>Ga0307515_10024997_pt1 | contig 10363 bp, 2 predicted proteins | sample 17_EM_MG_FD_194513 | JGI IMG/M metagenome (GOLD analysis project Ga0307515, IMG submission 194513) | Populus trichocarpa ectomycorrhiza microbial communities from riparian zone in the Pacific Northwest, United States - 17_EM | ecosystem: Host-associated > Plants > Roots > Unclassified | place...
TAGTATACCTATCTTAGATCTATCTTCGTAAAGATTTACGCGTTATCTATCCTATCTTAAATCTCGCTAATTAAGGGTAAAGGATACCTATCCTTTCTAGTAATACTATTTAATTATCTATAATTAATATACAGCCTTAGTTTACCATTCTTTTTTAGTACGAATAGTACTGGATAACCCGCTAATAATTACAATAGTTTAATATATCCCTTTTATAAATTCTTTTAGACAAACTCTTTTAATGCTCTACCTTCTTCTTCGGTAAGCTTATAGATTAGAAAGAACCTTAGACTTATTCCTAGTTCCAATTCTATCTTATAGTCCTATACTATATACTCTAATAGCTTTTTACTCTCTAGTGACCATAGTTTCTTACTATACTTATAGTATCTTTTTAATATATAGCTTAACCCTTTCTCAGTTTCCTTATATATCGCTCTAACTTAGTACTATACTAACTTAGCTTATTATCGCATTTTACAGCGTTAAGTATCTCTAATATTAACCTAACCTATAACCTAATTAATCTTTAGATTATATTCCTGTAACTAAGGCATTCCTAATACTGCCTTATTATTTCCTAATAGTAATATATTAAAAGATATCTTAATCTATCTCCCTTTAATAGTTATCTAAATAGGTCCTATTTTAAGATTAATAATGCCTCCTTTATAGGCTATCAGATCTCCTAAAATTGTTACTAATAAGTAAGGATATTCCTTTTTCCTATGTAGTAACCCCATTCTTTTAACTACTACTAGCAAGATGTGGTTCCTTATTGCTCTACTATCTATAAATGCCTTAAACTATTAATCTTACCACTTAACTTATAAATTTAGGTATTGTCCTTAAATTCCTTTAAGGGTTTAAGGCTCTACTACTAGTTCCCTCTAGTCCTATAGGCCTCTACTTTTCCTAATTATTAGCTACTAGATCCTATTTATACTTAGTCCAACTTAGGCTAATACTTAGTTCGCTTTTTATCTTTAATATACTATAGATAGGTGTTTTCTAGATATTTCTACCATTATTATCCATCTAGGCATTCTTTTATAAGGAATCTTCCTGGCTAAAGTATTAAGTCCCCTTATTCTTAAACTTCTACTAGGTGCCAACTATATATATACTTAGCATTTTAATATTTCGCCTCGTCCGTTAACCAATATATCCTTACTAAATATTTTTAATTCTTATTTTTTAGTGTTCTATATATATTGCACGTATTATCTATATATACTATCCACAATAGTGTATAATATACTTAGTGTCTTAGGTTAACTTTTAGCTCGTCTTTATTCTTAAGTTTAAACCTTTTTTATGTTAATCTAAGCGTTATAACTTTATTCGCAGGTATTAAGATTTATCTTTTGCTTCTCTAGTCCTCTAATTACTTCTCTAGATCTTTTAACGTCATAATTAAGGCTCCTTTAATGTAAGTTATAGCCTTTTCTATAATTAGGTGGTCTTAGATAACTTTCTTATCTAACTATATATAGAAATCTTCCTACTTATTATTATATCGTTGTCTATACCACTTTTAGTATAATCCTTTAAGTATATACGGCTTGTCTATAAGGAAGTATCTTCTTATTACTGCGTTATAATAGCCCTTTATATGTCGTTCTTCGAACCTAGTTAGAATCCCTAAATCCTCTTCTTATTCTAGTTTAGTAAGCCACTTAGCTCTTAATATGCCTACTTTAGGCCTATTAGTGACTTTTTATATAGGTTCTCTGTCCCTTATATAACCTAGTAGACTAGATCTCTTATCTAGTTTCTGCTCTTGCTATAAGGTAATTCTTACTCTAAATTCCTCTATAGTTTCTTTTCTTTCGCGTCTTATAAGTGGATCCTTAAAGTCATTGTACTTCTTAATCTTAGTATTAACTTTTCAATCTTTAGGCCGAACACTATATTCCCCTAGTAAGTCTTCTAGGTCTATATGTCTGTCTCCTAGTCTAACTACTGTTTATATTACAGATTCTCTAATCTATAAAGAAGCCCCTTACCTCTTGTCTATAGGTGTCCTTATTTATACTCTAAATTCTTAGTCCCTTAGATTCTTTAATCCTAAGCTCGCTTCTAATTTAAGCTTAGCTTCTACCTTAGTCTAACTAGGCGTCCATAGTGTTCTTATCTTGTTTTAAGAGTCTTAAATCTTATCTTTCTTGTCTTAAGAATCTAATGCTGTTAGGAATTCTTGTCTTAAGCTTATTTATATATTTCTAAACTAAGCTACTGCTCTGCTCTATCGGTTTTCGTCCATTGTAGGTCCTTAAGCTATCCTCATCCTATCTATAGAATCTTGGATTTCTCTTATCTCTTCTTAAGAATCTTAAGCCTTTGGCCTTTTACCTTTATTAAGGGGTAAGCTAGCACTAGCAGTCGTCTGCTTGCTTAATCTTTTTTAGATATTACTTCTTCCTTTTTATAAAGTAATAAATGCTGTATCTAATGGTGTTATAATGCCCGTTACTAAACCTTGCTTTATGGCGGTCTTAGTCTCTACTTCTAATGTAACTTCTCTAAGGTTTGCACGTTCCTAGTAAACTACCTTTATTTCCTTGTTATCTGTAAATATTTCGCCTATATTAAACTCGTCGTCTTTAATATCCAATCTACGTAATAGTTTATTAGTTCCTCTATACTCTGTAAATTTTGGCTTCTATAGCTAATAGCTTGTGCTATACTTAGCGTCTTTATAAATTTGGCATGTGTTATTATAATAAAACGCGAAACTTCTAATTAAACACTCTTTTATTCCTTATAGTATACTATTATCCCTCTATACGTGTGTGTCTTTTACTAGTTAGGTTCCTTTTATTATATAGTGACTCTAACTATCTTTATAATCCCTTATAAAATAACCCTATTTCCCGTAATTTATATAAGCTCCGTCTTTAAACCATTGACTTTGCTATAGAGTCTGCCTAAACGTCTTCTACTGCTAAGATCTCTGGTTTAGCCTCTGTTCCTTAGTCCTATAATTACTAGATCCTTAACCTCTAGATTTTTATAGTTTTTTACTCTATCTCTTATAGGCTTCTTTAGTACCACTTAGGTCCATTAGCTCTGCGCCATACCATAGTTTTTAACTTGGCTTTGGTCGTTGCGTACTCTGCGTCTTATATAACTATAGAACTCTATCCTAACCTCTCTTAGTCTATTCCCTTTAGTAGATCCTATTATTAATCTTTATTACTTAATCTATTAATTCCCTTAGAGTGTCCGTATCTTCTATTAGAATAATTACGTCCTAAACTTTAGCCTTAAGTCCCTGTTTATACTATACTATAAGCGCCCTATTATTCCACTTAACTTATATAGCTAGCGTTTGGAACTATATTATATACTTAATTACTAAGGTTTATTGCGTAATATCTTAGAGTTTTCTTTCTGCTGTGGTCACTGCCTTTGGGTCTCTAAACATTTATATAAGTTACTCTATAAATCCTTCCTAACTTAAGAACATAAACCGCACCTCTTAATTGGTGGTTGTTATTCCATTTGCCTGTATTTCTATAAGGTAAGGCTTAAACCACTTAAGTGCCCTTCCTAACAGGAATAGTCCCGCGTAAGCTATTCGATCTATAGGTGTTACTAGCTTTGCTCCTTCCTGCGCTACCTTAAAGTATATTTGCGTAAGAAATCCTTTAAGCTTTAATCTTTCTTCTAAGAATCTCTTAATTAATAGTAACTTAACCTTTACTGCTCCTATCCCGTTGATCCTTTATTTAAGTATTGCATTATTCTCTATTAACTAGTTAACTATCTCTTGTAGTTGTCCGACCGTCACAGGTTGCTGTAAGTTAGTATCTACCATACTGGTGTTACCTCCTAACCCTAAAGTAGTTGCCGCCGTCGATGGCGTTATAGTGGCTGCTTTTAGTAGCATGTTGTTCGACTTTTTGTATTTATTACTATAACTAGGTAGTAATTATATAACGGAACCTTATAGCAAGAACTACGATGGGCTTATTATTAGGCTAGGTGTATAGGTAAAGCAAATTAAAGTTAACAATGAATAATAACTGGTGGAGTGGTTGCCCAACAGATTAACTCTAATTATATTCTAAGAATTACTATAAGGAAAGAACTATCTAGAGTAGGGACTGTGGTCCTTTAAATATACAACCATACTCCTAGGAAACCCTCCTTATACGTAAGGTACATGTGCTCTATCTACTCTATTGTAGATTATACAGATTATATAGATTATATAGATTATATCACGTAACTTGGTTACTATTCCTCGTCACATAGTTCTACCGGATCCATCCTAGACCGTGCCTGTATTAACCAACTAGCTTCTTTTAACTCTTCTCTAAGTAGTCGTAACATTGTACTTAAGCGTCCGTAATATAGGGTCCTTTTAGTTTTTCTTAATTAAAGCTAATATAGGGTAAGTAGCCTATTTCTAGTTAAATAGGGATAAATCTAGTAGAGTTATAGGGTAGGGTTGCCTAGGTATAGTCTATAAGGGGTAATAGTTTAGCCTAGTTATTTTAAAAGTAGTTAATAAAGGGCTAGAGCCTCTAATCTAGGTATTAGTTTATAATCTTTGTCTAATTATCTATTTAGGGGTAATATACCATATAAAGCTTTAGCTTAATGCCTAGAATGTAAGTAAATTTGCTCTAGAAGGCTAATATAAACTATAGCCTATAATTAAAGATATTAGTATTTAGTGGTCTATAAATTTGGTAGATATAGTAGATATACAGTTAGGCCGCCTTTTTAGCATTAATATTCTTATAATAGGGAATTAAGAATAGGCGCTTACTAAAGCAGTTAACTAAAATTATAACTATATTATATCCGTTATAGTTAGGAGGTAGTTTATAGAAATTTATAAAGATATACTACTAAGGTCGTTCTAGTATTAGAAGGGGTTTTAATAATCCTAGGGTCTTATCTTATAGAATTATAAACCTATAATAACCGTTACAGTTCCGTATATAACGGTTAATATTTAAAACTATTTTAGGCTAGTAGTAGCGGGTACTAATAATTTTATAGGTTTTATTTTTTCTAGGATAGGCCGTAGAGACTTAGGTATATGCTTTAGCAATAAGTTAAGTCTATAAATTCTGTTCCTTTACTACTACTAGCCAGGGTGGTTTTCGATAACTTATTATCGATAAGATTGATTGATAATCGGTATTAACCATAATCGATTATTATCGATTCTTATCGATAATTCCTACTACTTAATTGAATTTTCTAAACTCCTTCCTTCTTTTTAAATATTTTATATAAATTTTAAATTCTAAAGTTAATTTATCTCTTTTTATATCTTTAATTACCTATAATTTAGTTAAAACTATATTAAATTTTTTCAAAAGGGGTAGATTTACGCGCACGGAAGCTCGGCGCACGGAACTGCGCACGGAAGAACTGCGAACGGAGGCTCTGCACGAAGCTCTGCGCGAATCTATATAGAACTGTTCGAAGGGTCTTAGCGGCTTTTGATTGGTGACTTTCTTTGGCCAAGAAATACTGGTCACCTGATTCCTCACGTGCTACCCCATCAAAAAATTTTAACCCTTTTTCCACCCCTTATTACCACTCTCTATATTTACTGCCCTAGTTACTATTCCCTACCTATATTACCGCCTAAATGCCTTTTAATCGTCTATTTTGTACTGTCTGCAGGCAGTATTGCTCTTCTGCTGACTTTGCAATAAACCGTCTTGGAGCTCCGTATAAGACCTGTAACCCTTATAAGGTTAATACCTTTTTCCCTTCTTTTTAACTGCCTTTCTAACTCCATATATATAGGAGAAAAGAAAGGGGCGGCCCTGACGATCTTTAGCGGACCTTTGGCAGCCTACCGCTGCTTCTACTGCTACTTCCGCTGCTGCTTCCGCTGCTACTTCTTCCTCTACTTTCTACCTTCTTATACTGCCCGTATCGATCTAGCCACGACTACCCGTATTAATCCAGCCGTGACCTACTATGGCCCGCCCTATTATGGACTAGTTAGATATTGGGCCTATAAATATAGCCGCTATTGCTATGGTCCGCCCTATTATGGACTAGTTAGATATCAGGCCTATAAATACGGCCTATAATTACTGCTAAGCTTTACACTGGATAGATGAACGGATTAGTTCTACGCGGGCTAAATAGCCTCACTTTAAGAGCTGCTGTAAGTAAGGCGATGTTGTCCTACCTTTATTTAGACCCCCGCCGCAGTATTTATAGACCCTGCTGTAGTCCTAGGAACGCTTCGCCCGTACGTTTTAGGACCAGCTCCGTTTATATAACGCGGCTTTGGCTTTTACCTCCGTTAACTGCACCGTTACTAACTGTGGCGCTACTTCGGCTGGTATTAATTATTTCTAGATTTATGGCGAACTATACCACCTTATTGGGCCTATAGAAGCTCCCTCTAGAGCTATACCTTAATATGTTTAGCTTTACTTTTATAACCCTACCTATACTACTAATATCCGTCTACAGACTAATCCGCAGCTTAATGCGGATGTTTTACGGCGTCTTACTGATATGCTATATAAGATTGGCAATCCTTTTATTACCTTATACCGAACCACCGCAGAACAGCTTTAGGCGTAGGCGTAGGCGTAAGCTACGTCTACTCTGTTACGGATTATTCTAAACCTATAAATATAGCTAATCGTTAAGGCGGGCGCTAATTGGCGCTATAAAAATCTACCTATAGCTACTGAGGCTGCTGTTATTATTCCTAATAAGTATAAAAGCGCCGGCTTCTGTAATATTGTTCTTGCTAACTGTGGCCGGCCTAGGGAGCCCCCGCGGTACTACCGTATTAACTTAAACCACGCCGCCTATATGCCGCTACACTACATGCTACTCTTTCCTTACGGCGACCCTGGCTGGCACTAGGGTATGCAGCTCTGTAGCGAGTCCTATACCCGCTAGTATAACCGCCTTCCCCAACGAGCTTACTTTTAGTTCTACCTTCACGTCCATAATAGCTCCGAATTAGTGCCGTTTGCCTTCTGGCGCCTATTTTAGTAGTATATCGTTAACGCCTGGGCCCTATACAACTAGAATAAGCTTAACTGGATCCGTTCCTACTAGTCTAATATCTATGTGGACCTATATAACGGTATCGCGGATGCTATCTCCCGCGGAGATTTTAACCCTAATTCTATTGGCCGCCGCTTTATTCTTCCTTTAAGTTACCTTAGCAGCGCCCGCTTTATTAGCTAGTGCTACCAAGATTCTATAGCTATAGTCCGCCGTTACGGCCGTCTAAGCCTATTTATTACTTTTACGGCTAATCTGTGGTAGGACGAAATTACCTATAAGCTTTTACCTTACTAAACCGCTATTAACCGCCCTAATTTAGTTGCCCGTGTCTTCCGTATAAAGGTTGTCCACCTTTTATACAACCTTAAGAAAAACTAGATTTTTAGTAGATTCCTTAGCTGCGTTTAAACTATTAAATATTAAAAACGGTGCCTACCGTATCTCTACCTTCTTCTCTTTTTATATCCGGAGGACTATAATACGTTAATAGATCCCGTAGTTATTAACCATTATATATCCGCAAAGCTTTTATAGCCTTAGGATAACCCTACCGGACGGCTTACCGACGTTATGCGGACTATAATAGTCTATAGGCCCTACGGTGCTAATAACCCAAACGCCCCCTATATGGTCGCCGGTAGTCCAGGCCGTCTACTAACCTACTTAAAGCGATTTCCAAAGCTATTCTACCCCACAACGGCCGTATATAACAATAGTTACCCTTAGTATTACCGCCGTAATAATTTATAGTCGTGGCCTATCCGTATACTAGGTGGTAACGGTGCTACCGTAAACCTTAATAACCGCTAAGTTATACCGTACAATCCCTATCTTAGCGCAAAGTATAGGGCCTATATTAACGTTAAGGTCTGCGCCTCTATATAGGCCGTAAAGTATATCTATAAGTATATTTATAAGGGGACCGACCAAACAACTGTACAGCTCTTAGACAATAACGACGAAATTAGCAGTTACCTTTATAGTAGATATATTGGCCCTATAGAGGTTATCTAGCGGCTATTTAAGTTCCCAGTTTATAAAGAATACCCTCCCATAATACAGCTCGCTGTATACCTTTTCGGCTAATAGCCCGTTTATTTTTAGCCAGATAAGTCTATAAAGGACCTATAACAGCGCCTTAAAATAGCCTATTTAACTTTAACCGCTTAGTTTTGGTACAACTCTAAAAATATAGATAGTCGTGCTACGCTTTACTAGGACTTCCCTTATAGATATACCTTTATAATAAAAACACGCCAGTAGCAGCGCCGCGTCCGCCTAAAGGATACTATTATTAGCCGTATATATTACTGCAGCCCTATTACTAGTAAACGGTATTATTTACGGCTGCTACTTACCGTTGTTTCTAGCGCTACCTCTTTTAAGCACCTCCGTACTATCGCCGGCACTATTTACCCAACCTTTTAAGCCGCTTGCGTGGCTTTAGGGCTCCTTAATAATAACTAAGAGTGGGTTAACTGCCTATAGAAAGTATCCGTATTCGCTACCGGCGCTTAGCTACAGTCTCTTTTTATAACTTCTTTAGTTTACGGCCCCGTAAGCGACCCTCCTGCCCTTTAGGCGAAATTTAAGCCGTCTCTCTATAATAATCTCCCTCGCGTTTTAGAGCGTTAGCCTAATCTTCTAGGTAGCATTAACGATATATATCTAGATTACGGCCTATATCTTATCTAATAGGTACTTACGGACTATAGTAAAACTCTTATGGATTACTTTCTGCCTTTGCTATAGCATCACTAGAACCTTATGGATGGTAACCCACTTATTGCCGTAGAGCTTAATTATAGCACTACTAAGGAAGGCCGCCTTTTTACAGAGTTGCGTTCCCAGCTGAATTCTAACCAGGCTGCCTACTTTACTATAGTTACTACCGCTATAGATACAAACCCGCAAACTACCTATTTTTTCCTATAGGGCCCCACAGGCACCAGTAAAACCTTTCTTTACCACTATATCTGCTACTACTACCGCTTCCGCGGCCGCATTGTTCTCTACGTCGCCTCTTCTAGTATAGCTGCCCTTTTATTACCTAGCGGCCGAACTACCTACTCCCGTTTTTGCATTCCTATTAATCTACATAAGGAATCCATATATAACGTGCCTAAAGACTCCTAACTAGCGTAGTTACTGCGCTCTACTGCCCTTATAATTTGGGACAAAGTGCTAATATAGCACCATTACTGCTTTAAAGCCGTGCACTATATACTTATGGACGTCCGTTCTAATACCCAGGCTCCTTTTAGCGGCGTTCCCGTTATTTTAGGTAGTAATTTTATTTAAATCCTCCCTATTATAAAGCGGGGGACCCGTGCTAATATTATTGCGGCCTACTTACGGCAGTCCTTCTTATAGCCTTCCCTCCGTATTCTATCGCTACGCCAGAATATACGCGTTTTAGACAGCGAGCTAAATTAGCGCTTTACTACCTAGGTCCGTAGTCTTTCTTATAACCCTACTCTTACTAGCCGTATCCAGTTGCCTACCGGTATTGCCTAGTTTACTAGTCTATAGCCTTTTATTAACTTTATTTACCCTCCTGCTCTTTTACGGCAGGTATATACTAATCTCTATACGTTCTACGGCCGTGCTATCTTAACTATCCATAATAACACCATTGCTGCTATTAATAATACTATTCTCCACTCCCTTAATAGCCCTAAGTCCGTTTTTTACTCTACGGATACTATAGAATAGGACAATTTAAATACTAAAAATACTCCCCCCCTAGAGCTTTTGTAGAGCTTTAACCCCGTATACCTTCCTCCCATATAGCTCTGCCTTAAGGTTAGCGCTCTAATAATCCTTTTACGGAACCTATATCCTAAAGAGGGCCTCTATAACGGTACCCGTATAGTTTTTACCTAAATAGGCCGCCGCTGTCTTAAAGCCCGTATTCTTAGTGGTACCTTTGCTAACCAGCTACAGGTTATCCTACGGATTATACTGTCTTCTACGGAAGGCGAGCTGCTATTTATTATTAATTGATAGTAGTTTCCTATCTGTTTATCTTTTATAATAACCATAAATAAGTTATAGGGTTAGTCTTTTAACTTTATAGGCGTTAATTTACGGATACCAGTTTTTACACATGGTTAGCTCTATATTATACTGTCTTAGGTTACTACCGTAAATAGTATTTCGGTACTGCTTCCCCTAAATTAAATAAAAACGGACAATATTATATATCCAGAAGTTTTGCTTTTATAATAAGGTATATTATTTTATTAAACAACTACTTCTATAACTGCCCTATAGGGCCAGTAAAACCTCCATAAATGCCCCGTAGGGTCTAGTAAGGGGGGGGGGGGGGGGGGGGGGGGGG
>Ga0307515_10024998_pt1 | contig 10362 bp, 4 predicted proteins | sample 17_EM_MG_FD_194513 | JGI IMG/M metagenome (GOLD analysis project Ga0307515, IMG submission 194513) | Populus trichocarpa ectomycorrhiza microbial communities from riparian zone in the Pacific Northwest, United States - 17_EM | ecosystem: Host-associated > Plants > Roots > Unclassified | place...
TCTGCAAGATAAAAATGTTGTCAGTTAAATATATTTATAAAAAAACAACAATTACAAAAAGTGGATGAAATTAAAAAAAATCTTATCATCCGTTTCGCATGCGAAACAAACGAAATGGAATTGTTGATGTGCATGGTAACAGAACCGTGAACACACCAGTTGCGGTTCCCTGCATTGAACTGTGATCATCGCGTAAAACGTGTATACTTCACGTGCTAAATGTATACCGCCCATACAGTCTCTGAGATGTATGGCGACCTGAAATCCTTCCAAACCGCCACGTCATTCCAGCCTAAAAGATTGCTTTCTTTCACATATTTTTTGGATTTCTTTTGCGCCTCGTACTAAAAATCACGTAACCTACATGGCACAAACAAATTATCTATAAGTAAATGACAAATAAAATTTTAATATTTGGGATAAGAAAACATCTTGATTTCGATGTTATTTAGTTATAGCGTGATTTCAAAATTTTCCTTACAATAAAAATTTATAAAAAGAAAAAAATCAGTAATTTCAATAAAATAAACTAATTAAGTTTAACGAAATACTAATGTATTTGGCTTTTATGGTTTGCATGTTTTGTTTTTTTCTATGGACTATCCATTTATAGGGTTAACCAAGAAGATTTTATGGTGTTAATTTAATATTTAATTTATTTATTTTTCTTGTTTCAATCAGTATTACACTTTACCATAATTTTAATATTTCTCCGAGTAATATAAGATTGTCACTCGCACATGTATCTTAACATTTTCGTGTTAAACTATGATAAATTTAGCACATTTCACGTTATATAATCTTTATATTTTGTCTCCGATGCCCCCAAGCTTGAACATTATCTTGGAAGTATGCATATCGTGCTCATTTGTTTACTAAAATATATTTATATTAAAAGATTAGATGAACATGAATGCATTTGGAAATGCATAAAGAAATCTTAATAGGATTTCCCTTTTGAATCATGTGATTATCTGTTAAAAAAAAAAAGAGAATGATATAAAAATCACACAATGTCATAGATGTCTGCGTTTTGCTGATATAACCATGGTCCATGGTTGACCTACGTTTGCAGTTTTGTCAATTTCATATATACCCACATTTTCAGCCCCTCAAGTTTTAGAAACTTTCATGTTCATCCCTATTTTTTTAATCTTTGTCTGTCTCAAAGATCTGAAGTTTTTTTCAGTTTTCAAACTTTTTTTCCTTTTAATTAAATTCTTTTATAACGATGAAATTAAGTTTTGAATTATTGTAAAAATACTAAATTTAAAAAATGAGCATAAAATGTAAAACACATAAATAATGCATGACTCACCTAAATTATTTGGTTTAATATTTCATTTATCAATAACTAGAATTGAAATAGAAAAGAGAAAGTCACTTAAAGATATTGCAAGAAAAAATTGTCGATGTTTGTGATTTCAACAATCAAAATAGCTAAATTTAGTGTTAAAGGATTTTATTCCACGAGAGAAGTTTAATGGTGGTGGTTTTTCCATCCAAAAATAGCGGCGAAGATAGATTAAGTTTGATTTTGATTGTTGAGATTCGATTGATTTTTTTTTAATTTTTTTAAGTGTTTTTTTTTTTGGCATCTTGAAGTTATTTGGTGGTTCAGATATGTTTTTATAGTGTTTTGATGTTTATTATGTGAAAATATATTAAAAAATAAATTTTAAATCAAATCCCCCAAGATTTCCCTACCATTATAGTTACCATTATAGTGGTGACTAAATTCTAGATAACAGCCGAACATGCAAATAAAAAAAAATTATGAAATCTCCAATCCCACTTACCACCTAACCACATCCCTGGTTAAATATATGTTTGGTAATGTGGTGTAGTGTATTTTTATAAAAATATTTTTTAATTGAAAATGTATTAAAATAATATTTTTTTATAATTTTTATTAACTTTAGCATATTAAAACCATTAATAAGCACCCAAAAAACATCAATTTAATATATTTTTAAATAAAAAATACTTTAAAAAATATTTTAAAAAGTGGGTTAACCGAAAAAACAAACACATTACCCTAAGTTATTTGTACTACTTTACCTTACTTTTTATTCCATACTCTAGGATAATAAGCAGTAGCTATCACATGTTATCTTTGTAGGGATATCTTAATTATAGTTCTAAACCTGACCACATGGGCCATGGATCGAACCTTTCAACTTATGGGTCAGTTGGTTGATCCAGATTAATCATTTTTTCTTGTAATTCTTGTTCAAAATGACACACATTGTTTTGAATAAAATATTTTTTTAAGAAAAGTAAAATGATGTAATTTTTTTTAAAATAAAGTTAATTAAGCCGCAGCCGGGGTTGATCGAGTTATCCTACCAAGTAGATGGACCCACCGAGTCACCTAAGTTAAATCAGATCAATTATGTAGATAATTTTGAATAAAACCTAAACCAGTTTATATCCTTGTTAGTCGGGTTGACTCGTCGAGATAAGATAAATTTCAAAACTATGATCTTAATAGTTAAGAGTTTGAGAAGATATAAATATCTGAGGTTAAAAATTTTTAGAAGAGAACATTCATATTAATAACACAATTTTGTAATTTGCATACAATTGAAGGATTTTTTTTAAAAAGATCTTCAATACACTTGATGAAGGATTATTGTTAAAATAAAAACAAATAAATAAAAAAAAGTCTATGGAGTTGGCTTAATGATTATAGAATATTAGAATACATGATCTAGTCAAGCCAAATCATGAACAAAAAATTTGTGTAAATTCTCTAATCCTACCAAGAATTGTTTTTTTTTTTTTAAGGATATATGAGATTGAAGTTCTAACAAAAAAAGATGAATAAGATCCTGTTTATTTTTGTGTTTCAAAAGTATTTTAAATAAAAATTAATTTTTTTTATTATTTTTCTTTGTTTCAAATTTTTTTTTAGTATTTTCAGATTATTTTGATGTATTAATATAAAAAATAATTTTTAAAAAATAAAAAATATTATTTTAATATATTTTTAAATAAAAATATTTTAAAAAATAATCACTATCACAGTATCAAACATAATATAAAAATTAAGAAAAACAAAAGCACCCTTACAGATAGCACAAGATCCATTATACCTTGCATTGAACAAATTTTTTTTTAACCATCCATTTAACAAATGTTAGATCCCTTACCAAATGGCATCTCGTATTTAGGCCCCTTGCCTTCTATAGTTGAATATCACTACATATTCAAAGGGAGATCCTATTGCATTATCAGCAACCAAATGGATAAAGATGAGGATAAAAAAGAAAAAGAAAAAGGAAACATAAGTAGAGATTTGCGCATGATTGTTGGATGGATTAGTGCCTTGAAAAATACTGTCCGACCATCTCTTCAAAGTCTCCACTTATCTCCACCTGGACCACTTACCCTTTTCTTTCCTCTCCTTCCTTGTAAACAACCACAGCAATGACCACATTCTAAAGACTTCAACTTTTGTCTTCTCTGTTTTAATGGAAGTTACACTTATTGGCACCTCAAACAGCAATTACACCAATACCCTTCCCTAGGTCGTTCTTGTTGTTGCTGTACTGGCCATGGAACCTTGTTCTTGGAACTCAACAAGGGTGCAAGTCTCTGATTTTGAAGGAATGAGTGATGGGTTTTTGGTGAATACTGGTTTACAAGCCAAAACAAGAACTGGGCCATCTTCAACTTCCTCTTTGGTTTTGGATAATGAAAGGGGAGAGCTTGTGGAGGCTACTGTGAGAATGGAGAGGAAAGGGGTGGCGGCTGAGAGAAGCATTGCCGCTTTAAAGAATCATAGTGAAGCTGAGAAGAAGCGTAGAGCGAGGATTAATGCACATCTTGACACACTTAGGAGCCTAGTACCTGGTACTAGGAAGGTATTTGCTGTTTTTGGTTTGGTCATGTTAGAGTTTGAGTTCAATTGAATCATAGTACTTAAAATCTACTCTCTTTTTTTTCTTTACTTTTCTTTTTTAATGAGTTCTGTTTCTTAAAGCTTGAGAACAATATTCAGTGAGCCATCAGGTAATGCACTTGAAAGTAGTATTGTTTATTGTGATAACACGAGTTGCTTGATTTTATTGTTTGCAAGGTCTGTACTATTAACTTTTGAATTTATGAATTTCAAGAGTATAATTACAGCTCTTGTTGATGTCAGGGAATTTTTTTAAGTGGGAGTGTGCATTTCTCTTGTGTTTCTGGTTGATGTCTTTGCTGTATGAGCATGAATCACTAAAGATAATGATAATATCTTGAAACTATGGATTTAGCTTCTGTAAGAATCGGATAATTTATTTTAGTTTACTGTGCTGCTTTTGTTGGTGAATGTTCTTGAGTTATTTAAAATAAGAATGAGTGGTTAAGCTAAGCTTACTATAATTCCCTTGGTTATGTGTTTGTTCTTAGCATCTCTATTACCCAAGACCTATATATTCCCTGTTATAATTTTCTGGTAATTGTTTTCATTACTTTTCTTGATTGAAATTGATCATAAATCAAGTGCATGCAATTTTATATACGGACCACTTGATAAATAAACTGTGATATTTAGGTTGAGTTATTTGGTATTGTGAGAGCTGGATTGTTGTGATCCTGTCAAGATTCTAGCTTATGGGCTTGTTGAACTGGCTTGCTGAATTAGTAATCAATTTGAACTCTCAGATGGACAAGGCATCGTTGCTTGCTGAAGTTATAGCTCACCTAAAGGAGCTGAAGAGGCAGGCAACAGAAGCTAGTGAAGGTCTTCTCATGCCATTGGATATTGATGAAGTGAGAGTTGAACAGCAAGAGGATGGTTTGCTCAGTGCCCCTTATGTAATCAGGGCATCTATATGTTGTGATTGCAAGCCTGGAATTCTGTCTGATTTAAGACAAGCACTTGATGCTCTCCATCTAATAATAATGAAGGCAGAGATTGCGACTTTGGAAGGCAGGATGAAGAATGTTTTTGTGATGAGCAGCTGCAAAGAAGGGGATAGTGGTGATGCTAAAGTACACCAGTTTCTTGCTGGCTCCATCCACCAGGCATTTAGATCCATACTAGACAAATTTTCTGCCTCACAAGAATTCTTATTAAAATCCACACTTTCGAACAAGAGGAGAAGGGTTGACTCATTCAAACCGTCCTTGTCATCTTCTTCAGGAGATCTCTGGTGAGCCTATGATTTTTTGGCTGTGGTTGCTCCTTGTATAATGTTCATTATCTCCTTACCTGTAATAGACGATTGTGATGCAGTTGGTCATAGCATGTTTTATCTTGTTCTGTATGAAAACGAGAGTAGTACAATTACAGATGTCTCAAGCCTGCATATTAGATAGATGGCTAGATGTCCTACACTTGTTGTATCGAGAATTACTGTTAGCATAGTGCAATAATAATGTTTATTATCTCAATATAATTTCTTCGGGAAGTTATTTCATGAAATCTTTGACAGAACTTTTAATAATTAATGTAAGTTGGCTTTTAATTTTCGCTTACTTCAGTGCGTAAGCAGTCTGATTTGAATGTAGTGCAGTGCTATTTAACAAGCTATTTGTCTTCATTGAGCATCTACTTTGGCTGTAGAGCGCCTCTATGTGTGTACATACATGTAACTCATTCTGGAAAATGATCAACACTTTCCAATCTTGCATTTTAATTCTTTCTTCATAGGCATTAATAGTCTCCAATGAATAAAGTATGACTGACAGCATGTGTATTTCTTTTGGGGAAATAGAAGGAAAAAGATGAGTTAAAATAACTTTAGATGCTGCAGACCTTTCATAAAGAAGAACAGTAAAAGGAGCTGATAACTGGAAAGCTGAATCATGAACTTTAGGAGAGCTCTTTAAAATTTATAAATTATGAAAGTAAAATTTGTGAAGGACATTAAAATAGAAAACCAAGAGATATTAGATGACTTTCACCCGTGTGCAGGCAAGCTGCACCGCAATTTCACCTGCAATGTGGTACTCTTATCCCCCACAACTTCAAACACCCACCTAATATGTTAGTGGAAACCCAGCAATAAAGGTACACCAGGTAAAATGGTTAAGGGCAAAGATGAACCAAAAGTTCTAGTAGTGATCACTCCCCCTAAACAAGTTTTAGTTAGTATTTGAATGTCTGATATGTTTATTGTATTGGTTAATCTAAATTTAACTGCTTTTTTGTTCTAAAATTGGATTACTTGCGTTGAACTCCTGCAACATGCCTTCCCAAGAAAGTAGAAACATTGAGCAATGGTAAACCAGTTAGGCTCCGGTGAAGAAGGAACCAAGTAAAGAACACTTCCTGAATTTATTTTGGAATTTGATTGCTGAAAATATCTTAAATTGTGCGAAAAGCAGAGAAAATATGTAGGCCTTGTGTCGTGGATGGCAGCAAGAAAGTTCTGATTGTGTCCTTTGGTCATTAGCTGCAAATAGTTGATTGGTTCTGCAAATGATATTTGCCAAATATCTGACCCAGTATTCCACCTTCCTTGAATCAACCATTCGAGCATGCCCATAACCTTGCTCCATTGTTGTTTTCTGTTCACCTTCTTCAACATGCATGACAAGGGCTTAGTCAATTTGATGGCAAACTCAAGAAGATTAACATGCTAACAGACCAAATTTGAAAGAAAGATGTCAGAAAAAAAAATCAAGGAAATAGACTGATGGAGGAAACTTCGAAGGCTTTAAACACCATCTACTGACAACCTCTCACTGGTTCCAACAGACCAATTTGAAATGTCTTTCACAGAAAGCAGCTAACTGGGTGTTGATTTCCAACTTCAAAAAAGAAATACAGATGGTTTCTACGAAACCTTCATGAACTATATATGCATGGTCCAGTTTTAGCAAAAGGGAAGCTTAATACCTGAGCTATCATCAACGCTCTATAGATACCAGCCAGCAGTAAAAGGAGAAAAAAAATAGAATAATGCCATAATTTAGTCTCCTGCAGGCTGGGATGATCGGACACGTCACCAACCTTCCACAACCATGTAAGATCATCTGCTCATAGAAAAGGCTGGTAGAACTAGTTTTTTTCTGTAGATTGAACGAGGAAACAAAGAAATAGACAAAGCATTTACAGGGGAGAGATAATTAACTTCAGAGAAAAGAGTCTTGTCAATCAACTGTTTGTTGATCTCCTTAATTTTAACCCCTAGAGATCACAATAAACGAGTTCAGAACTTGGGAACATTCACGGATGATAGAGTGAGTATACATCAATGTTGATCCCCTGCAGCTGTAACACTGACAAGATAAAAAGTTTCAAGGACTAAAGGGGAAAGTACAAAGATTAAGGGGACAATTTCCTCTTCTTCTCCATAATCTAGCTCCGCCCCTGCAACGTATGTGAGATCCCAAATTCCCCTTTGCCTTCTTCAGATGATGAAATATTGTTTTCAGCCCTTTTACAACCAAAGTTATTCAGCACAAACTTGGCTGGGCCGAGTTTTATTTTGAAATAATAGTTATGATTTTAACATGTATAATCTCGGTAACTTTAGCAGGTTGATGTATGGTTTAATTTACTTAACTAAACATAATCAAGTTAAAACTAATAATTTTTTTAAAAAAATCTAAAATAATTTTGTTTTTGATAAAAATAACAAATCTAGTTGACCCGACTCATTAATTAATCTTACAACCAAATAACTCGGATCCCTTTCTAAACCAGATTAATATGGTTACAACACAGGTAGAAACATGAATGATTATAAAAGTGTTTAGAAATATAGATTGTTTTTTAAAAATATTTTTTGTTTAAAAATATAATAAAATAATATTTTTTTTATTTTTAAAAATTATTTTTAAAACTATTATATCAAAATAGTTTAGAAATACATCCTGTCAGCTCGCCTTGATGCATTTAGAAAAATTAAAAAAAAATAATAAAAAAAATTAGACTTGTGATGATCACCTTTTGCACTCTACTAATGAAAGTAATCCACTTTGCTACCTTTTTCTTTTTAGATGCTCTGTAAAAGTAAAAAAAAAAAAAACTTTAATAAATCTTTTATATTGGCTTGCTTGTATTAATTTGATGTGTTTTTTTAAAAAATAATAATATTTTTAGATACCAATCACAAAATTTAAAAATAAGAATTTTTTTTTATAAAATAGAAACATCAAATTCCTTAAATTATTCAATGCTAAATAAACAATCCTCTAACATCATTAATTAACTATGGGTTTCTCCCTTTTCCCCCAGGTGAAGAGCATTCCATTCATCTTTGTTGAAAATATATATGTAAAATAGAGGCCCGTGGGAAAGCAAATTAATTAATTTTTTTCAATGTCATTTGTGGCATTGCAGCTTGATTAAATTTTAAAATATATTTGATATAAAAAATATTAAATTAATATTTTCAATGTTTTATAATGGTTTTAATATACTGATGTTAAAAATTAAAAATAAATATGAAAAAATTATTTTAATATATTTTTAAATATAAAAATAATTTTAAAAATAATCTTACACAACAATAACAAACACACAATTAACCTTTGATGAGAATTTAGAAGCAACAGTCTAGTTGTGATCCCAAGAAATAGTTGGATTCCCTGAAGTTATACACGTAACGAAAATAAAAAAATAATTTGAGATTTTTTAAGATTCTGTTAGACAGATCTAGAGTTGTTTAGAGATTTATTACTTGAAGATCTAATCTTCTTTGGCTTTGAATAATTCTTTAAAGGCTGAATGGTTGCAAATCACAAGTTGTCCACTTGCTCGGCTTTTAACGGTAATCTACACGAATCACCAGTGAAAAATCTTCTAAATCCCTTTTTAGAAGAGAAAGAGATTGTCATGCCTAGAATACTAGCTCACTATATATGACTTACATAGTTTTTTTATTTGTTTAACAAACAACTAATAAAAAATAAGAAGCATAGCTTACTATTTATATATATAAAAAATCTACAAAAACCCTATAAATTGAAAAAATATCAATATATTAATTCATGATAATTTTAAAAATTAACTCAATCAAGTCTTTGATTTTTCTAGGTCTAAAAATATAATCCATGTATTAATTATATTCTAATCCTTAATTTCTAAAATATATTTTAATCAAGTCATACTTAAATTAAATCATCTTAGTTTAATTTTTGACTAATAGTTCTTAATATGGGTGACTCATTAAGTTCCTAATATGTTGGCTCAAATATAAATTATAATTATAATTAAATAGAATTAAATAAATTAAACAATTTAATTTACTATCAATTCAATAATTGATTAATTTATATGTGAAGATCAGGTGCATTATGTCATGATCCCCCAAATATTAGAAAAGTCTTTAGTAGTTTGACTTAACCTTTCAATGATTAATTTCTCAGTGTAAGTAATATCTTTTTATTAATAATATTCTGATTTAACATTAAAGCATAAAGTATGTTTACCATGTTAAATCATGTTTGTTCTCTACATAATAGTCATTGATCGTTTGAATAAGATTTGAAACTTTTTTAAATTTCATTCCACTTTGACCAAGGACTTTTCAGTCAATACTGTTTAAGAACAGATAGAACATTTTTTCACGTGATGACGCTTCCAGTGACACGATAAAAGGGCATTTTTTTTTTACAAACGGTGGCGTTGTATGTGCTGTCAAAAGAGTGCGGTCACCACATATGCGTTGGTGCGTGTTTTCCATGTGCCAACAGCTTTTCAAAATTTAATATTAAAAATAATGTTAAATTACTAAAAAGCCCCCTCATAACCCTGTAAATAAAAATAAAAAAAACCAATATGAAATGACCAAAACACCTCTACATGCATATAAGCTATTTTATCTTATATACGGGCAAATATGTATTTTGCTAATTTTCAAGTTTGTACAAAGTCAAAAACACCCTTAGTCAGCAAGTTTAAATTTTGTTGACCTTGGGGGCAGAAGTTTATTTTTATTGTACAAAATAATTTGCAAAGACAATAATACCCATGTTCAATCTTTTAATGGTCAATGAGTCAGCATAAAAAAACTAAAATACCCCCATCTCATAACCTTCAAACTTTTCCATAGAAGGGCATAAAGGTTAATTCACTATAGCAATCCACAGTAAACTATGTCTATTACTACAATGAATTCACCATGTATTTTAGCTTTTTCTTTAATAAACTTTTTTAATAAATGGGAAAACAGAAACCCTAATCATAAGCTATATTTGATTATTGTGTATTTGTTATTGTGGTGTTACGGTATTTTTCATTTGAAAACATATTAATTTTTTTTTTTATTTTTAACATCAGTAGATTAAAAATATTAAAAAATACTTTTTTAGAAAAAATACTAATTTGATAATTTTTCATGTTAATCACCATTTTAAAATATACGCTGACACATGTTGAAACGCTATACTAAACAACCAAGCATGCATGTCTACCAT
>Ga0307515_10024999_pt1 | contig 10362 bp, 3 predicted proteins | sample 17_EM_MG_FD_194513 | JGI IMG/M metagenome (GOLD analysis project Ga0307515, IMG submission 194513) | Populus trichocarpa ectomycorrhiza microbial communities from riparian zone in the Pacific Northwest, United States - 17_EM | ecosystem: Host-associated > Plants > Roots > Unclassified | place...
ACTTACGGGATATTATTTTAATATTTTTTAATCAAAAATTGTTTTTAAGCTCATTATAAGTTATTTATTTACAAAGTAGTGTATATAATTAAATAACAAGTTTTAATTAAAACAATTAAGGAATGCATTAATAAAGAAAAGAGGTTAGATTAAATAGATATATTTCATCATTGCATGTTATATTTCATGATATTTTATATGTTGAGATTTTCTTTTCTTTTGGCATTCTTGCCAATTCAAAGTGTTGCATAATTTTTTAAAATTTAATCGGTGACCAATTTAATTAAATGGAGTTTAAATTCAAGGTGTATAAATAAAAAGAATAACCAAATTAAAAAGCCAAATAGACAAACATGTCCTCTCTTCTTGCGCCAGGAAGGTTTATTTTTATCTAAGAGAATTCTTGAAATTTTTTGCTAAAATTTAATTATTTTATGTATTTTGGTTCGTTTTGATGGGCTAATCTTAAAAATTATTTTTAAAAAATAAAAAATTATTATTTTAATATATTTCGGTACGAAAAACATTTTAAAAAATAACCGCAATCACACTCCCAAACAGGAATATCTTTGTTTATGTAGTTTTGGGTTTTACATTTAAATTCTAAATTTTATTTTTTTTACTATTTAATCCTTTATTTTTAAAGATAATAAAAAAAATTACTGGAATAAAAAAACACTTAATCAAATTCCAGCTATCAAAAAACTAATCTTGTTATTAATAGATGCATCTTGCCAAAGAGACGTGATATCGAGGCTTTTTGAATTTCATATTTTCAAAAAATAAAAAAAATTGGATCTTAAGAATTTTTTTATTTGATTTAATTTTGAATTTTTGTCTTTTTAAATAGGGTTATGATGTGAACGATTTTAATGAAGTTGTCAATATGTTTGATGGCTTCTAAAAACTGAGGCCCCCACTTTCTAACAATTTCTTCTAGCGACTCGAATCTTAATCAATTAACGACGCGCCATTTGTTTTATCTACTTATTTTTTTATATAAAGATAGGACAAATTACATTTCATTTACCTCTTACCTGCTTTTTTTTAAAAAAAAAATCAGACGTGTAAAGACCAGTTCTTTACACGTGTTTGAGTTTCTTTGTATCGACTTAGATGCGCTGACCTACCCTTATAAACTAGAAGTGAGTAAAAAAACAGAAAAACTGATTGAATCGAGAAAATCAGAAAAATAATAACTGAAAAAATTAAACCGTAAAAAAAAATCAATTAAACCGATTAAAATTTTGAAAAAACTGACCGGTTCGGTTTGATTTTGGTTTTATAAGCCTGAAACGGAAAACATCGAACCGAACCGAAACCAAACCGAAAAAAACCCGGAAAAAAACCGAGCCAAACCGGAAAAACTGAGCCAAACCGATTTGAACCGGTTTTTGTCCTAAAAAACAGAATCAAAACCGATCGGTTTGAACCGGTTTTGGTTTTTTTTTAATTTCAGCTTGGTTATTTTTTTTTTATAAAAACCAAACCGAACCGAAAATAATCACCATTATTATAAACCCATATACCCAACCCTTTTTTATATTATCCTTCAGTTTTTTTTTTATTTATATTTTGAATAAAATTATATTCCATATATTATTCAATTAAATATCATTCTGGAAACATTAGCAATCATGTTATTAATAATTATGTACTTTTTTAAAAATATGACCTTGAATATTTACTAAAAATATTTTTTTTTTTATTTTTCATTATAATTCTTTGCATATCTTAGATTGTTAAAACATGCTTTTCAACTCCTAGCAAGTATTTTTGGGTAAAATCAAAGCGAGTTTACATTAAAGGAAAATGAAACTCATTAATAAAAAAATAAAATTTAGAATGGGAATATATATTTTTACAATATTATTTTAAATCATTGAAACTTTAATAAATATTATTTTAACCTCCTCGACTTTATATTAAAAGTCAAGTTACTAATAAAAAGACAACTACATAAATAAAAAAGAATAATTTATTTAGCAAAAAGAACTTTTCTCCGAAATTTAAATCATCGCCAGAAATTTATTTCAATTGTAAAACAACGCGAGTAATCAACTAAGAAGATAACCATGAAGTGAAGCTACCTTATATATACAATCTTGTATATTAATATAGGAGAACACACACGCATGCACACAGCCTATTCAAGATGTAATTGTGCGTGTATATTTCTCCGCGATGGAGAAGAATCACTGAAAAGTTCAGCTTGCAGACACACCATTGTTGTTCAACAGATACAAACAGAAGAAAAAAATAGTTATGACTTGGGTACTTTTTCTTTCTTTCTTTTGTATCTGTTTCTGTTTCTTCAGAGTAAGGCGAGAGAGAAGTAAGTCCAGGAGAAAACACCACACCGTATGGTTTTCCATTTTTCGACGAGACAGCTAGCTACTACTATCATCAACCTGTGGACCTAAATACTTAATCACAAACATTTGTAAATTCTCAGGCACCGTGATCTCCTCCAACCACGCGTAACAGTCACCCTCTTCTTCTTCCGACCCCATCTCTCCATCTGCATTAATTAGTTGACAGGTATGTTACGAGGAATTCAAACGCAAATTTAATGTTGTAGACATGTCGGCTATGCTTCTGTGCGTCTATCATGGTGTCCATGTGAGAACGTGAACATGGGACAAACTACTTAATTCCCTTCACTTTGATGGGTTCATCATTTGTAGTCAATCATGAGAGGTCACTTACTTGGGAAGGCAGTGTATGGAAAATCTTTGTAGTATGAGCAATCTCGACCATCCTCGTTAGAATAGGGAGGTCCGAGCACGTCGAGTACTGCACAAGGTGTAATGGCGGTGAATTGATGGATATTTCCTCCTGTTGTTGGATACAATACCGAAGTGTGGCAAGGAGCTGTAAACACACTGTCTGCTTCCAGTTTTGCCAATCGCACTGGAAAACCATTGCGTTTAGGTTAAGGGGGCTGTTCTGCTGGTTCATTAAATTATAACAGCATGAAAGAGAGAAAGAGATGCTCACCTTGGGCTGGTGAGTCAGGCTCATCTGTAGCCGGAGGATCAACCCAATCATATGATTTTACGTGCATTGTCCCCATGAGAAGTTTGCTAAAAACCGTCATTCCTGGATGGTTATGGAGAGGGATGACAGCAGTTGCTGGAAGGAAGAAAACACACATCTGCAGAACCAAACATTAACAAGAAGACTATTCAACAACTTAAACATAAATTTTACATCCTGAAAATGTTTCAAGCTTTGAAAAACAAGCCCGCAGGAGCAAAACATGCTGTGATTCTTACAATTGACATGTTAGCCAGACAGTACGCTATTGAAGAAACTTGGTTGTTGAATTCGCTACTTTCAAATCTAGAAATAACGAATGTAAGAGTTTCCGACTCTACCTGAACAATCCATATGGTCATGCCAAGTACAAAATAATGTATGGGTCAACTAATCAAAATTCTCTCGAAGAACTCGAATGATTAAACGTGTCAGTTTCAACATCATGTGCAATACAAATCATAGAATAGATTTTTGAAGATATCCTGCCAAAAAAACCATGTAGCCATGCAATTAACATACCAACAGACTGGCCTGCTATGCTATACTCTCTATAAGGAACACAAACGGTTCAATGTGCGAGTTCCACTACAAAGAACCTGGAAAATGACAATGAACAAGAAGTGGCTAGTCTCACCGAGAACTTATCGCACTCGTAAACAATTGTGTAAGTGACTCTTGGAGTCCCTCTAACTGCAGCTTTAGGATTGAAGAATTCCAGCTTGCAACTTAGCCCAAAGTCTTCAAGCTTCATGTTATCTGCAGCACGAGAAAAGGCAAGGAAAGGACATTCAGTACAATTACTCTGTTACTTTAATGAGGTTTGGAAATTCTATTTTTGCATAATAACACTAGGATGCTATTTATATTCACCCAGGATTAAATGCTTAATATAGAAATGCCTCTCAATGGAACACATTCGCCCTAGTAGGACAAAATATATATCCATGTTGCATTAGTTTATAGCTTTGAAAAATATTTGTCATCTAGTTACAATAAGCACAATATTTACGAATGCTAATCCATGCTGCTATACTAAAAAAATGCATTTTTTAAGGAAATAATGCATATATATATCCTGTCGATTAAAATTTGTCTTGGCCTTGCCAATAAGTCACTGTTTGCAATATATTGAGCCTGGCATGCAGAACAAGCCAACTAATCAGATCATAAGGAAGTAGTCTTCCTTTTTAACTTCAAAATGGAAAAAAAAATGTATAAAGTCAGGGACATATATAAATACACGTACAAGACCAAAAAAAGATGATATATGATAAATTCGTGCCAAAGTTTGCTTCTTTAATCATTATTCGTATGGTTTCTTGGAGCCGCCAGAAAATACTACTTTCATTTTCCTAAACCAGGATTGCAATTACTATATTTTATTTTTATTTCAGATTTTGTATCAGTAGATTGATCATGTTGAAACTTGACAGGAAGAATGCTACTATTCAAACAGACGTTTGTTCCATACTTGGCATGTAAATTTCACAAAGAATGAGGTTCCTCACTTCTTTTTAACTCCAGTTACAGAGAAAACGGGACTTTTAATCACCAAAAAAGGCAAGCATTCCTGGGAAACATGCCCTAGAATGCTAAAACTACCGCAAATAATTCAACAACACTAGTGATGCACTTCATCTCTAGCCACGTTAATTTATGGAGCAAGTGAGCTTCACATGACTGTAAGGAGAAAGCAACTGCACTGAGGTACTGAATAATTTCTCCCAAAACTAGAAAAATCTTATTGGAAAAGCAGGCCTTGTATTAGCCTGCACTCACAAGTGCTTCAACGAGGTCCTTCAATCACAAGCTGACGACCAATTCATGCAATAAGAACTTGATCAAACAACAGAATGGAGAAAATAGCAACCAGATAAAACAAGATTTTCTTTTGTTGGGCCTCTTGCACTAAACAACAAAGGCCAATCTCTTCTTTGATTTGATCACATCTTGGATGTTATCGAGGTTCCGTCCGGGTACCTTAGAACAACACCTATGTTCAAGTGAATCTACACTCACAGGACATTTCTCTAAACCCACCAACCATTGGCCCACAAAACACAAAATATTTAATTAGTACATTTGCAGAAATCTACAAGTTAAAGCTCTACTTTATTTGGGGCAATGCTTAATTGGAAAATTAAAGGAATACAAGAGCAAGACATTATGATCATAGCATCAGCTAAGAAAATCTGTTGACGGGGAACAAAATTAAAGCAATCAAGCAAAAATTATAGGATGCAATATATAGATTATCTAAAAAGATACGAATCCGATCTACCATCTTAACACGGGATTAGTTACAGGTCCAAATTATATCAAATAGATAAAATACCACTCAAATCTTAATTCGTTAGAGAGTGGTATAGTCCTGCAATATAAGGAAAAAAGAAGAAGAAATCAACTAAGAAAAGGAAGTAAGATCTTGACCGTCAAATTCAAGAACATACCAAGCATGTGGCAGAGTCTCTTGACATCTTGATGCAAAGGAACAGTTCCAGGACCTTTAAACACTTCTTTACACGACACATACAGATCCTGCAGTGCCATTGTCGGTGCACACTTTTTAGTCTTCTTGGATCTCTTCCTCTTAGTAGGCCTCTTGGCAAATCCAAGCCTGTTTACATGTGCAGTTGGTTCTCTCCTTGGCTCCACCGTAGCTTCGATTGTCATTAACAAAATACCGATCGATAATATATTTTGTACCTGTAATCTGCTCCTTGTTTTTTATATATCACTATTAAGATATATACAAGATTGCTGCCTCTTTTTGGTATAAAAAGAAGTACACTAGATTCAAAGAACAGATACCAAACCCACCAAGATGAACAGCAGGAACTCAAGTTTCATATCATGAGATGGATGGGAAATTGGCGGTGGGTGTTTTTGAAAAGAGAAAACAAGAAGAAGGGAGAAAGTGCAAAAACTTTGAAATGGAGGTGCGAGGAAAGAGAAGATGATATATATAAAAAAAGAAGATGGGAAGAACCAGAGGCTACATGGGGCAGGAAAAAAGGTTACGATAGTCGCCGTATATGCCAATTCCCGCCCCCTAGATTGTCTTGAAACCGCTACCACCCCTGGTTTTTCTTCTGAGCTGGTGTACTGACACGACATTGCACTTTGTATTGACGTAAACACCGCTGCCTTTATTCCTTTTTCTATGGGTTCCTTTTCCTGTGCTTAAAATCTCTCTCAAATTTTCTACTTCTGTCAGCAAACAGTGATTCATATTTGACACGTGGTTTCTATTTTTAAGTGATTATAGGTTTAATTAAAAACTAATACGCTTTTTAAAACACTGTTTATTCAGATTCAAGATTACTATTTACTGAAAAATAAAATGGTGATTTTGCTTCTTTTTTGCCATAAAAAATCATTCAGTTAAGGATGCTTCAGAATGAATTTAAACATCATTGGAAACCTGTTTTTTTTTCAATTAAGAATGATGGATTTTAATATGTTTTTCATTCAAATTTAAATATTACTAGGAAATATAAATATTTCTCTGCACCATTGATGAAGAAATAAATTATTATATTATTTAATTTTTACTTTTTTTTCAATAAAATTATACCTTTTTTTATATAGCCCTTCATAAAAAAAATTAAAAATTAATTTTTCTTTACATGTTTTATCTTAATTATTGTATAATTAAATAAAAAATAGATTCTAATAAACAAAGTTATTAAACTTAATTGTTTTCACAATTAATTTGGTTATTTTTTATTGTTTTTTTTAGTTTATTCATCAATTAATTTTCACAAATTTTTTTATTGATATATATTTTAAGTTTATTCATTTAATATTGTTTGCTTATTTTTAAAAAAATATTTTTTTAGTTAGTTTTTTAAGACATGAATGGAGATATTGTCTTCACGGAACTAATTAATTCATTAACAACTATTTTTTTCAATTTCGTTGTTTTCTTAACGATATCTATTATTGGATTCAAATTCTCTCTTTATTTGACATTTTACAATAAAATTAGTTATTACTTAGTTGTAAAACTATTATTGGATTCAAATGCTCTTCAAATGAATTTCCAATGGTTCCTCATCTTCCTTCCCGCTTAGTTGACCTCCCTCTTTCCTATTTGTATTTTCGTTTTATAATTGTTTTTAAAAAAATTTAAATTTTTTTTATTTTAAATTAATATTTTTTGATATTTTTAAATCATTTTGATGTACTGATGTCAAAAATTATTTTTTAAAAACAAAAATATTATTTTAATATATTTTTTAGTAAAAAGTATTTTAAAAAATAATCGCAACCACACTTTCAAACATGCGAAAATCACTTATCCTTAAAAACTCTCAAGACTCTCCCTTAGATTTTTTTTTTTTTTTTCCTAGAATTTTCTCCGAGCTCTCTCTCCTTTCCTTACTATGGCCGCCATGCCATGTATATATATTCCAAATAATTTGATTAATTGTTCGTCTAATTGTGATTCTTGTTTTTGTTGAATTTAAACTAGAGCATATCAAATCTTATTATCCTATATTTCACCATAACTTTTTCATTATTTATTTATTCCATCTGAATTTAATTCATGTTTCTGTATTTTTTATTTTTCAACTATTTTTCACAATTTATTTTAAAAAACCATATATAAATATTTTATTTTAATTCCTCTCATCTATCACCATCTTCATGAGTTAAATATTCCTTTTACATACTTGGTATAATATTTTCTTCATTGATTAATTTTTTTTTCCAGTGATTTACAAGTACTCTCTAAGCAAAAAAAATAGATGTATACATGAAGCAAATAATATTTGGGTGAAAGTGGGTAAATGTTTAATTTATTAAAGGGGCTAACTTTTTTTTTTTTTTTTTTTTTAGGTTGTGGGTGCTAAGGAGTTAAACATGTTTAAGAAATAAGTTGTGAGCGTGGGAGGAAAATTTTCATTTTTAAAAGGGCCCGTGCGAAATTTCTCGATGGAATATAGCAAACTCAGCTTTGGGCCTTGTTTTTTTTTTTTTTTTGGGTATATATATTTTTCTTATTATTATAAGTGTTCAGGTCAGCTTGTGTGCATCTCGACTAATTCCACGGGCCCTGAAATTAACAATCATGTAAGCCTCCAATGACCATTATATTAGTAACTATAAGACTCGAACCCGAGATCATAGAAGGAACAAATCCCTTGATTTCAAACTTTTATCACTAGACCACCTGCATATCACTTTGCTTGTACATATAGATGAAGTGTGGGTATATAATAAGGTTAACAACAAGATTTTCAGCTTAAGCTAAAAATTTTGGAAAAATCAAATCCCATTTAATCAAGATTAGAAAAATAAAAAATAAAAATATTGTTTGGGCTTTAATTGTTCTTACTATTAATTTTTTTTATTTCAGTCCTTTTAATTCTTCATTTTATAAATCTTTAAATTTTGAGTTGCAATGCACTTGGGCATTTAACATATTATGTTAACTTTCATCAAAAAATTGAGGTTAAGTTAATTGATTTAGGCTTGTTTGTTTTTGTATTTTAAAAGTGTTTTTTTTTAATTTATCTTTTTAGTGTTTTCAGATCATTTTAATGTATTGATATCAAAAATAATTTTTTTTAAATAAAAAAAATATTATTTTAATACATTTTGAAGTGAAAAACACTTTTAAAAATAACCGTTACTATATTTTCAAATATCTCCTTAAAAAAAAGTGGATGGAAAGGTAAAATTAAAAATATCAAATAACATATAAATAAAATTAAAAATGTAATTATTAAAGGTTAACAACATAACAACTAGGTACATGAATAGTATTTTTGTAAATTAAGGGGGTGTTCAAAATTGTGATACAGTTGCTTTTCAAAATATTTTTTATTGAAAAATGCATTAAAATAATATATATTATTTTATTTTTTAAAATTATTTTAAACATTAATACATTAAAATAATATGAAAATATAAAAAATTATTAATTTAAAATATAAAAAAATTTAACTTTTTTTTAAAATATAAAACTGGACAGCTCACTCTAAATAATACGTGATAAATGTGCTGGAGTCAATGACTGAGCCTTTATGATTTATGAGTACCCTCAGTGTCTTTTACTTAAAGTACGTTTTGTAGCATTGAAATAAATAAATAGTATACATCTAGTTTATAGCCTGCCCTAAGTTGTTGGTGAAATCAATTTTTTATATATAATAAAAAAATATTTAGTTCTTAGATAAATATAAAAAAAATTTATAATTCAAGTTTAAAATTAAATTAAATAAAATATAATTTGATATCATCTAATTGATTTCGTAAATTTAAAAATAATTTAATTTTTATAATGGCATGAGAGTGTGTTTGTTTACGCGGTTGCAGCTGTATTTTAATTAAACCACAAATTTAAACCGTTTGGTAAAAATGAAAACGAGATTTTCTGTTCATGGATCCCACGTTACTTTTGCGTTCCAAACGCAGGGAAAGAAAAGCAAGGAATTCTTGCTTTTTCGCGCACTGTTTATGCTAATTGCACTGTTCAGTGAACAGTGCAATTCACTCGCACTGTTCACTTAATGAACAGTGCAATTTACTTGCAGTGTTCACGTGAACAATTTTAGTTTTTTTTTTCTTCAGTGTGTTAATTTTTTTAACAGTTTTTTTTTAAAAAACTAATTTAGAGTGAATTAAATTCACTCGCAATGTGATGTGAATAATATTTTTTTTCCCGAAAACTAGTATAGAGTGAATTAAATTCACTCGCACTGTAATATCAATTTTATACCTGATAATATTTTATCTAATTTTATTACACGCTCAAAAAATTATGGAAACTGTAGTTCTTATTAGATGAATTTTGTACGTAATGGAATTATAGATAGTTTAATGGAATAATAAAAAATATTTTATATAAAGTATTATTTATTTCATGATGTAATAGTAGTAATTAATTCTACAATATTTAAATTTAAAACCATCAATATTAATATATATATTTTTTACTTATTTTATAACCTCAATTTAAAAAACATTATTAACCAAACACATTAAACTATTTTTTGTTCAACTTCAACTTCAACCACAGTTTTAACCAAATATATATATAAATATCAAATCAACCTCAACTAAAAGTATTTTTTATAAAATATTTTTTTTCAAATCACAATCACAACCGCTACCACAATATCAATGTAAGAAATCTTAAGTTCTAATACTTGTTTGTTGACATTCCTCTCTTTATACTTTTAATTATTTTTTGATCGTAAGCTTATTTTATGAAATCAAAAAGGTTATATTTATTATTAATATAGAGAATATATATTGTTTTATGTTTGTGAATATTTTTTTTTTTTTTAATATATGATCATAATTTTA
>Ga0307515_10025000_pt1 | contig 10362 bp, 1 predicted proteins | sample 17_EM_MG_FD_194513 | JGI IMG/M metagenome (GOLD analysis project Ga0307515, IMG submission 194513) | Populus trichocarpa ectomycorrhiza microbial communities from riparian zone in the Pacific Northwest, United States - 17_EM | ecosystem: Host-associated > Plants > Roots > Unclassified | place...
ATTCTTAATACTGCCTTATTATTCCCTAATAGTAATATATTAAAAGACATCTTAATTTATCTCCCTTTAATAGTTATCTAAATAGGTCCTATTTTAAGATTAATAATACCTTCTCTATAGGCTATCGGATCTCCTAAAATTATTACTAATAGATAAGGATATTTCTTTTTCCTGTGTGGTAACCCTATTCTTTTAACTACTGCTAGCAAGATATAGTTCCTTATTGCTCTACTATCTATTAATGCCTTAAACTGTTAATCTTGCCACTTAACTTATAAATTTAGGTATTATCCTTAAATTCCTTTAAGGGTCTAAGGCTCTACTACTAGTTCCCTCTAGTTTTATAGGCCTCTACTTTTCCTAACTATTAGCTGCTTAATCCTGTTTATACTTAGTCTAACTTAGGCCAATACTTATTTTGCTTTTTATCTTTAATATACTATAGATAGGTATTTTCTAAATATTCCCACTATTGTCGTCTATTTAGGCATTCTTCTATAAGGAATCTTCCTGGCTAAAGTATTAAGTCCCCTTATTTTTAAATTTCTACTAGGTGCTAACTATATATATACTTAGCATTTTAATATTTCGCCTTATCTGTTAACCAATACATCCTTACTAGATATTTTTAATTCTTATCTTTTAGTGCTCTATATATATTGCATATATTATCCACGCATGCTATTTACAATAGTGTATAATATACTTAGTGTCTTAGATTAACTCTTAGCTCGTCTTTGTTCTTAAGTTTAAACCTTTTATATGTTAATCTAAGCGTTGCGGCTTCGTTCGCAGGTACTAAGATTTGCCTTTCGCTTCTCTAGTCCTCTAATTACTCCTCTAGATCTTTTAACGTTATAATTAAGGCTCCTTTAATATAAGTTATAGCCTTTTCTATAATTAGATAGTCTTAGATAACTTTCTTATCTAACTATATATAGAAATCTTCCTACTTATTATTATGTTGTTATTTATACCACTTTTAGTATAACCCTTTAAGTGTATACAGCTTGTTTATAAGAAAGTATCTGTTACGGCACTGACCTAACGCATACTGTTTCCTACTGTTGGCCGGCCCACCACTAGCGCCTTGGCAGCTAGCCCTACTATCTATATACAATACCCCCTTTTACCTTCTTCTCTTCTTTATAGCATAACATAGTTATTTAGTCTACTTTATTGCAGCACTGTGACAGTTTGTACTATTATTAATTACGCCCCGTCGCGATCACTAATTCTCCGTCCCTGTACCCTAGTTAATTGATCTCCGCCCCAGAGCAATCGCGACCTACGTGCGCCTCCGTTGAGACCAACGCGCCCCTAAGCTACAACCCCAGTCCTAGAACAATCCTTAGTTTTTCCTAGCGCCTACCGAGATGGGCGATATTAATAATGCTGAAATAGCTAAAACCCAGAACCCCCGCAAAGTTTTTATAGACTTCTTTATATAAACACACCCCAATATTATATAAATAATCCGCCGCTCCCTACTATACCCTAAGACCTTTAAGGCTAATAAAGTTTACTATACCCTTGTCGACTATACTAATAAGTTCCTTAGTAATATTAAAGCGGGACTATAGTTTATATATAATATAAATACCGCTAATAAGAAAGCCAACGAAAGCCTTAATGCCCTTATTGCTTCCTAGATAGGAACTATTAACTCCTAGGCAAAGACTATCGCCGTTCTAAAACAATTAACCCCTATAATAACGGTAGTAACTTAGCAGAAAAAACGGAAGTCTAAAGACCCACTAATATTCAGTGGAAAAGGCACCCTATTAGAACGATAAGCTAACTTTAAGACCTAGTATATTAAGATTAAAGGAGTCTTTAACCGTAACCAGGACTACTTTAATACAGTCTAATCTCAGATCCTTTATATCTTAGATATGCTAGAAGGTAAGGCCTATAAGTTTATTAAGCAGGGCCTGGAGCTTATATATAAGAACCCGAACAATATATCTATATAGAAATGGCCCGCTAAGGAAAATATGCTTAAAGAGCTTGCTGCCCACTATAAGGTTATTAATATAACCCAGGTCGCAAAAAATAAGCTTAACTATTTCCCCTAGGGCGAGCGTAATTACTAGTCCTAGAAGGGAGAGCTAGATAAGTTAATAATCCGTGCTAAGAAGACAGATAAATAGAAGGTAGACCTACTCTAGAAGTTCGTCTCTCCGAAGATAGAAGAGCTGGTACTTAGACTTGCCTATAAAATTAACAACAGCGACTATATAGGTTAGGGTAAGTAGATAGATGTATTTACTAAGAACCTTATAAACTATACACACTAAGCCAACCTTAAGAACACTAACTACCGCCCACCTACTTAAGCCCCTGCCCCTACGCTAACCCTAACCTTAGTAGCAACTAAAGAACCTATAGACCTTAATAGAATCTTAGACACAGAGCGTAAGCGCCGCTTTAATAATAGACTGTGCCTTACCTGTGGCCTACCCGGCCACTAGAAGGACGCTTATAACCCTAATAAAATAATAAACCCAGTCCTAATACCAGCCTGTTAAATAACGTAAACTAATAACCGCGGACACGGCGACTATAGAGTCTATTATAGACGCGGTAACTATAGAGCCTATTATAGACGCGGCGACCGCGGAGTCTATTATGGCTGCGGCGGATAACCCCCCCCCTTTAGCCCTATGGCTTAGCCACTCTAAATAATACCTAATATAGGAGCCCAAACCGTTAACGGCGCCTAGCATTAGTAACTCCGTACTAGTAAATACGAACACGGCCATATTATTGGCGAGGTGCTATCTTCCTATACCCTAACTAAGACTAATACCGCTAGCCAGACTAATACTAAACCGCCCTGCTAAGACAGCCCTATACCCCAGTTATTAAAAGGCAGACCTTTAGATTAAGTCGCGTCTAAGGGTCCAAACTATATAAGAAGAAAGATAAGAAGATTAGGTCCCTATTACTAGACCAATTAGTCCTTTCTATTAGTAAGCTGCTATTTAATCTTAGATTAGCAAACAGTAATAAGAAATTAATTCTTATTTAAACCCAGCTCTCCTTATTACGTAACCTATACCCCTAAGTTTATATTAATATAGTAAGCCTAGTAGACTCCGGTAGTACGGCGATGGCATTTGCCGACAAAGAGTCTATTATAAGAAAGTATAATATTATAACTAAGAAACTATTAGCGCCTAGGCTACTATGCCTTACAGACAGTATCTTAACCTTACTTATTACAAACTACTTTACCGCCTAAATGTTAATTAGCCTCTATACTAAAGCCATACTTTTTCTCGTTACTAAACTTTTACCTACTACCCTAATTATTCTAGGTATGCCTTAGCTCTAGAAGTATAAGCCCCGTCCCAGCTTTAGGGAGCTTAAGATTTACTTTAACTTAGACTACTGCTCTAGGAACTGCCTCCTATAGGGGATAGCCGACGGTAGTAGGGACGCCCTACGTAGATACTCGGCACTACTAAGCCTAGTGCCTAGGACTATATATAAAGCCCTAATAGTAGAAGATATTCCTAATAAAGGGGAACCCGTACAGCTATAAAGTAATAAGATAGTAGAAGACTGGACTATTCTAGCACTTAAGACCAAAACGATAAGCTAGCTAGCCTTACTAAGACTAAGGAAAAAGGTCCGCTTTGCACCGCTACTACTAAGAATCTAACGCTAACCTAGACACCCTTTAAACCCTAACTACCTAGCCTAATACCCGGAACTAAGCTATATACTATATATACACACTATAGCTTACGTTATAGCAAGGACTAGCTATAAAACCACTAAGACCCGGATAATAGAAACCGCGCTACTATAACGCCTAACCTTATACCCACTCCCCGCACGCCTTGTGTAAGGCCGCCGCCTAAAAACCGCTTCTAAGAGCTAACTAAGACGAGCCAGCCCCGCCGCAATATTAGGAGAAGACTAAATACGCCCTAATCTGGACGATATTATAAACGTACGCGCCGTAAATTTCGCCCAGTTTTGTAAATAAAAAGGCGTAAAAGTAATAAGAATCCATATGGCGGAGCTGGTAGAATTAGTAGAATAAGAAGAATGGAAATAATTAATAGATGAACTCCCTATTAGACTAGTTAAGATACCGGACCTAATAGAGGAATCCTTTCACCGCTTAGTTAATGGTGACTATATAATAGAAGAAGCCTATAAGGTCTTCCCCAATCATTTTTACCACTTCTTTAAGAAAAACCTCCGGACTATAAATACTAAGTTCCTCCGCCGCAAAGTTATAGATATAGACGTTAAGAAGTTTATAAAAGGCAAGCCTGCTCTAACTAGGGACAATATTATATAACGCCTCCTAAGGGAACATAGGCACTATATTAAGGGGTTTCTCCTAAAGAATACTAATAAGCTCCTACTATATCGCCTATAGGACCATAAAATTAAAATTATGCCAGGAAAGTAGCCCCCGTACTATAAGAACCGCCCACTCTCCCCTACCAAGCTCTAATGCGTTAAGAAATAGATTAATAAGATGCTTAATAAAGGCTTTATTTAAGAATTAACGTCCCCTGCTATAGCCCCGCTTCTACTTGCCGCTAAGCTGGGAGAAGGGGTAAGGATCTGCTATAACTACAGAGGACTTAATAACGTTACCGTTAAGAACTAATACCCGCTCCCGCTTATCCGCAAGACACTTAATGCCCTATACGGCGCTAAATTCTATACTAAGCTTAATATTATTGCCGCGTTTAATAGGATCCGTATTGCTGAAGGCCATAAGTGGCTTATAGCATTTATTACCCGCTTTAGGCTCTATAAGATACTAATAACCCTATTTAGCCTTTATAATGCCCTAGCTATATTTTAAAACTATATTAACCACATTCTTTATAACGCATTAGATAACTATTGCACAGCATACCTTAACGACATCCTTATATTTTCTAAAACTTAAGCTAAGTATACTAGACACGTTAAAGAGGTAATTCGCCGCCTTAGAGCTGCTGGTCTTTAAATTAATATTAGTAAGTTAGAGTTCTATACAATAAAGATAAAGTACCTTAGCTTAATTATCTTAATAGAAGGAATGAGTATGGACCCTAAAAAGGTTTAAGCCTTACAAGTATAGGAGAACCCAACCTCAGTTAAGGAATTATAGCAGTTTCTTAGATTTGCAAATTTTTACCGCAGGTTTATCTAAGGCTATTCTGCTATTATTATACCTATAATAAAACTCCTAAGAAAAGACATTGGATGGTTATGGGGACTAGAACAAGCTAAGTCGTTTAAGGCCCTTAAGAGAGCCTTTACTTCAGCACTAGTATTAGTATACTACAACTATATAAAGAAAACAGTGGTAGAGATAGACGTATTAAATTAGGCTTCTGGCGGAGTCCTTTTTTAGTATAACGATAATAGTAAACTAAAACTGGTCGTATTTTTCTCCGTAAAGCACTCTACGCTAGAGTGCAACTATAAGATCTACGATAAAGAACTCTTAGCTATTATTAAGGCTTTAGAGGAATGGTGTCCTAAGCTATAAGGGACTAAGGAGCCGTTTAAAATTATTACCAACTATAAGAACCTATAGACGTTTATAACTACTAAGCAACTAAACTAGCGTTAAGTCTGGTGGGCAGAGTTCCTTTTATAGTTTAACTTCGTGATTATATATAGACCTAGTAGTAAAGCTACGCTTTCTAACGCCCTGAGCTGGCTACTAGAAATAAAACCTAAGGACGCCGATAATAAACGCCTCCGCCACTAAGCCCAAGTTGTTATACCGCCCTAGAAAGTTAACCCTATAATCTTAGAAGAATTACTATATAAGTCCCATAACTTTAATAACGCGGAGTTCGTAGCCGCCTTAGACCCTAAAATAGCCGAAAAGTCACTAAAAGAGCTAATTTGGTTAGGATACTAGGAAAACGAACTTATAAGAGATATAGTAGCGGCCCTGTATAATTAAAAAGCTCGCCGCTGGCTAAAGAAGATTAGGAAACTACTTTGTTGCGATAAATTAGAATGTAGTATTGTTAATAAATAGATCTACTTCCGCTAATGTCTTTTTGTCCCTAACGCCCTAGACCTCCGCCTAGAAGTTATCTATTACTCTTATAGCAGCGGCCCCGCTAGTTACCCTAGCCGGGTTAAGACTTTTAACCTCTTAAACCAAATATACTGGTAGCCGGGAATCTCTAAGTTTATAGCTACCTTCGTTAAAGACTATGCCCTATATTTTTGCACTAAGACCCCCCGCTCTGCTCCGCCTAGTTTCCTAAAGCCACTAGAACTACCCGCTTGCCCATGGATTAATATTTTAATTAACTATATTATAACGCTTCCGGCATACCAACGCTACGGCAAAATATACGAATATATCCTTATTATTGTGGACCGCCTAACTAAGATGCGACACCTTATTTTAGTAATAGGACTCTTAATAGAGGAGCTAGTTGATAGCTTTATTAATAATATATATAAACTCTACGGCGCACCGGACACGATTATCTCTAATCGCGGCATATAATTTGTTAGTAACTTCTAGCAATAACTAAGCAAACGCCTTAAAACAACCTTATGACTAAGCTTAGCCTAGCACCTAGAAACGGATGGCTAAACCGAAATTATTAACGCTGCTATAAATAAGTACCTCTGTGCTTTTATTAGCTTTATATAGGATAACTAGGTTGACTACCTGCCGCTTACTAAGTTTGCTGCGAATAATTAAGTTAATAAGAGTATAGGTATCTCCCCGTTTTTTGCAAACTATAGCTTTAACCCCCGCCTTAGAATTAAGCCTGCTGGCCCCTACCTACTAACACTATTAGTATAAATAAAGAAGGAGTTTTTCTGCGTAGACTTTATAGCTAACCGCTTCGAGCGGATATTGATATAGCTTAAGGCCTTAGCCCGGATTTTATAGTAATACTATAAAGATAATGCTAATACCTATAGGGACGAGAGCTCGTTATTCTACGAAGGCAATATAGTTATGGTTAGCTTAGAAAATATAAAGATAAATAGACCTAAGAAGAAATGGGACGATAAATAGGATGGCCTATACCCCGTACTTACAGTATACCGAGGGGTAGTTGTAGTAGACCTCTTAGACTATATCCGAGTAAACAAATCCTTTTATATATCTAAGGTCCGCCTTTAAGCCGCTAAAGAGATCCCTAGCTAAGCAAATATTAATACTGTAGAGCGCCGTAATATATAAGGACGAGTAGCAGAGAGAGATAATAATGGTAATATAGAAGACAAATGGGAGTTTAAGAAAATCCTTAATGTACACGACGAAGACCCCTAAGGCCTAACTTATGAGATTAAATGGAAATATTATAAGGACACGACCTAGCAGCTAAAAGAGGATCTAAAGGGTTGCGAATAAGCTGTATAGTACTTCTATAAGCAACACCCTGAGAAGCTAGGACCCCTAGACTGGGTATAAGATAAGGAAAAGTTACGCTAAGGTCGTGGCCGACCACCATGTTAAAATTTGTGGTGGTTAAGATGTTATGGAACTTTAACCGCTGGTCAAAGTTGTCTAATTAGTTAGATTCTCGCTAAGAGCGCCACACGCTAAACTTTATTTGTTAAGCCAACTAATTAAAATTTTTAATATTTTTTGCAGCAAAAATAGGTAGTCCCGCGTACTGCCTGTTTAAAGTTATTTATTCAGTTTGGGGACCAAACCTTCTGGGGAGGGGAGTACTGTCACGGCACTAACCTGACGCATACTGTTTCCTACTATTAGCCGGCCCACCACTAGCGCCTTGGCAGCTGGCCCTACTATCTGTATATAATACCCCCTTTTACCTTCTTCTCTTCTTTATAGCATAATATAGTTATTTAGTCTACTTCATTGCAGCACTGTAATAGTATCTTCTTATTACTACGTTATAATAGCCTTTTATATATTGTTCTTTAAACCTAGTTAGAATCCCTAAATCCTCTTCTTGTTCCAGTTTAGTAAGCCACTTAGCTCTTAGTATGCCTACTCTAGGCCTATTAATAACCTTTTATATAAGTACTCTATCCCTTATACGTCCTAATATACTAGCTCTTATATCTAGTTTCTGTTCTTACTATAAGGTAATTCTTACTCTAAATTCCTCTATAGTTTCTTTTCTTTCGCGTTTTATAAGTAGATCCTTAAAGTCGTCGTACTTCTTAATCTTAATATTAACTTTTTAATCTTTAGGCTAAATAATATATTCTACTAGTAAGTCCTCTAGGTCTATATATCTGTCTCCTAGTCTAACTGCTATTTGTATTATAGATTCTCTAATCTATAAAGAAGCTCCTTGCCTCTTACCTATAGGTGTTTTTATTTATACTCTAAATTCTTAGTCCCTTGGATTTTTTAATCCTAAGCTTACTTTTAACTTAAGCTTAGCTCCCGCCTTAGTCTAACTAGGCGTCTATAGTGTTCTTATCTCGTCTTAAGAATCTTATGCCATTAGGAACTCTTGTCTTAAGCTTATTTATATATTTCTAAACTAAGCTACTACTCTACTCTATTGGTTTTCGTCCGTTATAGGTCCTTAAGCTATCCTTATCCTATTTGCGGAATCTTAGATCTCTCTTATCTTGTCTTAAGAATTTTAAGCCTTTAGCCTTTTACCTTTATTAAGTGGTGAGCTAGTACTAGTAGTCGTCTGCTTGCTTAATCTTCTTTAGATATTACTCCTTCCGTCTTATAAAGCGATGGATGCCGTATCTAATGGTGTTATAATACCCGTTACTAAACCTTACTCTATGGCGGTCTTAGTCTCTACTTCTAATATAACTTCTTTAAGGTTTGCACGTTTCTAGTAAACTGCCTTTATTTCCTTATTATCTGTAAACGTTTCGCCTATATTAAACTTATTGTCTTTAATATCCGATCTGCGTAATAGTTCGTTAGTTCCTCTATACTCTATAAATTTTGGCTTTTACGGCTAATAGCTTGCGCCGTACTTAGCGTCTTTATAAATTTAGCATACGTTGTTATAATAAAACGCGAAACTTCTAATTAAACACTCTTTTGTTCCTTGTGGTATACTATTATCCCTCTATACATATATATCTTCTACTAGTTAGGTTCCCTTTATTATATAGTAACTCTAACTATCTTTATAATCCCTTGTAAAATAACCCTATTTCCTATAATTTATATAAGCTCCGTTTCTAAACCACTAACTTTGCTATAGAGTCCGCCTAAACGTCTTCTGCTACTAAGATCCCTAGTTTAGCCTCTGCTCCTTAGTCCTATAATTACTAGATTCTTAACCTCTAAGTTTTTATAGTTTCTTACTCTATCTCTTATAGGCTTCTTTAGTACTACTTAGGTCTATTAGCTTTGCGCCATACTATAGTTTCTAACTTAGCTTTAGTCGTTATATACTTTACGTCTTATATAACTATAGAACTCTATCCTAACCTCTCTTAGTTTATTCCCTTTAGTAGATCTAATTATTAATCTTAATCGCTTAATCTATTAATTCCCTTAGGGTGTCCGCATCTTCTATTAGAATAATTACGTCCTAGACTTTAGCCTTAAGTCCTTACTTATACTGTGCTATAAACGCCCTATTATTCCACTTAACTTATATAGCTAGCGTTTAGAACTATATTATATACTTAATTACTAAGGTTCGTTGCGTAATATCTTAGAGTTTTCTTTCCGCTATAGTTACTACCTCTAGGTCTCTAAATATTTGTATAAGTTGCTCTATAAATCTATTCTAACTTAAGAATATAAACCGCACCTCCTAATTAGTAGTTATTATTCCATTTACTTATATTTCTATAAGGTAAGGCTTAAACTATTTAAGTGCTCTTCCTAATAGAAATAGTCCTATATAAGCTATTTAATCTATAAGTATTGCTAGCTTTACTCCTTCCTACGCTACCTTAAAGTGTATTTGCGTAAGAAATCCTTTAAGCTTTAATCTTTCTCCTAAGAATCTTTTAATTAATAGTAACTTAACCTTTACTACTCCTATTCCGTTAATCCTTTATTTAAGTGTTATATTGTTTTCTATTAACTAGTTAACTATCTCTTATAGTTGTCTAACCGTTATAGGTTGCTATAAGTTAGTATCTGCTATACTAGTGTCACCTCCTAACCTTAAAGTAGTTACCGCCGTTAATAGCGTTATAGTGGCTGCTTTTAGTGGCATATTGTTTGACTTTCTATATTTAATACTGTAACTAGGTAGTAATTATATAACGGAACCTTATAGCAAGAACTATAATAGGCTTATTATTAGGCTAGGTATATAGGTAATACAAATTAAAGTTAATAATGTAATAATAACTGGTAGAGTGGTTGCCTAATAGATTAACTCTAATTATATTCTAAGAATTACTATAAGGAAAGAACTATCTAGAGTAGGGACT
>Ga0307515_10025001_pt1 | contig 10361 bp, 9 predicted proteins | sample 17_EM_MG_FD_194513 | JGI IMG/M metagenome (GOLD analysis project Ga0307515, IMG submission 194513) | Populus trichocarpa ectomycorrhiza microbial communities from riparian zone in the Pacific Northwest, United States - 17_EM | ecosystem: Host-associated > Plants > Roots > Unclassified | place...
ATAGCCTATAAAAACTTCTGGTGGATACTTGATGATAAAAAAGGGGAATTTGCTGCAATAGGCATACATGGACAAGTAATTTATATAAACCGTTCAGCCAATTTGGCAATTGCTTACTTTTCTAGCCAACCTGTTGCAAGTAGTGCTGCCAGCAAGAACTTTTTACCCAAATTGAATGCCTGTAGAGAATTGAGTAAACAACTAATGAAATAATCGAACATAAAGAAATTATAAATTTAGCTTCAGTTCCAGGCAAACAGTTGGTCAATTCCCCAACTGCACAAAGCCGCGAGCATTAGGCGCAATAAAACGATCCGCATTTACAAAAATTTCTTTATGGTAAGAAGGTGCGTATATTATAAGTTAACGCTATCAATGAGAACCTTTATAGCTATATTATTTCTTTTTATTGTTGGTTGCAATAACAGACAACAGCGCAAAACAACGCCTTTAGTTGCATTGCCTGACACGAGCGCTAAGTCTGCTTATGTAAAAGCTGTAGACGACTCTCTTATTATTGCAGAAAGAATTGATGGGCCAGCAAATATTAGAGATACAACAAATGGTAAATTATTATTCATACTTAACGACAATGTTATTGTTACATCGACTAACCCAAAAAACAAATGGCTTCAGGTAGGACTCTTTGCAGATCTATCACAGAAACAAATAGACTGCATATGCCTGCTTAAAGGAAGCAAGCTTTTTTCCGAAGGCAAGGAGGTTGGACAAACAGTTGAAAATATTCATTTAAATGGTGCCCTTACAACTAATCAAGGTTTTAAGGGAGAACTTACCGGTTATACTTCTGTTTCAAATATTAAACCGAATACAATACCTGAAAATGTCTTTTCTGATATTATAAATTTATCATCCAATTCACTGACAATAACAAATTTTAAAAAGTTTATTGCGGATTTTAAGTTTACCGAATCAAATGGTCCGCTGGCGGAACTCAAAGGTTTTCAGATTGACGAAAACTGGATAGATGACCCTTCCCCATTATTAAGGCTTTGGCTTCTATTTAAAGACGACAAAATTTATGGGGTTTTTCATTCAAGGCCATTAGAATTGAAAGATGCAAAAACAACAAAAGTTAAACGCGGACTATACTTGTCAACTTTTAATCTTGACGACAAGCAGAACCAAGACCTTGTTAATGCATTTAATTCTTACATTGTACAGGTCGACTAGACAGAAGCTAACATGGGATTCCTATGCTAGCGGGGCCGGCGTAAAAACAATGTGCTTTGGGTTTCACTTGAGCAGTAGTCTGGTGCGATGTTTCCTATTAATATTTTGATTAGAAAGATAAATCAATTTGTTAACTTAGACCAGTAAACCGGACGACGGAATCCTAAAGCTCCGGACGTTGGGCGCAATTATTTCAAAGTCCAGAAATGTATAAAATATCAACATTTTTTATCAAAGCGCAATTGCCCGGTTTGACAATTGACTATTTGCTCAACTCATATAAAAGTGAGTTACAACAGCAATCAGCGACAAATGTGACCATCGACTCAGCTACAATAACTTTTGCCAACGACAATATAATGTCGACTGCGACAAGTTATTCAAATAGGTATTCGAATTTTTCAAATGGGCGTATTGACATTGAGGAATCCAACGATGAGTTTATCGTGCATTTGCAGGCTAGTTTGACAAATCTTTTTATTAAACCTGGACTTGTTGCAGGTATAGCAACTTTATTCATTTTGTTTTCAAGTGGTTTTGCGCCATTTACACTTTTACTTGGGCTTTGTGTATTTGCACTATTTACTTTAATCAGCTTTATCTCGACAAGTATTTCGTTTCCTATATATTTTACTAATTTTCGTAACAACATTGAGTACGACATTCAAAACCGGCGACAATAACTGCGCCCAACAGCCGGGCTTTGCTGGCAGGCTGGTGGACGAACAGATCTTGTTCATTGGTTCGCTAATCAGCATTTGTTGTTGCGAAGTCTCATTAAGAAGTTTTTGTTATAAATTGTGTTTAGTTTTATTAACCAAGCCTAATGACCCGCCTGTCCCCCGCAACGCATGGCAGGAGGCGGACGGATCACGGAAGCCAGCCCGGCAGCAAGCCATCTGTGTTGACTGCAAGTTGAATAATATAGAGATTACACACTAAAAAAGATTATATGAAGCTTTCTATTTTATTATTTTTCGTTGTGCTTCCCTTTTCTGGGTTTTCACAAGTAAAGACTTACACAACGTTTCCCATTTTAGCGGACAGCGAAAAACCCTTATGGAAAGAATATGAAAAGGCAAAGAATGTAAAAGTTGAGAATGATAGTTCATTTTCTTTTGATCTTAAGGGTAATCATTTCAAAATAACCGCATATCCCAATGGAGTAAAGAACAAAAAAATTGTAAAATCTGAGCTTACCAAAAACAAAAATGATAAAGATAGTATAATAGAAACAAGATTCTTTTTGGTCCCATCTGACTATATCGAACAAAAAGTACTTATCGTTCAGGTTAGTTACATATATGAAAAAGCATCTGGAACTTTTAAAGAATTTTGGATGGTTCCCCTTATGTTCTTTAGAGATATTAACGATGCAAGGAAAGAATATAAAATTTCGCAATAGAACAACTCACGGAATCAAGCCCAGTAGCAAGCCCTGCCCGTTGTATGCCAGCTATGCCTTATATTCGGACTGTCCTTATTATTTTGGTAATTTGCTTTTTTGCAAGTAACTGGACTACTTGCAACTCAAAAAATCATCAAATAACTCTTGACGATCTCGAACTGGCGGAGTCGACACCTGCACAGTGTAGCGACTCATTTATGCGACAAATTACACTTCGGCAAATTGTTAACCGAATTTCGGTATATGAAACATTGGACGGGAATGCTGTATCAATAGACAGCCATCAATCTCAACAATACAAAGAATTTTTACATTTGAGCAAAATTGCAAGCGAAGAAGATTTGGTTAGGTTGACACAACACAAAAATGGAAATGTAAAAGCTTATGCTTTTGAGGCCCTCTGTGACAGAAATAGTTCACTCTGCAAAAAAGTATTTGAGCAGCATTTAAACGACAAAACTAAAATTCGAGAATTCTCTGGATGCATTCAACTTGAAAAATCTATAAACATTTTCTATTTTCAGCTTTTATCTAGCAAAATGAATCAGAAAGAAATTGGCTTCTACAAAAAAGAACTCGCGAAAAATTTCACACCAGAAGAATGGAAATTCATTAAACAGATGTCTTTCTCGACAGACTATTAGCCGGCATACAACAGCCGGTTTGCTGCCAAGCTGGTTCGACATTGTTGCAATGAGCAGTAGTTAATAATCAGCAGCAGTCATGGGGCGACCGTTATCAATCTTAGATTTTGTTATATTCAAGTTCAATTTATTAACCATGTTCTGTAGTCCCTTGTGACGCGGGAGACGGATCAAAGAATGCGAGCCCGCAGCAAGCCGTCTACGTTAGCGTTAATTTTATGACAACTTCCCAATACATAAGAACGGCATCAAAAGATTTTAGCTCGACAAGTCAGAAAATAAATTTGTCTGACGCTAACATTGGTATTTCGACAAGACTTTTCAAAGCCAAGGACCATATGTGTAAGCTTCCCTTTTATAGTACTGTTTGAAACGAGACCTTTTTCTTCGAATAAGAAGCAAGCATTTAATTTCGGTGCAGGCTGCTCTAATGACACCTTATTTCCCTGCATTGGCACAGTTCCCCCCTGTCCGCTTCCAACCACCCACTGTATCGCATCCGAACATCCTCGTACAACTCTACTATCTCTAAGAGATTGAGTTATAACCCCCTGCCACTCCGGCATATTTTTCGGTGCAAAGCCATCAAACCACTGCAAAACACTTCCCATGCTCAAAAACTATTTCCTCATTGCCTGGAAAAACCTGAACAGCCATAAAACATTCGCGGCTATTAATATCGGCGGACTGGCCGTGGGCATTGCCGCCTGCTTATTACTATTTGTAGTAGTAAGCTATGAATTGAGCTACGATGCATTTCAACCCTCCTATAACCGTATCTACCACCTGGCGGCCCGGCAGGTTTCCCCGGAAGGTGAGAGTTTGCAAGAAGGTATCCCCTACCCCGCCTATGATGCCCTGAAGCTGGAATTTCCGGATATCCCCGTGGGTACCTTGTTTAACCACAACAATGCACAGGTAACGGTATTGAATAAGGGCAATACCAATGAAGCCACGGATAAAAAATTCCTGGAAGAAACCGGTGTGTTTTTCTCCGATGACCATATCTTTTCCATCTTTCAATACAAATGGCTGGCGGGCAGTGCTGCAGTGTTAAAGAACCCCAATACTGCTGTGCTCACCAAAAAAATGGCGGAGAAATATTTCGGCAGCTGGCAGCAGGCCATGGGTGGAATATTAAAGCTGGATAATGCGGCCACCGTAAAAATTGAAGGCGTGCTGCAAGATATCCCCCAGAATACAGATTTTCCGCTGGCCATCATGGGGTCTTATGAAACCATGAAAGCCCTGCCGAAAATCTACGGATATACGGAGCGCTGGGGCAGCGTTACCAGCAATTTTCAGGCGTTTATGCTGTTGCCCCCTAAAGTAAATGCCGCCGCTATTAACAACAGGCTCACCGCTTTTAGCAATGCGCACATGAATACAGATAAAACGGATGTTTTTCGCAGCTATGAATTTCTGCGGCCGCTCAGTGATGTGCATTTTAATACGCGCATCGGCAATTTTGGCGACCATATCACCAGCAAGGCCACTTTATTAACGCTTTCCATCATTGGCGCATTCATCATTCTCATGGCCTGCATCAATTTTATTAACCTGTCTACAGCGCAAACCATCCGGCGGTCAAAAGAAGCAGGTATCCGCAAAGTGCTGGGTAGTACGCGCTGGCAGTTGTTCGGCCAGTTTATCAGCGAAATTTTTGTGCTGGTGCTCATTGCAGTAATACTCGGTGGTGTACTGGCAACCCTTTGCCTGCCATATCTAAAACACATTTCTTCCATTCAAGAAAACCTCAGCATTCTAACCCGGCCGGCCATCTTTTTCACCGTTGGCATAGCCATTGCCGTTACCCTGCTGGCTGGCACCTACCCCTCACTCATATTGTCTGCTGCCAAACCAGTACTGGCATTAAAAAATAAAATTGGTTCGGCACGGGTCGCCGGCATTTCGCTGCGCAGGGGTTTGGTAGTAACACAGTTTGTGATATCGCAGGTTCTGATTGCCGCAACTATAATTGCGGTTGGCCAGATGAATTATGTACACAAGGCCGACCTGGGTTTTAATAAAGAAGCAGTACTGATCCTGAACAGCAATGTAGACAGTACGGTGAACGCCCGCCAGCCCGCATTCAAAAATGCGTTGCTATCCATCGCCGGCGTGAAAAGCGTTAGTTTCAGTTCAGCGGCGCCTTCAGCAGAAAGCAACAGCAGCGGAAATTTTGCTTATGATCATAAACCGGATGAAAATTTTGAGGTATACCGGAAACTGGGCGATGAAGATTATCTGACTACCTACGGTCTTACACTGCTGGCAGGCCGGTTTTATGGTAAAAGCGATACGCTGAAAGAAGTGGTCATTAATGAAACACTCGTAAAAAAATTACACATCGCCAACCCGCAGGAGGCCATCGGTCATGAACTGAGACTGGGCAGGCTCTGGTACCCGATTGTGGGGGTGGTAAAAGATTTTAAAACCAATTCACTGCGTGAACAAATAAAGCCAACCGTAATAGGTGAGCGCAATGCACGCTATAGCTTTACCGGTATTAAACTGAAGACTGCTCAATTGAACCAGGCCGTTCAGCAAATCAGCAAAACATGGAACACTCATTTCCCCGAATATGTGTGTACGCAGAATTTTATGGATGAGCGCATCAATAATTTTTATAAACAGGAAAACCAGTTGTCTTTACTCTATAAAATCTTTGCAGGCATTGCCATTTTTATCAGTTGCCTTGGTTTATATGGCCTGGTTTCTTTTATGGCAGCGCAGCGTACGCGTGAAGTGGGTATCCGCAAAGTGCTCGGTGCATCTGTAGGCAGTATCGTATATCTTTTTTCGCGCGAGTTCACCCTGCTGATATTTCTGGCTTCTCTCATTGCTGTACCCATTGCCTGGTATATGATGAATAACTGGTTAAATAATTTTGCCTTCAAAATACAGATTACCATGGGTGTATTTGTGTTGGCCATTCTTTGCTCTGTAATCATTGCATGGATAACGGTGGGCTATAAATCCATAAGGGCAGCGCTGGCCAGCCCGGTAAAAAGCTTGCGGACCGATTAGCGATACAATGACGGATTAGGACTTGTCAAAACCCGGGTTATAAAAAAAAGACTTAACAATTTATTTGCAGCGCCGCAGCTAAAATAGTTGTCATGACTATTTCCTCAATTAAACCCTAAATATGACAATTAACCGTGTACTCTTATGCCTGCTAAGTGTTTTCCTTGTTCTTACTGCCTGTAATAAAGATATTCAGCCAAATCCGCCCGGTACGCTTCTTAAAAAAATAGTAATTGCTGCTGGCGACTCTATCACGGATGTAAATTTTAATTACGATGCTGATAAAAGATTGACTGGACACACCATTACTAATAATAGGAATATTGGTGTCAGATGGGAAACCGTTTTCGGATATGATAACCAGAACAACCTGGTCTTTTTACGCACTGTGCAGCATAACGACCAAACAAAGGACAGTGTAACAACAGAAATTGATTCCCTTTTTTATCAAAATACCCGTTTGGTGCTAAAAGTAGGATACAGCTATGGCAATGTATCCGTTGGTACAGGTCATAAGTATGCTTACAATTCTTTTGGCAATGTAATTGCTGATTCTTCATTTTTCTGGAGCAATCAGTCATTTTATGGATTTACCCGGTTTACATATGATGCCAATGAAAATATTATCCAATGGGAATATATTCCCAAAAACCCATCGTCTGGTCTTTCCAGAACGGTTACGGCTACTTACAATAATACACTCAATGCATTTGCAAAACTGGGCGATTTGATATATTTTACCAGCATTTTTTTTCAGGGCGAAGCGCCGTTACTATTGAGTAAATACAATGTAACCAAAACACTGGAAGGCGCTGTTTCAAAGTCATACGCATACGATTATAATTCGAACGGCAGTATTCGCACAATCACAATAACCGTTGCTGGTTCTACCGGCGGATTCACACTGGTAAGCACATTTTACTATGAGTAATAAAATGGAAATCTGTTTATTTTTTAGGTGATGCAAAGAAAGGGGCAAGTGGTTAATGGCTAGTGGGTGTTTGCTGGGTATACTTCAAAAGTCAAAATACAAAATGCAAAAAATGATGAGGCGCCGGTCTGACGTCCGCGTCTGACCGACAATAATTTGATAACCGGTCTGACGTCCGCGTCTGACCTACTTCTCCGAAAAGTTAGAAGACAAAAGAAATAGGCGATTGAAATCATATTAAATTAACTAACCAAAAGTCAACCTTATTTTATTCCATGATTTCAATTTTGCTAATTTCACTAATTTTTATCGGTGTCACTTCCGCATTAAAAAAATGTGTTTTGCTGCCGGTGATTGCACTGTCTTTAATCAATAGCGTATTAAAATAAAATGTCGTCTTAGAATTATCAATCCTGGTTATTCTTACGCCTGTCCGGTTGGTTACTGGTATTTCCTTTTCCCGGCCATTTTTATCGAGACATTTGATGGTTTTTAATTCATTGCCTTTCACGGCGGCATGGGCAAGCAGGTATCCTTTGTTTACTTCATTGCCGTTCAATTGCTCTGAAAGGCTGGTGGTGGAAACAATATAGGAGGCGCAACCGCTCAAAAAAAACGAAAATCCAAGAGTAAGGATGGTAAGTGAATATTTCATGCGTTTATTTTTATTTCTTTAGAGGCTGGTACTTCACTGCAAAATAAGGCAAGTATTGACAAGCTGAAAGAGATCATCGCGAAATGTTACATCATGATACACAAAATAAAAAGACCGCATGGCGGCCTTTTATTCCAAATTATATCCAAATGAAAAACAATCCAACGAATAACTTGTATGCTGCTTGTTTCGTAATGCTAAACTAGCCAATAACACTTCATGGTCATAACTCTTTCGATCAATGGCACGATATCCCCGTTCCATTGCGTGATTACAAAGATTTAGTGTAAACACTAAGGACGCCTCGTATATTTACGATTCCTGCATGTAAATACCGAGGGCTCAAAATAGATGAGAAGCCCTCTTTTCCACATTCGGTATGTGCATTACTTTTGTCAAGGAAGCCGTTGATAATCCAATATCCTAAAGAATGCAAAACGTTCCAATATCCTAATAAACCAAACCTATCACGGCCTGATTAACCTTTTTAGTTTTTTGTGTTTTAAGTTGTTTATCGTTCTAAAAAAATTAACCTCTTGTTTTCCAACAGGGGGTTTTTTTATGGCATTGGTGCAACTACCGGAAACCAATAAAACAACAGCCCGGGCGTCAAAAAACAATGATGAAATTTACGACCCTGTTCCTGTTATTGCTGGTATGATGTCCTGTTTTGATAAGGAAGAAACGCCTGAAAGGATTTGAGCAGTGCGATCAGTAGTTATAGTAGCCAGAGCGGCCTGCCCGCTTTTTACATTGTCCCTTTCTTCATGATTTTATTCCTGTGCATGGCACCCCATTTGCCCAATGCATTCAGCACCTCACCCAACGTTTCACTGTAATTGGTGCGTTCATATTCCACAATTACAGGCGACTGCGTGAAAATATTCCGCTTTACAAAACCATTTTGTTCCAAATCCTTTAATTCTCCAGACAATACTTTGGCAGAGATACCGGGTATTGCACGTTGCAGTTCATTAAAACGTTTATTGCCATCAGCCAGGGCAATGATTATCCGCAGTTTCCATTTGCCACCAATTACATACAGTGCGTCGCCCACCGCGCCGAGCATAGCTGTGCAGGATTCCTTCGTGCGCTTTTCTTGTTGAAGTTTTGTTTTCATGTTAAGAAGTCAATCAAATGTAATTCATACCCCATACCCGATGCCCACCGCCCCACCAACCAAACGCCCACTCACCACTCACCACTTACCACCCCCTAACTGCGAAGCAAAAGCCCACTAGCCCCTCACCACTCACCACTCGCTATACCAAAGGATACCGGTAACCTTTTGTATAGTGCTAACCTTTTGTAAGCAAAGATAAATAATTTTGTATTCTAACATTTAAACAACCATAAAAATGAAAAAGATATTGCACATTATCTCCAGCCCCCGCAGCGGGGCGGCCTCCAACAGTACGCAACTTGGCAACAAAATTATTGCTGATTTGCAGGAGCATTATCCCGGTAGCACAGTTTGGGTAAACAATGTGGTGGAAAAAGATTACGCCCATTTAAGTAATCTGCATATTGAGGGGTACCAATTAACACCCGATAACAAAACCCCCGAACACCGGAATATTACACTGCCATCAGACAATGCAGTAGATGAACTGAGCGATGCAGACATCATTGTCATCAGCCTGCCGGTATATAATTTTCAGCTGCCCTCTGCACTTAAAGCGTGGATAGATCATATTGTAAGGGCAGGCCGAACAATCACCTACCAGACTGGTTTCCCGGAAGGACTGCTGCTAAATAAAAAAGTGTACCTGGCCATCGCTTCCAACGGTGTGTACTCAGATGGCCCTATGAAAGCATATGATTTTGCAGAGCCCTACCTGCGTTTTATCCTGGGCTTTATTGGTCTGAAAGATATTACTACTTTTCGGGTAGAAGGTTTGGGTATGGCGGGTACAAAGGAGATTGCGCTTCAAAAAGGATTGGAAAGCGTACGTGTTTAATGGTTAGATTGAATCCCGGCTGTTTGCAGACAAAATAAAAAAAAACCGAAGTCTTTTGTCATAATGGCAAAACTTCGGTTTTCTATCTGCGGATCGTTCACCGCACTGCTGGGTATACATTCCTGGTGTTTCTTTGTATAACTATATCCGCGTTTGTTTTATAACCTGTATAGCTATTGTAAGACTACTTATGGGCTACTCAATGCCATAGATACTCCATAGATGCTCCATAGATACTCCCACTCAAAGTGCACTCAAAGCCCACTCAAAGGCATAGATGCCTTTACAAGCTTACAGAACCGGTCCAGATACTGGACAGGGTGCCCGGGCCCCACGCAAAATGAAAGCTTAATGAATGAGCTCACATGCTGTATTACCAAATTAAATTATGTGTAAGTAAGTCCGGTGTATCGTATCCCTCCGGCCAAGTGCATCTTTGATGTTTGATGAGGCTATTTTAGGTTAAGCCTTTGTCCAGCGATGCGGCAGCAGCTCGCTGATCTTATTGATAGGATGATCAGCTATTCTTTGCAAGATA
>Ga0307515_10025002_pt1 | contig 10361 bp, 9 predicted proteins | sample 17_EM_MG_FD_194513 | JGI IMG/M metagenome (GOLD analysis project Ga0307515, IMG submission 194513) | Populus trichocarpa ectomycorrhiza microbial communities from riparian zone in the Pacific Northwest, United States - 17_EM | ecosystem: Host-associated > Plants > Roots > Unclassified | place...
CGCCGCAGCCCCGAGACGTACGTGTAGATCGAACCCTGCGCGCTCTGCGGGGGCGCCTCGCCCCAGACGGCGTCGATCAGCTCCTCGCGCGAGACCGTGCGGTTCGGATTCATCGCCAGTGCGGCGAGGACCGTGCGACGGTGCGCGGAGCCGAGATCGAGCTCCGTTTCGCCTTGCCAGGCCTGCACCGGGCCCAGCAGCTGGAGTCTCGGTGCGGAGCTGTCCGCAGCCGACATCGGTCTCCCTTCGTGCGCTGACGGATCGTCACGCGCCGGATGCCTGAGGTGAGCATACGCGGCGGTCGTGAACCGGCAGGCAAGGATGGCGGACATTCGGGCAACGGCCGACGGGCGGGGTTTCGTTCGGCTGCCCGGTAGGCCACCCTCGGGTGCCGGACACGTGAGGAGCCCACGAATGAGTTCAGCCGCGCCGACGGACGACATGAAGCGCGCCGCCGCGCGTTTCGCGTCCGCCATCGAGGCCGCGAACTCCCAGCTCCGCGACGTCAACAGCGAGATGGCGACACTGCAGGCGGCGTGGCGCGGCGAAGCTTCGGTGCGGTTCGGCCAGGCGATGAACGACTGGGAGCAGGAGTTCGACGTGATCCTCACCCGGCTCGCGTGGCTGTTGGAGGCCACCGGCGGCCGGGTACCGCGGCAGCGGTCCGGCGGGCCGGGCGGGACGTGACCGTGTCCCGCCAGCGGTTCGACTTCACCCTCGCCGACCTCGTGCTCGACCGGATGGGGTCGATCACCGGCGGCATCGGCGACCTGCTGGCCGATCTGGAGTCCACTGTGGAGCCCGGGCTGGCCGGCTGGACGGACGAGGCGCGGGAGCGGTACCTGCAGGCCAAGCGCGACTGGGTCAAGGCGGCGGAGCGGATGCCGGACTGCGTCGACCGCGCGCGGGAGGCGTTCGGCGAGCTGGCCCGCGGCTACGACGAGCCCGGTGCTTGAGCCGTCTTCACCGGGGTTTCGGCCGGCGTGAAGACGGAATAGGGAGGGCGTGAAGACGCGGAGCCCACACTGCGTCCATGAAGCCCGTCGAAGTGACCGTCCTCGCCTCGGACCCGATCACGCACGCCGGCGCGGTGAGCCTCCTGGAGTCCCATCCGGACCTCCGGATCACCGACCTGGTGCCCGACGTGCTGCTGGTGATGGAGGAGAACGTCACCGAGGCGGTGCTGGGCGAGATCCGCGCGGCCAAGGCGTCGCACGTCGTGCTGGTCGTGGAGCACTTCCGCGAGAGCGACCTGATGGCGGTGCTGGAGAGCGGCGTCGTGGCGATCCTGCCGCGCCGCGAAACGGGCGGGTCCGAGCTGGTCACGGCGGTGCTGGCGGCGGGCGACGGCACGGCGAACCTGCCGCCGCGGCTGCAGGGGGCGCTGCTGTCGCAGGTCCAGCGGATGCGCCGCGACGTCCTCGAGCCGAACGGGCTGACGCTGTCGGGGCTCGCCGCGCGCGAGTGCGACGTGCTGCGGCTGGTCGCCGAGGGCTTCGGGACCGAGGAGATCGCGGCGAAGCTGTGCTACTCCGAGCGGACCGTGAAGAACGTCCTCTACGGGCTGATGACGCGCTGTGGCCTCAACAACCGCGCGCACGCCGTCGCCTACGCGCTGCGGGCGGGCGCGATCTGAGCTGGTTTCGCCTAGGGTCGCGACTATGGTGCTGACCGCCGCGGAGATCGCGGCTTCCGTGCGGGCCGGCGAACTCGATCCGGTGCAGGTGACCCAGGCAGCCCTCGACCGGATCGCCGCCGCCGACGGCGTTGTCGGCGCGTTCCGCCGGGTGCGTGCCGAGGAGGCGCTGGCGGAAGCCGCCGAAGTCGCCGCGCGGCCCGATCTGGCGACCCTGCCGCTGGCCGGGGTGCCCGTCGCGGTCAAGGACGTCACGGCCGTCGCCGGGGAGTTCGCGTCGCACGGATCGGTGGCGGGGCCGTCGTCCCCGGCCGGTGAGGACGGCGTGATCGCGGCGCGGCTGCGGGCGGCGGGCGCGGTGCTCGTCGGGCTGACGCGCGTGCCCGAGCTCTGCATCTGGCCGATGAGCGACACCCCGGATGGCATCGCCCGCAACCCCTGGGAGCCGACGTACGCCTCGGGCGGCTCGTCCGGCGGCAGCGCGGCGGCGGTGGCGGCCGGGCTGGTCCCGCTCGCCCACGGTTCCGACGGCCTCGGCTCGATCCGCCTGCCGGCGGCGATGTGCGGGCTCGTCGGGCTGAAGCCGGGCTCGGACCTGCTGGCCGAAGGCGGCTGGTTCGGCATGTCGGTGCACGGCCCCCTCGCCACGACGGTCGCCGACGCGGCCGTGCTGCTCTCGGTGCTGGCGGACAAGCCTTCGCTCGCGACGGTCGTTTCGCCGGACGCGGTGCGCATCGGGACGTCCACGACGGTGCCGGTGCTGCGCTCGCCGGTGCCCCGCGAGTTGGTCGCGGCGGTCTCGCGGGCGGCGGACCTGCTGACGGCGGCCGGGCACACGGTCTCGCCGGGCGCGCCGAAGTACCCCGCGACGGCGATCCTGGGCATCTCGGCCCGCTGGTGCGCGGGCCCGGCCGAGCAGGCCCGAGACTTCGACTTCTCCCGGCTGCAGCGCCGGACGCGTACGCACGTCCGCCTGGGCCGGCTGTTCCAGCGGGCGGGCTTCATCCGCGAGCGCACGCGGCAGCGCTGGCTCGCGCGGGCGGAGGAGTTCTTCGCGGACCACGACGTCCTGATGACGCCGACGCTGTCCCACTGGCCGGCGAAGGCGGGCCGCTGGCACGAGCGCCGGTGGCTGTCGAACGTGGTGCCGTCGTTGCGCTTGGCGGGCTTCACCGGTCTGTGGAACCTGGCGGGCTACCCGGCGATCTCGGTCCCGGTGGGCCGGGCGACGTCGTCGGGCCTGCCGACCGCGGTCCAGCTGGTGGCGCGGCCGGGCGGGGAGTCGTTGCTGCTGGGCCTGGCGGCCCAGCTGGAGTCCGCGAACCCCTGGCCCCGCACCTCGCGCGCGTAACGCCCCAATGTGGCCTTGGGTGCGTCAGACGCACCCAAGGCCACATTGGGAGCCGGACGGGCACTGCGAAGGCTCATGAGCCGGGCTTGCCCGCTGTCGGGGACAGCGGCTTCACGCCGTTCCCGTTCGCCGGCCGGGTCGCCGGGCCGTGCTGCTTCGCCGGGGCGTTGTTCCCCGGCTTCGCGGCCGGGGGAGCCTGCTTCGCGGGGGCCGGGGCCTTCGTCGCGCCCGAGGGCTTGGCCGGGATCGACGGCTGGACCACCGGGACCACCGGCGCGGCCGGGGTCGTCGGGGACTCGGCGCGCTCGTCGCCGCCCACCAGCTTCGACGCCTGCGGGATCACGGCTTCCTCGGGCAGTGTGGCCAGCTGCGTCTCGCTGCGGTTGAGGATGTCCTCCGCCGCCGCCAGGCTCTTGCGGGCCTGCTCGCGAATCTCCGCCAGCCGCTCGACCTTGCGGTTCGCCGCCGTTGTGCGCTGGGCTGCCTGGGTCGTCGCTTCGTCGAGACGGCGCTTGGCCTCGCCCGTGGCCTCGTCGAGCCTGCGCTTCGCCTCGGCCGTCGCCTCCGCGAGGCGGCGCTCGGCCTGGTTCTTGCTCGCCGTGCGCTGGTCGGCGACGTGCTTCTCCAGCGCCGCCCTCTGGGCCGCCTGGGAAGCCTCGAACTCGCGCTCGACCTTCCGGCGCTTGCGCTCCGCCTCGTTGTCGTGCAGTTCCCGCCGCTGGGCTGCCTCGACGGTGAGCCGCTGCACCTCCGCGCGCGTTTCGGAAAGCGCGTTCTCGTGCTCGGAGTGCAGCAGGTCGGCCTGCTTGTCCAGCTCCGCGACGAGCTTCGTGTAGCGCTCACGCAGCTTCGTCGACGCCTCGGTCGAGCCCGCCCACGTCTTCTCCGCGGCGGCTTCGGCGCGCTTGACGATCTCGTCCGCGCGGGCCTGCGCGAGCGTCACCGTCCGCTGCATCCGCTCATCGAGGTCCTCGAGCCGCTCCGGCGGTTTCTTGAGCTCCTCGATCCGCGCCTCCAGCTGCCCGATCTGCTGCCGGACGGACTCCATCTCGCGAGTCACCGCGGCGGTCTGCGCCACCGCCGCGTCGCGGTCGCTGATCACCCGGCGCAGCTGTGCCTCGACGTGGTCGAGGTACTGGCGCACCTCGTTGCGGTCGAAGCCGTGCCAGGCTTGGGTGTATTCACGACGGAGGGGGAGCAGGCCGTTGAGGGCGCTCGCGGCATTGTCGCGCTCAGGAACCATGGGCCCGACCGTACCCGGGCACCGTCCCCTTCCGCCGTCCGGCTTAACAAATCACCAACACGTGTCGCCCGGCCGACGGCGCGTCGCCGGAATGGCCGTACCCGGAAAACTCTGAGTCACCAGTGGCAGAGTCACCAATGAAAGCCGCGGGACAGCCGGGCGAGCGCCATCGCCGCGCGCGAGAGGTGTTTCTCGCCACGTCCGATCTTGAGCCGGCCCGAACCGCCCGCCGCGGTCGAATCCGGGAAGATCCGGAAACCCTGGTACGCGACGGCGTCGGTGAGGCCCGGCGTGAGCGTGTAGGCCAGCCCGATCGCCTGCCCGGCGGGCGTCCCGATGTGCTTCGGCCGCTCGAGCAGCGCCTTCATCACCATGTCCGCGGCCTGCTCCGGCGACTTCGTCGGGAACGCGTCGTAGATCTTCGTCGGCCGGATCATCGGCGTCCGCACCAGCGGCATGTGGATGGTGGTGAAGGTGATCCCGTCGCCGTGCGTCTCCGTCGCCGCGATCCGCGAGAAGTAGTCCAGCGCCGCCTTCGACGCCGCGTACGCCGAGAAGCGCGGCGCGATGCCCTGGACGCCGATCGACGACACGTTCACGATGTGCCCGAACTTCCGCTCGGACATGTGCGGCAGCACCGCGAGGATGAGCCGGACGGCACCGAAGTAGTTGATCGCCATCGCGCGCTCGTAGTCGTGCATCCGGTCGTAGGACAGCCGGATCGACCGGCGGATCGACCGGCCGGCGTTGTTGACCAGCATGTCGATCCGGCCGTGCTCGGCGAGCATCGCGTCGACGGCCTTGTGCACCGAGTCCTCGTCGGTCAGGTCGGCCGGGTACACCGACGCCGTGCCGCCGGCCGCGATGATCTCGTCGCGGACCTCTTCGAGCTCGTGCTGCCGCCGCGCGACGAGCAGCGGGACACCGCCCGCGGCGGCGACCTTGAGCGCCGTCGCGCGGCCGATGCCCGACGACGCGCCGGTGATGATCACGCGACGGCCGTCCAGCTCGCCCCGCGGGCCGTGCTTGCGCGCGCGGAACGGGTCGAGGTGCTCGCGCCAGTACCGCCACAGCGTCGCCGCGTAGTCCTCCAGCCGCGGCACCTCGACGCTGCCGGCGAGGGCCTTGCGCGTCGCGGTCGAGGAGAACACCGACGGGAACGCCATCGTCTCCAGCAGCACCGGCGGGATGCCGAGGCGCTCGAGGACGGCGTCGCGCGCGATGGTGAAGCCGGGGATGTGCTCGGACAGCTTGACCAGCCCGACGATGCCCTTCGACAAGCGCTCGTTGAGCTGCACCGTGATCGTGGGGGCGCCCGCGGCCTTCGCGAAGGCGTTGTACACCGAGACGACCGACTGCGGCTCGGGGTTGACCAGGTGGAAGGCTTGGCCGTCGTGGCCGGGCTTGGTCACCAGCTCCAGCAGTGCCTTGGCCACGTAGTCGACCGGGACGACGTTGGTGTCGCCGAGGTCGGGCCCGACGATCGGCAGGTCCGGCAGCCCGGCGAGCCTGCTGATCGCGGGGAAGAGGTAGTACGGGCCGTCGACCTTGTCCATCTCGCCGGTCTCGGAGTTCCCGACGACGACCGCGGGCCGGTACACCCGCCACGGCACCTCGGTCTGCTCGCGGACGATCTTCTCGGCCTCGAACTTGGTCCGGTGGTACGGCGTGATCAACCGCTGCCCGGCGTCGAACATCTCCTCGGTGAAGACGCCGTCGTGGTCGCCGGCGACGGCTACCGACGAGACGTGGTGCAGGCAGCCGGCGCGCAGGTCCGCGGCCAGGTCGACGACGCTGCGTGTGCCGTCCACATTGGCCTTGACGCTGGCTTCGTCGTCGGCGGTGAGGTCGTAGAGCGCGGCCAGGTGCACAACGTGGTCGACGTGCCCGCGCAGCTCCTCGCGGTCCGTTTCGGACACGCCGAGCAGGGGCTCGCCGAGGTCGCCGGTGACCAGCGTGACGCGGTCGGAGTGCGGCCACTGGTCGACCAGCGCGGCCAGCTTGGCCCGCGACGAGGCGCGCACGAGCAGCGCGACACGGTCGTCGTCGGGGCGGGAGAGCAGCAGCCGGGTGAACTGGCGCCCGATCAGTCCGGTCGCCCCGGTCACCAAGAACGTCGCCATCGTCGTCGCCTCACCTCTCGCCGCACTGCCTGACCCTGGGCATTCTGCTGCATCAGGGCGTCAGTGACCACCGTGGCACGACGTGATGTTACCCACGAGTAACTTATGCCGGGTCCGCGATGGCGACGCGGTTCTCCTCGTAGCCGTCCGAACCGCCGACCCAGCGGCCCCCGCAGGTCACCAGGACCACCCGGTGCGGGCCGGACTGGCCGAACAGGTCGTCGGCCCGCGCGGGCAGGTCGTTCTTGTGCACGGTGACCAGCTGCGAGACGCGGTACCGCCAGGTCTTCCCGGCATTGTCCACAATGGACACCAGGCCGCCGACGCGGTCGGTCCACAGCTCGGCGAACGGCCCGGTCGCACCGCGCCAGTTCACGTGGCCGGCGAACACGCTCGCCCCGCCCGCCGCGTCCAGCTCGGCACCCCACCAGGTCGCCTGGCCGAGGTCGGCGGGGATCGGCAGCTCGGCGTTCGGCCCGAGTTCCTTGCGCACCAGCGTCGCCGTGCCGCCGCCGGGCAGCCGGACGGTGCCCGGTTGCTGCGGCGCGGGCGTCACCGGGGTCTCCGCCGCCGGAGCCGCCGCGGTCGTCGGCGGAGGCGTGGTCGTCGTCGGCGCCGAAGAAGGTGCCGAAGAAGGTGCCCCGCCCGGCGACCGCCCGGCCGCGGGCAGCGCCGTTCCCGCGACGACGGTCGTCGGCGGCGGCGTGTCGACCACGCCGGTGGCGACCTCGATCGCCAGCACGGTCACGACGCCCGCCGCGAAACCGGCCAGCAGCTTGCCTTTCCCCGCCACGGCCGTTACCTGCGCGAGGCCCGCCGCGCGGCGAAGCCGACCAGCGCGGAACCCAGCAGCGCGAGCAGGCCGAGCCCGGCGACGCCCGCCGTCGAGTAGCTGGTCTCGACCGCGCCCTGGGCCAGCACCGTCGGCGGGCCGCCCGCCGGGATGGCGTGCGGGACCTCGTTCGGCTTGTTCGACACGGTCAGTGCGAGGGTCTTGCCGGATTCGATCTTCCCGCAGGCCGACGGCGGATTCTGCGGGTCGAAAGCGTTCGTGTAGCCCGGCGGCGCGCTGACCTCGACCACGCAGATGTCCTGCGGGGCCCGGAGGTTCCCGACGGTGACGGCGCCGGTCTTGCCGTCGGTGGTGACGACGGCGGGCTTGCCGTCGGCGCCGGTCAGCGGCTTGCCGTCCTGGGCCGGCGCGGCCGTCGTCCGGTCCGCGCCGGTGATCCGCAGGACCGCCCCGCCGACGCCCTTGCCGCTGTTCGCGTCGACCTTGGTCACCTGCACGGCGCCCGGCTTCGCGACGTTGACGACGCCCTGGGCGGTCAGTTCCTTCTCGCCGCCGGTCGAGACGACCCGCTGGACGCCGGTGTTCACCGGTACCCGCACGTACGGCCGGTCGGCGGGCGCGGTGAGCGACGCCGCCAGCTCCGGCTTGTCCCCGGTCGGCGTCAGCGAAACCTTCACCGTGCCATCCGCGCCGGTTTTGAGGGTGACGTCCTTCGTCGCGGCCTGCGGGCTCGAGTTGCCCGCGTCCGTCGTGGCGGCCTTCTCCTCGCCGAGCGTCGCGGCGGTGGCGGTGAGCTTCACCGCGACGTCGGCGACGCCCTTGCCCTTGGCGTTCTTGACCGTCACCGTCCACTCGCCGGCGGTGCCGACGTGCTGGTCGTCCTTCGGCGTGGTGACCGACGCGGTCCACGGGCCGCGGTTGGTCCCGGCCTCGGTCTTCAACCGGTCCACCGCGGCGACGGCGTCCGCGGGCAGCTTGCTCAGGTGGAAGGCCGCGTCGTAGCCGATCTTGTCGGCAGTCAGCGAGGGGTCGAGGTCGGCGGCCGAGCGCGGCGCGGCCGTCCAGGAGTGCAGGAGGTGCGCGAGCGCGGCGGCCTCGCCGGGCTTCTTGGTGTCGCCGTAGCGCAGCAGCAGGTAGGAGATGTCGGCCGCCTGGTCCGAGGGCAGCTTCGTGCCCCACTTCGTCAGCAGCTCGTCACCCGGCTTGTACTCCTCGCCGGTGTCCGGTGCCTTGAGCTGGAAGCTGACGCAGAACACCTGCCGGCCGCCGACGACGTAGGAGCCCAGCCAGTTGCGGCTCGGTGTCGGTTTCATCGGCTGGCCCGGCTTGACCTCGTAGCCGATGCCCTCCTGGGACGCCGCCGACGCCGCCGGGGCGCCGACCGTCACCGAGAGGGCGCCCAGCAGGGCCGCCGCGACCAGGCTGGTGAGCGCGCGACGACCCGCGCGGGGGTTCGGGGACCACACCATGGTGTGTCGACTCCTTCGATGGTCCCGCGCCGACGTCGGGGTGTCGTCGCAGGTCACACGGTTGATCACATCCCAGGCACGCTTTCGGTGAGGAACCGAACACGCCAGGTGAGCGTCTCGTCAAGGGGCTGAAAATGTCTAGCGTCCATCGGGTGCCTGTCGGTGAACGGTCGTGACGTCCGTCGCATACGGTGTGCGCGAAGGCCGCTGACCGGCCGTCGAGTAAAGTCGTCTTTACTCGACGGGAACCGCGCGTCCCCGGCGGTCGTTGGACCCGATGCAGCGTTGATTCACAAGGCAGCAGATCCAGGAGGATCAGGTGCGTTCCAGTAGCAACCCGGCGTTCCGCAACCTGCCAAAGGGCGGAACTCAGACTTACGGCCAGTACGGCCCTCCGGTGGGCTTCAACCAGCCCCAGGGTGGCGTGCCCGGGTACGGCCCGGGCCAGGTCTCCTCCGGCGAGGGCGACCGCCCCATGACCGTCGACGACGTCGTCGTCAAGACGGGTATCAGCCTCGGCGTCACGCTGCTCGTCGGGATCGTCACGGCGATCTGGGCGCAGAACCAGCTGGCCGAGACCGGCAGCCTGTCCGGCGCGCTCATCGGCGCGATGATCGGCGGGCTGATCGTCGGGCTCGTCATCTCGCTGGTGATCATTTTCAAGCAGAAGGCGAGCGCTCCGCTGACGCTCGTCTACTCGGCCGCCGAAGGCCTCTTCCTCGGCGCGCTGAGCGGCGTGTTCGAAGTGATCTACCCGGGTATCGCGCTGCAGGCGATCATCGGCACGATGGGTGTCTTCATCGGCATGCTGGTGGTCTACAAGACCGGCGCCGTGAAGGTGACGCCGAAGCTGACCAAGTGGATCGTCGGCGCCGTCGTCGGTGTCGCGATCCTGATGCTGTTCAACCTGATCAGCGCGCTGGCCTTCGGCTTCAACCCGCTGCGCGACGGCGGCCCGCTCGCCATCATCTTCAGCATCGTCTGCATCGGCATCGCGGCCTTCAGCTTCCTGCTCGACTTCGACCAGGCGGACCGGATGATCCGCGAGGGCATGCCGTCGAAGTGGGCCTGGTACGTCGCCTTCGGCCTGATGACGACGCTGGTCTGGCTGTACCTGGAGATCCTGCGGCTGCTGTCGTACCTCCGCGAGTAACCTGGCTCACAGTTCTGCAGTGAAGGCGCTCCGTAACCAGCGGGGCGCCTTTTCTGTGGGCAAATCGCTCGTTCGGGGACCCCGCTGCGGCCGCTGATCACCCTGCGTGTTTGATGTGCCGGTCGGTTTCCTATTTCACATGTGTGAGGTTCACAGTGAGCGTTCCCCCTCCGGCCCCCGGGGGCCAGCAGCCGGTGGGTCAACCCGATCCCTACGGGCCGCCTCCCGGCGGCCAGCCGCAGCAGCAGTACGGCCAGCCGCAGTACGGCACGCCGCCGCAGGGCCAGCCGGGTCAGCCCGGCCAGTACGGCCCGCCGCCAGGTCAGTTCGGCCCGCCGCCGGGCCAGCCGGGTTTCCCGCCCGCGCCGCCCGTCCCGCCGAAGAAGTCGAAGGCTCTCTGGATCCGCCTCGCGATCGTCGCGGTGATCGTGGTCGTCGGCGGCACCCTGGCGATCATCAGCTTCGCCAAGTCGCCGGCCAGCTCCAACGCCGGTGACTGCCTGACGATCACCGAGTTCACCAGCGGTGGCGACGACCCGGTCAAGGCCGACTGCGCCGACCCGAACGCGAACGTGAAGATCGCCAAGAAGCTG
>Ga0307515_10025003_pt1 | contig 10361 bp, 11 predicted proteins | sample 17_EM_MG_FD_194513 | JGI IMG/M metagenome (GOLD analysis project Ga0307515, IMG submission 194513) | Populus trichocarpa ectomycorrhiza microbial communities from riparian zone in the Pacific Northwest, United States - 17_EM | ecosystem: Host-associated > Plants > Roots > Unclassified | place...
GGACTCCGTACGAGCCTTGTGCATCTTGTCGAACAGGTTCAAGCTGGCCATTTGGAGCTCATCGGTCTTTTCCTTGAGCTCAGCAGCCGTGGCTGTGCCCTCGCCAGATTGACTCTTGCTAACGAATTCACGGAGAGTGGTGATCTTCTCGCGGATCTGGTCAGCCTCAGCCTTGTCGAGTCTGTCAGCAAACTCGTTCAGGGCCTTTTCGGTATCGTTCAAGACGCTGTCAGATCGGTTGGCAGCTTCGATAGCAGCCTTTCGCTCCTTGTCTTGCTCCGCGTAACGCTCAGAGTCGTCAACCATGTTTTGAATCTCTTGATCGGAGAGACCAGATCCTGAAGCAATGGTGATGGACTGATCCTTGTTTGTAGACTTGTCTTTGGCGTGGACATGGACGATGGCATCGGCGTCAATGTCGAAAGTAACCTCGACTTGCGGCACACCTCGGTGCGCAGGTGGAATACCGGTTAGTTGGAAGTTTCCAAGCATCTTGTTGTCGCGAACAAGTTCACGCTCACCCTGGTAGACCTTGATTTCGACTGCGGTCTGGAAGTCGGCAGCGGTGGAGAAGACTTGAGACTTCTTGGTTGGGATGGTGGTGTTGCGGTTGATCAGGCGAGTGAAAACACCTCCGAGAGTTTCGATACCGAGAGAGAGGGGTGTGACATCCAAAAGGAGGACATCAGTAACATTACCAGCAAGAACGCCACCTTGAATAGCAGCTCCCATAGCAACAGCCTCATCCGGGTTGACGGACTTCGCTGGGTCACGACCGAAGATGCTTTTAACAGACTCCGCAACCTTTGGCATACGGGTCATCCCACCGACCAAGATAACCTCCTGGATATCTTTTGCTTGAAGGTTGGCATCCTTCAGGGCCTTGCGAACAGGGTCTATGGTGCGGCTAATAAGAGGGTCAACAAGCTTCTCAAGCTGTGATCGAGAGAGCTTAGAGTTGATGTGCTTGGGTCCGGACGAGTCGGCAGTGATGAAGGGGAGGTTGATATCAGTCTGCATGGAAGATGACAGTTCAATTTTGGCCTTCTCGGCAGCCTCGCGGATTCGCTGGATAGCCATACGGTCGCTGGAGAGGTCGATACCAGAGTCCTTCTTGAACTGTTGGACCAAGTGGCGGACCAAATGGATATCAAAATCCTCGCCACCCAAGTGAGTATCACCGTTGGTGGACTTGACCTCGAAAACGCCCTTTTGGATTTCAAGAACGGAGATATCGAAAGTTCCTCCACCCAAGTCATAGACTGCAATGATCTTGTCCTGGTCCTTGTCAAGGCCATAGGCCAGGGCAGCTGCAGTAGGCTCGTTGACTACTCGGAGAACATTGAGACCAGCGATTTGGCCGGCATCTTTTGTTGCTTGACGCTGGGAGTCGTTGAAGTAAGCAGGGACAGTGACAACGGCGTTTTGGACGGGCTTGGTGAGGTATGCCTCCGCTGTCTCCTTCATCTTTTGTAGAACAAACCCTCCAATTTGAGAAGGCGAGTATTTTTGGCCGCGTGCCTCAACCCAAGCGTCGCCGTTTGTGTGCTGCACAATTTTGTATGGAACCTCTTTGATGTCCCGTTGAACCTCAGCGTCAGTGAACTTGCGTCCAATCAGACGCTTTGTGGCGAACAGAGTATTCTCGGGGTTGACAACAGCTTGTCGCTTTGCAGAGACACCAACCAATCTCTCACCATCTTGTGCAAATGCGACCACCGACGGCGTTGTTCTGGCACCTATCGCGGTCAGTGCCAGGAAGCTGATAAGATGCATATGAATGCCTTACCTTCAGAGTTCTCAATTATCTTCGCAGCCGTACCTTCCATGATAGCTACTGCAGAATTGGTGGTTCCTGTGGAAGAAAGATGTGAGCATGCCATCAAATTTTTCATCCAGCGGAAAGGGGTAAAGCATACCCAAGTCAATACCGATGACTGGTCCCCGAACCTTCTTGTCGGCATCATCTGAGTACTTTCTAATAAACGATGAACCGAGTGGTGTGCGAAGAAGATTTGCTGATCGTGTGGCGGAAGTTGTAGCTTGGGGGAGCTGTTCAGAATCATCATCAGACAATGCACGCAGACCATCGAAGGAAGGGGACTTACAGCTCTGGATAATCTTGAAGACAACATATTTGTAGTCGCTACAAGGGAAGCAGGTATCTAGAAGATTGACGATGAGATGAAGAGGTGTTCGAAGAGAAGGGGTAATGGTCAACGGTCTGCAGAAAAACAATGGTCGGGTCGGGGATCAAATGGCGAGGAAGAATTTCTTAGCGTCATTATTTTCTCGAAGTCAATGGAAAGAGCCGGGGCTCGTGAGCAACACGTGATTTGTTCTTGCATAATTGAGCCACTCCAACACGCAAGCCACATTTCACCTTACCGGAGCTCTCCACCTGGTTGACGTCGTGTCGCAGCACAGAACGTGTTGTTAGAAAGGTGATCACCCTCGACCCGCAAAATACACCAGCAATCACCGACTGCACAGTGTAACGACCTGCTCCCAATCTCTTCATACCAATACAAGTATCCGATGGTTTCATTGTCAGATTATCAACGATCCTATTCATGACCGCTAGGCTGTGAGCGCACGACAGCATGGCTGTTAAAGAGGAGACCTTGTACGCTGTCCAACGTTACTCCACACTACCGAAGACTAACATGTTTCTCCGACAGACACCATGCCACTCAGGACCTAATTCTACCGAAGCCTCGAAAGTACTACCGTGCTTCCATAGCTACTGAGTATGTTACGCCCGAAGGAAGGCAGCTGAACAATCATCTCTGATGTTACTTGTTTAGACATTGGCAACTACGCTCTCTTGTGAGCTCGCCGGAGAAGAGCATAATATACTTCCCCAGCGGAAACAATGTCGTTGCTTTAAACACCAAAACTCGAGAGCGCGAGGTGATTGCGAAATTGTCCTTCTCCCCGAGATGCCTTACCGCATCGAAAGAGTGGTTATGCTGTGGAGGAGATAAGGGGGATTATACAGCCGTATGCTTAGACGATATAACATCGAGCGTAGAATCAACTCAAGAGGCGGACCCTGACGCTCGGCTGCCTCTCGATCTCGACGTACCTCGTCGGGCAATTTCCATTGAAGGGGCCTCCGACCCGCGCAGCTCTCGTGGACATCGCCCTGCCGTAGCTGATGTTATAAAGATTGGAAGGGAAATTGTCAATTGCATAACTCTTTGGTCTCCTGGTGAGGATGCATCTACTGCGGCCTACAAAATGCCAGTCGCTGTGGTCTCGAATAATGATTGCACGGTGTCCATTCTAAATGTCAGAACCTCGGAAACTCTGGAAAAGTTGATTATGCCTGATTTTGTCAACCGCTCTGTCCTGTCTCCGGACGGAAGTTTGCTGGTCACCATCGTAGGTGTATTTCTTTTAGCATGGAATATTGTGTCAGCTCGCGAATATCCTCCTGGTTAGGAATGCTAACTTGGCGATAATTTAGTGCGATGACCCTTTCCTCTACATCCACGAACGAAAAAAAAGGGGCGAATTCAAGAAAGAGCGATTTGGAAAACCTGGGCCGGGCTACGATTGGTCATTAACTGGAAGGATACAATTAGAGGGGCAACATCAGGGCGACAAGTCAGTCATGCGAGGAAGCTTCGCGGCCTGCTTCTCGAAATCCGGCAAATATCTCGCTGTTGCAACCCAATATGGTCTCATATCTGTATTCGACGTTGAAAGCCTGCCGGACCCCCTTAGTCCATTGGTTGTGTTCACCAGCTCGAGGCCCGGTGTTGAGAGTGGGGCTATAAGAGCGATGGAATTTTCACCTGGACCTTTCGATCTCCTCGCATGGACGGAGGCCAGCGGCAGAGTGGGAGTTGCTGATGTTCGAACGTTGTTTTTGTCCCGTCAACGGCTCGACATTGACTCACATGCTAGTGGAGTAGAGAGAGTCATCGTATCAGACAGAGCAGGCGAACCCATGATAGACCCAAGGCTCCGTACCTTTCGAACGGATTCCCCAAGCACGCCCGATTACTTGGGTCTCGATCTCGAACGGAGACAGATACGGCATTTGACTCGGGAGATGTTAGATAGGCACCAGGCCCCATTAACTGCAGAAGAGTAAGTCATTTGGACTCTCTCACGCAAAAGCGGCGACATTTCACTGTTTTCTTTAACTTAAGCTAGTGTGAACTCGTTCCCCTTTGCTGCTTTTTCGGACCCTTTTATTTCCATATTTTTCCATGACTAAATCATTGCTAATTACTCCGATATGGATCAGACTTGAGGTGCTCCAAGCCCATAGAATTGCTAGGCGACAAAGAGATGCTGCGAATGCTGCACGGGAAGCTCGTGAAGCACTTGCTGAGGCATCCGCTACTTTAAGATTGGGATCAGGGGCTGATGGTCAGCGATCAACGACCGCATTAACAAGTATCACAAATTCTGAGCTAAGTGGAAGCAATGAGCGCCGAATCTCGACAGCTGGTCTCCCACCCGCTCTACGAGAGTTTGTGAATCCAACAGACCGCACCGCAGCTTCAATACGAACATTTATCAACGAGCGGAACCGTGAGAGCGAGAGGCGAAACCGTAGTTCGACGATCCTGGCTGCTGCTGAAAATGCGATTGAGCAAGAGACGATAGGCACGAGCAATTCCAGAAGTAACAACGAAACACCATCGGCCCTCGAACGTCTTGGGATCACACTGCCTCGCATACCGGACCTTGTCACAGACTTTCCTAATAATCCGTGGGCAGAGATAGATGCTCTCTATCGCTCGCGATATGCGGACCCCCCTCTTGATAGGACAACTCGTCTTCGGATTGAGATCGAGGAAGAGGATCGCCGGGACTTTGTTCATCGGTTGAGACAGCCTTGGCGCCCATTAGATGATCACAGTGAGCCTGCAGATCGACAGGAGAATGATTTGAGAGATGCGCTGGGCCATCCCGACGAAACAATGGGCTGTTGTTGGAGTGAAGATGGTCGGATTTTGTAAGTACACCGCTATATTCTGTCTGTATCTCAACTAACAAAGAGAGGTATATTGGCGCAAAGGATGGGATTCATGAATTTCATGTCAATTTGGTCGGAAGGAAAATATTTCCCAGTCTTGTATTACGATGATATGCCTGAGGTGGCGTTTTGGATCTTACGGCATAATGGTGTAAGATAATTGCATCTTGGATATTTCAGCAATCATTCATTAATTTCTCCCAAAACGATAGCTACAGTGGGTGCCATAAGTATTGGCACATGGTCCGTGCGGACCCACTTTATTCAGCCAATCACAGTTTGTTATATGATGTTTAGAAGATATGACTGGCTGCTGTGCACGAGCCATGTGCCAATACCTATGGCGCCCTACTGTTCCCATCATGGGTGAGTTAGCTCTGTTGAGATGGGGGGAAAACTACTTGTCACATCAATCGGCTATTGATCTTATATTGAGGTCGGCGTTGTAACAGAGAAGGCATTGACCAACCCATAAAGGAGGGTGAGAAATAGTGGGCCCCTTCATTGCTCATCGGTTGGTGTTGTATGAATTGGTATTGCTTGTCCAATAGTCCAGGCAACTAGTGACTCACGGTCCTCAATTCAGGGGTAGCGAGAGGTGGTCAGCTGGTGCCTGGAATAGGGTCCCACCTCCCTGACCCGTGCCGTACCCCCACAAAGCATCGCAACATGATATAAATCTAGAACCTCCACATAAGAATTGGAAATAAATATTTCTAAGTCTGATTGAATCACATTTGGTATTTGCATTTCCTGACATGGACCAATCAACGGATTATCTCAATACCATCAAGGTGTGTTCCTTTCTCGAAATTCCCTTTCCGCGTCCCAATAGCACTTTTATTCGTGACTGGCTTTGGTTATTGTTATGCGAAACTAGAGCCTGTGTGTTTGGTGGAAACTGGGTTCTAACATATTTGACAGACTCGGTGGCTGGCTCGTCGCTTTGGCGGGAGTGAGTTCGAGCAACTCATGGGGATTCTCCGAGCATGGAGAAAGAAAACATGGCCAATCCATGAACTTCTCCAAGCTGTAAAGTTTCTATTCTTCAGAGATCTTGATCTTTTTGTGGGATTTGAGGAATTTGTTGCGCATTCATATCCGAAAGGCAAGGCCGCATATTCAAATACGTGAAGTAGGATAAACTTCGAAGAAAAGTTACTGACGCCAGAATAATAGAGACCGAAAAAGCGAAGGTCATCAGCGCTGCCGAGATGGTAGCTCACAGGCAGGCTTGCGAACGACAGTCAGACTCCAGGCTCCTGACTCTTCCGAGAGAGATTCGTGACAAAATCTGGGAGGATGTCGTGACAGGAAATGTCATCCATGTCTCTACAAGTTCAGAGATTCATCATGTTAAACGTCGTCGCCCAGGTCGTCCCAAACGCCCCCGTTGGAATTACCACAGCTGCATGGCTTCCAAGGGGCTCGAGAGCTCAGCATGTCCACCTGGCTCAGGAGATCATATCCACTGCCTCTCCTCTGGCCCGAGCAATTACGCTATCATTCATCTCGTTTGCAAGCAGATTCACATAGAACTAGACTCAGCAGACACATTCTTCTCGCACAATGCTTTGCAATTTGCAGATCTTCATGTTGCCTACAAGTACCTCTTCGGTCTCAGAGAAGATGATCGAGCGGCCATTACTCATTTGAGGCTTTCTATACCCTACTCCTTGACAACTGTTAGAGTCGAGCGCTACCACCACTACGGAAATTTTCCCGAGTGGCACGCTATTTGTAATTATTTCTCTAACCCTTGGGATAGGAGAACGGTACGCCATAAATCCAAACCCAGCAATTTCCATAGACTTTGGTTGAAACGCTTGCTAACTGACCGGCGGCTCAGCTCAACATGTATCCCCAGCCAGGGGACAAATCACGGCTTCTGGAAGAGCCAATTTACTTCTTCTATCCAAATTGCTATTACCACGAAAATATAGACCGAATGAATAAGAAATGGCAAGTTGGTCGGGGCAATACTAGTTGGGACATCGATATTGCAGAGTTGAAGTACAAGGGTTCTCCCCGACTGGACTTGGCTGTGGAACTACCGGAATTTGGTGAGTGCCTTCTTCTCTTTTTTCTTTGAAAACGAAACGTCGAACTAATACATTCGTGCCAGAGTTTCGAATCGATGCAGAACCCTACCTTGATGCCACTTGGGATGTAGTGGACTTCGATAACTTTCCCAAACCATGGCTCAAAGCACTCTTGCAATTCAGAAACCACGATAGAGTCACTCTTCAATTCTGCGATAACAAGGGCCTACGGACGAAACCGAAGCTCGAGGCTTTTGCTTCTTCCTTGAAGGAATACATGTCTGGACCTCCGATTGGGCCTAGAATATGCGCTTTCTTTCATGGTAGGCCTTACGGAAACGGCAACGATCCATATCCCACAAGGTATCCAAGATGATAGTTTCCGAGTGATAACGGCTTGAGGCAAGATGTTGAGGAGAGAGCCTCGAGATATACAGTTGATGATCTGCTTCAATCATTTGTGCTACTGAAGACCGCATTAAAGCCCAATTCCTAGGCAATCATGTACTTAATCACATACACGATTCATCAAAAACCGCAATTTGAAAATGTTTTCTCGGTCTTAATTCTTCCACTTGTTGCTCCGCAACCTCAGCCTTGTCAGCCTTGTGCAGATCCGTGCCGTTCTCGGCACCTTGCTCCGCATGTACAGTATCTTGTCCCCTGCAAGCTCTCCATGTCTCCAATATAATATCTGGAAGCGTAAACACTTTCTGATAGTACTTCTTGATAAAGGAAATTCATTTACAAGATGTTTTCACGTGCTTTGCGGAGCCAATTGAAGGCCAGATGTGCGTGTCGAGCTTTCTCAACGACAGCCTTTCGAGAGGCCGACTTCACCCATGCTGTATGCGTGCTCGTTCCCTCCAAACTCATGTGAGCGGCGAAAGCTGATGAGGTCAATACCAGGTCATTGGCGGAGGGGCAGTGGGTCTTGCCATTGCAAGGCAATTGGCTGCACGAAACGGAACAAGTACTGTGCTCATCGAGAGAAACAGTGCGGTTGGGATGGAAACAAGCTGCCGGAACTCAGAAGTCTATCTTCCTCCAAGGACCTCTACACCTATACTAAGTTCTCACTAGGTAATTCATGCAGGCTTGTATTATGGCGCCACGTCGCTAAAAACAGCCCTTTGCATCCGTGGTCGCCAGCTGATGTACGCCCTCTGCCAAGAATATGAGATCCCGCACCACAACACGGGCAAATGGATTGTCGCCCAAACAGATCAACAATGGGAGGAACTCGTCAAGGTCCACAAGCTCACTCGCTCTATCGAAGGCGTCCCCACGCACTTCGTATCCCTAGAACAAGCCGCCAAGGAAGAGCCTTTCGTGCAAGCCAAAGCTGGGATCCTGGCCTCCCCAACAACGGGAATCATCGACAGCCACGCATACATGCAATTCCTGCTTGGAGATTTCCAAGACAGGGGCGGAGATATCGCACTCTTCAGCTGCGTAACTTGTATCGAGGCTCTTGGTGAGTGCGGGTCCCAGGGTTGGGCTATAACGACCAAAGATAAACAGTCTGGGGAAGAAAGCACGTTTACCTCTGAGACGATTATCAATTCGGCCGGTGTAGGTGGTGCTTGTGATATAAATAATATGATCTTACCGCCAGCCAGACACCAGACACAATATTACGCGAAAGGAAATTACTTTTCATACGCTGCATCGACACCCAGCGTAACGCGCCTCATATATCCCGCCCCAGAGCCCGGATTAGGAGGACTAGGAACACATCTCACACTGGACATCGCTGGTAGAATTAGGTTCGGCCCTGATGTTCAATGGGTCGACGATCCCAACGATCTGGCCGTTGATAGTTCTCGACTGGGAGAAACAATCACACAGATCAAGAAGTTCTTGCCGTCGATTAAAGAGGAGGCAATCATGCCGGACTATGCAGGAATTCGTCCGAAGTTGGGAAAAGATAGCGCAGTTGCGAGTGGAAAGGGGTTTCAGGATTTCGTCATCAGGAAGGAAGAGGATTTTGTAGGGTTTGTGAATCTTTTGGGGATTGAGAGCCCTGGGTTAACTAGTAGTTTGGCGATTGCGGAGATGGTGGAGAGGTTGCTTTATAAGTGATTGGTAGGAGGGCTGAGGGTTGGGGGATGAGGGCTGAGAATGGTTTGAAGTGATAGATGTATGGGTCTGGGAAGTGGAGATGTCGTGATGATGGTGTGAATGGACCAGTTTCTGTGTCCGATTATTTGGCTAAACTGAGGCTCAGGCGTTGAAGTTGACACGCGAACGTATGTACATTTCATAGGATTATAATTGCTCTATCCTTATTTAACTTGATATTTCCCCCTATCATTGATGTGAAGGGGGCAGAAGCGGGTGCAAGCTAGCACTTAGAAAGGTGCAAATCACTCAACAGAATATTTCCTACTGTAAAAACTCAACTTCTCACTCTTGCATAAGAGTACTAATAGAATATTAGCAATGCTAGCTGTTATATCAGACTGAAATAACATGTGGATTTTGCGTGACTCATTTTTTTTGTCTAGCTTGAATAAACTGTGATGGCGGGATCGATGCAATGGTCGAAGCACAAAGTTCAAAGAATCTCATGTATTGAAAATACTAAGCTAAAGAGCAGAGGAGAAGGGAATGCTCCGACCTGCAATGGTCCTTCGCCGATATTTAGCTTACTTGCTTGTTTCAGCCGTTCCTCTCGTGTGATATTGCGGCAGGTTATGCCGATCTGCCAGCCGTCACATGAACTAGTTTCTAATTAACTAATTACTAATAAGTGAACTAATTAAAAGGAAGCTTAAGTATATAGCAAACTCCAAGATCTAATTTAAAGATAATATGTGAATCGGACCTTTTACGAAGTTTAACGTTTTGTTGCGGCGAGGGACATCGCGAATATGAGTGGTTGAGGTCGATGGCACTTTTTATTAAAGGCGCTAGCAAAGCCAAGCAGTGCTAGCGCACTTATAAGGCATGCGATGAGCAACAAAATGTCTGTAGTCCGGTTGAGAGTGAATCACAAATCCGGAGAAGGACGTTCGGCCGAAAAACCGGTCTTGCGAAGAAACCTCTCTTAGCCAGGAATATAGTAGGATGGGGAGGTTACCCGCTAGAGTAAGCACAGTGTACCGCATATATATCGTTTCAACCTGGAGGGAAGATTTGATGAGATTGTCTATCAGAAGAACTCATCCTACTTCTAGCATCTCGGAATCCCCACGAAGCACGGGTATTTGTATTGCACAGCAAGGATTCATCACTGGTAATTCTCCAGAGCGAATGTTTGATAAGTGGGGTCGAGTATGCTTTAATTTTTTGTCTGCATGAGTATCATAACTCAA
>Ga0307515_10025004_pt1 | contig 10361 bp, 6 predicted proteins | sample 17_EM_MG_FD_194513 | JGI IMG/M metagenome (GOLD analysis project Ga0307515, IMG submission 194513) | Populus trichocarpa ectomycorrhiza microbial communities from riparian zone in the Pacific Northwest, United States - 17_EM | ecosystem: Host-associated > Plants > Roots > Unclassified | place...
AGTTAGGGCCACTTATCACTGAATTGAAAGGAAAATCAGTGTCAAGGCTGTGGGCTCTTGGCTTTTTGTATTGTCATGTCAAAGTGTTCATTTTTATGTAAAAAACTAATCTTGAATGTGACTTTCTGGCAGCAGAAAATGGGTCCTCTATAAGATTATGGCTTTTCCTTCGACAATTCTAACCACAGACATAGATCCAGTGGTCTGTGCTTGGAGTTGCTTCGTGTGGCCAAAAATGTTTTGCTTGAACGGTCGCTTGGAAGCATAAATTGGCCAGTTAGCATCAAATAAATGGTGAAATGACATCTAAACAAGAAATTTCAGTGAAATAGTAAATATTGGGATATCGCTGTCGGAACCGTGACAAAATTTTAGAATTAATTGTTGGACGATTCGTAATAAAATTCATAAAATTATCAAAACTATAGCTTTAAATAAAAAATTTAAAATTTAAAGATCTAATAATTAAAGCAGAGATTTCATGCTACTTTTTTTTAAAAATAACTTTAAAAAACTCCTGTAAAAAATTAAAATCGGATTCAACAATTATATTAAAAGTTATAGTTTTTTTAAGTTATTATTCTAATTTGACGTAATTAAATTTTCTCTTATACCTGAACTTATCTTACTGGCTTATAAATATATTTATTAGGTCATCCATATAATTTTTATAGATTAGATCATCATCTAATTATGATAAATCCCACACCTAACTGCTCAGAATCACTCGTGAGAACTATTGTGTAAACAATGACTTCTTAAGATTATAATTGAAGTCTATTTTTGAGTTTATAGGTTGGACAAAGAAGTATATTTTTACTTATAAAATATATTTAGTGGAAAAAAATCATAAAATTATAATTTTTGTGTAGAATGATCGATTAATTATACAACTATATCTAATCGGTTGATAGTTGTCGCGCTTTAAAAGTACAACATGTTTAAATGTCACTATTTTAAAACATAACAATTATCTTGTCACGTTTAGAAATAACTAATGACATATAGTAAAAATCACGTTTTAGAAACACGGCAAGATAAAAGTGTGATATTTTACTAAATCCTTTGCAAATAGTAATATTATACCAAGACTTTTAATTTGCTGTACTAATTTTTTTTTTTAAAAAAAATTCTGCTTGGAAGTGTAATTTTTATTTTTTCAATCACTATGTCTGTCAAAATTTCAGTGTTTTGTCTCACTAAATAATTATTTTTCATGTATGATAGAGATTATTTTGTACTTGAGTTTTTTGAAAGTCATTGCTTTATCCTTGATGATTTTCCCCCCTCGTTTTTTTGAAGTTGGGATGGTAATATGAAACGAAGATTTATATCCATACTCAAACATCAGTCGACCAGTCTATATATACAGTAAGAATGGAAGAAAAAAGAACCATCTAGGTGATGGCCCAGTGGTAAGAGTTTGAGATCAAGAGGTTTGCTCTCTTTGTGGTCTCAGGTTCGAGCCATGTGGTTACTCATATGATGGTCACTGGAGGCTTACATGGTCGTTAACTTCAGGGCCCGTGGGATTAGTCGAGGTGCGCGCAAGCTGGCCCGGACACCCACGTTAAACTAAAAAAAAAAAGAATGGAAGAAAAAGTTGTTAAAAGACTTAGTCTTGCTTACTATCTAATGCCATTTATTTGAAAAAAATAATTGTAATTTATTTTAGAATATGCATGCATAATTAATACGAAAAGATAGCATTTCTCAAACAAAAGATCGATTCATGTATTGAAATTTAAATGCAAGGCAATGAGTTTCTTAATTTAAGCGCAATAATGAATGAAATTTTAAATAAGTAATAAATGTACATATATATTAATTGAGGTGTAAAATGTAATAGCGACAAATTTTTTTTAAAATCCTTAAATAAATGTGATTTTAGAAATTCCATTTATTTTTTAAAAAATAAAAAAATAATACAATCTCATATCCTAAGGATTCTAAAAATGTTCTATTTATTCATGTTGCATGTTTATATTAGAGAGAAAGATGATGATGTTGGATGAATGTATAAAAATTTGTAAATTTGTTGATATATGGAATACTTGAGTTCATGTTTTATAAAGAAATTTCATATCAAAAGCTTTGCTCATTACTATTATTTTTATATAAAATAACTTTATTATCCTATAAATACAATAAAATTGAAAACATATACTCAATAACTATATAGTGGTTTTTAATATCAATTATATATGATTGATTATTTATGTTTCTAGATTATTAATTTGATAATAAGTATTTTTCACGTGTATTATATAAGTCCCAAATCCAGAATGAAATTTTTATATCAATTAAAAACATATTAAAATAAAAAATATATATTTTTATTTTTGATATTAGCAAATCAATCATTTATAAGTTTCTTTGGACCGCCTTTCTGTCTGTGGTTAATCAATAAATATTTGATCCATTGTTCAAGCAAATAATTGGAGCCTATTCTCCTTCTGTGACATAAGATTTATTAGAAAATTATATAAATCATATCTTGGGGGCTTAATCTAATAGTTTAATTAAGTTTTTAGGATGAGATTATTATTTAACATGGTATTAGAATTTTATTGATCAAATGGTCATGAGTTCGAATTTCCAAACTTAAAAGGCTTTTACTTGAGAAGAGGTGTTAGAGAATTATATAAATCATATATTAGAACTTCATATAACAACTTGAAAATAGCAGAACTAGGTTCTGAGCTCTCATAGAAATTGTAGGCCTATGCCTTTTCTTTCCATAATGGTAAAGAACACATGAAATCGAGTTGTATAGCTTAGTTATAACCTGAAAATTAATCGGTGTCCTAGCTTGACTAAAATAGATAAACTAAGATTTGATCTTTAAACTCAACCTATTATCTGTCTCTTCACATGGTCTCATTTTCAATCTAATTCAATAGTTAAATACCTGAAAATACCATGAATTTTCAATAATTAAATAAATACCAAAGATACCTAGAATTATGGATAAACAAGGTAAAAGGCATCTAAATACTCTGAACCGAAACAATTAAAATTAAAAAAATATGTGAAATAAATTTCTTTATCAAATACCCTCAAATTAACTTGAATGTTTGCTTACCCTTAAGGAAAAAAAAAAACCATAAAACAAAGGACCATGACCATATTTAGGCTCAGTTTATCACACCCAATCGACCTAATATGCTAACATCCCACTCCAACTTAGTCCATAAGCAATAACAAATAAAGAAAAATTATGGATACCCACTTTCTCTAGTTCAAGTATCTTTACATAATTCCAAATTCAATCATATTTATCATGCAACCAACATAATCAATCATGCAAAACTTATCCTATAATCACCCTTTTTCACTGCTAAAAACAAGGAAGCAAGCTAAAGAGATATTTATTCATTCACTTTTCTATTTTGTTTTTTTTCTCCAATCCTTTTGATCTTTAAAATGTCACTTGTTTTTTGATACAAATATAAATATTTGTGATGAATACACCCAGTTACTTAACAAATTACACACATAAAGTGTTTTGCATACTCATATTTCAAGCTGTTGTTTGATGTAAAAATAAATATTTATGACGAATACCCTTAATTACTAAACACCTCAAAATATTGAAGTAGATAGAACTTCTTATGTATTTATCTAATTATCTAAACATTATCACTTTATTTTCTTAAACCTTGTTTAATACTAGATCAAAGGATAATGACAAAAAAAAAAAAACATTACTCATCTTTTATGCATATTCACATAACTTAACTTTGCAAGAAAAGGTGTATTTATAATTTCCAAAAAAAAAACAAGTATTCTTAATCTTGCTTTATAAGATATTGTCTATTCCAAATAAAAAATGAAATGCTTAGCATAATAAAGAGCCTAAGAGTGTAAAGTTAATCCTAAATACATGTCACACCCATACAAATGCAAGTTCACTTTTCGTATCTCTCATAAAAAAAAAATTGAATAAACATAGCCGACACTAGCATTTAACATAACTGGATATCCACTCCCCCAAACTTAAATTTGAATTGTCCTCGATGTGAAATGAAAAAAGAAGAAGGTATGAACACTTCCCTTTTTAGCAAGCTAGTCACCATGAACGTATGATTGCGTTGAACATAAACTTGTATCTTGCTCAATTGTTTTTTAACCCGCACACACAACTAAAAGAAAAAGGGTTAAGTTAAGGGTTTGTGTTTTTTTTTCATCTTTTTCATCTTTTTTTTTTTTTTATGTTGGGTTGCCTCCCAATAGCGCTTAGTTATAGTCAATAGAATGATTATTTCTTTCATTTAATTTGGATCAAGGAGGATGTCACTCTCTTGCCGACAAGTTCTCCACTCACATAGTGCTTCAAACATTGACCATTCATTGTGAATATCCCTTTCTCATCTTGAGTGACTTTCATTGTTCCATGTGGAAAAACTTTAGCAACAGTGAAAGGACATGACCATCGTGATTTTAGTTTTCCTGGAAACAAGTGAAGTCGTGAATTGAACAACAAAACTTTTTGATCGTGCCACTTCTTGGTTCTTTCCTTGTAGATTTTTGCATTTTGATAAGCTTCATTACAAAACTCATCCAACGGCTCCTTTTGTTGATTTAAACCCTTCGATGAACCAAGTAATCAATTGCAGGGATGCTAAAACAACTCTCACCGAGTCACCAGTATAGGATGCTTGATGGCTCTAAAACTTCAAAGATAACCTCTTCCTCATTCACCCTCAACTGCAATTCTTCTTTTTGAATATTTTCTCGATGCCTCGAGATCTTCATATACATGCTATCTAGACCATTTGCAAATCAAATCAAATCAATTTTTAAGGATCAAATTAGAAGGCAAAGAAAATGAGGGATCAAAGTGTAAAACATTAAAGGAACTAAAGAGAGATGAATCACTGTGCATATCCACACTGATTCTCCTCTCAGTGTACAGTGAAACACTGGTGAGGATTAGTTTTTCTTCCTCTTTTTTTAATTTAATAATAATTGTTTGAGGGTTTACTTGACTAGTATGCCTTAATTAACAAATGAACCATTTGCAATATACCTGGGAAGGTTAATGGCCCTAGCAGCAAAAGTGAAAAGTACTGGTGCCTCTAGTCCACACATATTATCAGAATTATATCGTTCTAAAGACTGCTAGGAACCCCTGGTAAGTTATATCCTTTTAAGGAACCTCTTGGATTTTGAACATTCCATCTGCAATGAAGATTATTCTTGCGACTGATAGATGATATTTTTCAAACGCCTATATTCTCCTTTTTCCTTACCTGATGCAAGCATGTCAGCTAGAACAAGCAACAGATATACACGAAGAAGAAGGTAAATGGGGAAGGCTTCTTCTCAATGATGCTCAGATGAAAGAGATGAGTGAGATCAACGAGCTACATCCCCCTACTTTCAGTTTGAGTGACTTCTCTATTGAACTCACTCAGAAGGGATATATAGAATCTAAGGGAATCCCTCAATTTGTTGCTTCGTTAATAAGAAAGTCAGACATCAAGATCAAGATCAAGCTTTGATTTACCGTTGTTTCCTTTGATGATTTCATGGCTAATCAAGTATACACTGTCGCATGAATACTGGGGTCTTCACCTCTCTCTCCCCCAAAACGTTTTTTCCGAGGATGGCATTTTGTCTCTTGGCAAGCTTATGAAATGCATAAGTTGATTCACCTGGCCGTTTTTTCTTGTTATGTTTACGTTGTCATATATTTGACTTTGTGTAAGAGTGACTTTTCCCTCGAAACGTAGACAATGTTTCGATGGTTACCACGCTAGAAATAGAAATGAAGTTGCAAAGTTGTCTTAACTGTAAACTGCTATATAAATAACACAATTGAGGCTTGATTTCAAGCATTGTAGCTCGCTATCTCTCTCTGTGACAGCATGGGGGCTCATCAATGGATAGCTATGGCAGTATTATGTGCAACTTTCTTTCAGATATGCAGAGCTGTAGACTCCTCTGCAGATGATAAACTCCTGAGTTTGCCAGGGCAACCAAGAGTCAGTTTCCAGCAATATGCAGGATATGTAACCGTAGACGAAAATCAAGACAGAGCTCTTTTCTATTACTTTGTCGAAGCAGAAACAGACCCAGCTTCAAAACCTCTTGTGCTCTGGCTAAATGGGGGTACTCATTTTCTTTCATCTAGTATTTTTCTGGTCATCATTTTCTGTTGTTTTATTTATAATATTGTTTAAACGCTGTTGTATTTTTATGTTCCTTTTGCAGGGCCTGGCTGTTCCTCTGTTGGAGCAGGAGCTTTCTCTGAGCATGGCCCCTTCAGACCGAGTGGTGGAGGGAGTCTTGTTAGAAATCATTATAGCTGGAACAAAGGTTGTCACATATGGCTTTCTTCTGTTTTTGTAGTAAAAAGAACTGCTAAAAGTTAGCTTTCCTCTACTCTGCAGAAGCAAATATGCTCTACCTAGAATCACCAGCAGGAGTCGGTTTCTCTTATGCTGCCAATCAATCTTTCTATGACTTGGTGAACGACACCATCACAGGTTACCACAATTCTTAATCTAGCTACTTCGTCGCCTATATTTCTGACATCATAACCAAACCTTTAATCTAGTTACTTACCTTTTTCACTGCTTTCTCTTCAGTGCAAGACAATTTTGTATTCCTTCAGAATTGGTTTCTGAAATTTCCCGAGTACAAGAATAGGGATTTGTTTATCACAGGAGAGAGCTACGCAGGTGAATTTAATTCAATGAAAGCAGTACATTGCAGAAACAAGTAAAACATTTGTGCCTGTTGGTCTAAGTGATCAGTGATCTTGAACTCTGTTTCTTGACAGGACACTATGTTCCACAGCTTGCAGACCTCATAGTGAAGTCAGGACTAAAATTCAATTTGAAGGGCATAGCAGTGAGTAGCAACACAGAAACATGCATTCTGATAGTATTACCTTTTCTTCCCACATATTTTAAAAGATATTCTCTGAGCTATCTGATTTTTGGCATTTCAGCTAGGAAACCCTCTATTGGAGTTCAGTACAGATTTTAACTCGGAAGGCGACTTCTATTGGTCTCATGGATTGATATCAAACCCTACTTATGAACTTCTCAGTGCAGTTTGTAACACTTCACAACTCTGGAGAGAGCGTATAGGAAACTCCCTTTCCGCTTCTTGTTCGAAAGTGAATGATCAACTTAATGCAGAAATTCCGGACGCTATTGATAAATATGATGTCACTGCGAATGTTTGTCTGTCATTTGGTGCATCGCTATTGGGAGTTCAAAATAACCCATTAACACCAAGATTCCGACTTTTCTCATCCGCTGAATCATTGCAGGAGGCTCTCAGTCAGCAGGTAAGTTCTTTAAGAGATAACAATTCATCTCAAGACATTACATTTTTTTCTTTGGACTTATTATTGGATTTTTCTTCCCCTTATGCAGAAAGCTCAAGAGAACATTGATCCGTGTGTACAAGAAGAAACTTTTGTATATTTGAACAGGAAAGACGTGCAAGAATCTTTTCATGCCAAGCTTGTCGGAACTCCGAAATGGACTTTCTGCAGTGGGTAATTAGTGATTGATTCCAACACTTTGACTTGGAGCATTTAATTATTGTGTTTTACCATTATGTGTTTTTCTGTACACGATGAGAATAACTTGTTTTGATTTATTACTCCATTTTAGTGTTGTAAACTATGATCTTCGAAACCTAGAGATACCTACAATTGATGTCGTGGGCTCATTGGTCAATTCAGGCGTCCGGGTCCTAGTATACAGGTACACGAACCAGCTTTAAATCTCTTCTTACCAACTAGCACAAGAGACTGTCATTGGTAATAACACAAATTTAAATACAGTGGAGATCAGGATTCGGTTATCCCATTTACGGGGAGTAGGACTTTGGTGGAAGGCTTGGCAAAAAAGCTGGGATTGAATGCAACTGTGCCCTATACCCCTTGGTTTGAGGATAAACAGGTTAGCCTGTTGCTGCAGCTTAAGATAAACCAAGTTACAAATCATTAAGAAGTAAACATTGTTTTGGTTCCTGATCTCGTGCTCTTAAATTTTTGTTCTCAGGTTGGAGGATGGACACAAGTCTATGGTGACATCCTGACATTTTCCACCATTAGGGGAGGCTCTCACCTGGCACCATTTTCATCACCCGGAAGATCACTGGCATTGTTTGCAGCGTTTCTATCTGGGAAACCTCTTGTCTAAATTTATGGACCTTTTATTTTAAGTGATGCATCATCATATCAATAAAAATAGCACCAAGGAAAGATTGTTTGACAATCGAAATAATGTGTACCTGATGAAATTTTCATTTTTCATTCTTCCATTTGAAGATTGATTAAGTTTATACAAGTTGAATAAGTTTTTGTAAGCTTGAGCCATTAATGAAGTGTTCGAACATTCAAGGGAACAATGATTGTCTCCCATGGTCATTTTTCTTCTAGACTCCATACATTTTAAACTGTTCATAGATTCTGACCTAAACAATATCACTTCTAAACTGCTCCAGAGATTGCATTCTTGTCATTTGAAAGGGATCTCGTATTTTAATATTCAGATTGATTTCGTCTGGATGCTTGTATTCTGTGGGTCATTGGAAGGTTTGCCACAAGTGCGGACTAACTATCCTTTCAGAGTTTTCTAATAAAACAAAATTGAGGCAATAAATCTTCTTATAATTCCAGCTGTATGGCTCTTCCAAGTAAAAGTTAAGACTATGCGACGATACAATCAATCAATTATTTGCACAAGGAATTCTTTAAAAAAAAGTACACATATTTTAGATTAACTTGATGTAAAAAAAAGATTTGCTTCTTTAAACACCATGCGTCCTCAATCATGGATAATTGTTGCTGTACTGTGTGTAACTATTATCCAAATATCAAGAGCAGTAGCCGCATCCTCAATTGATGATAAAATCCTGAGCTTGCCAGGGCAGCCACAAGCTGGTTTCCAGCAGTATGCAGGAGATGTAACTGTCGACGAAGCAACAGAGAGCACTTTTCTATTACTTGACTGAAGCAGAATGTGACCCAACATCAAAGCCTGTTGTTCTCTGGCTAAATGGGGGTACTAAGATTTTATTCTCACTCAAGTAGGATAATTCAGAAGATATTCATTTTTGTTGAATGGTTTAATCACTGTTGTGTTAATTCTTCTGTTGCTTTTGTAGGGCCTGGCTGTTCTTCTTTTAGATTAGAAGCTTTCTCTGAAAATGGCTCCTTCAGACCCGGTGGTGGAGGGCTTCTGGTCAGAAATGATTTTAGTTGGAATAAAGGTTCCTCATAATTGTTAACTCTGTCCATTTTAAATCTTTTCCCCACTTCTGATGCAAGCGGAAGGTTTAAATACAGAAACAAACTAATAACACATAATTTTTTGTTAGCGAAACAAGCTGCATAATCCCAAATTTGCTGGTGTATTCTCTTAAAATAATAATACTGAAGTATTTACAAAGCCTTAAATAGACTATAAACTCTACTTTAACTAAAAAACAAAAACAAAAATATAAAATTACAAAGGAAAGAATTATAAAATCTGAAAAATGAGGAAATCTGGAAATAACAAAGAAAAATAAAAAAAAAGGGTCAAAATCTAGGGGCTTGGGCAATATTTTTAATATTTAAACAGTCTCTAGAATTCTTATAAAAATTCAAGTGTAATCTAACAGTTAAATTAAAAATTATGATCATTTTGAGGTATCGTTCTAGTTTGGCATAATCAAACCTCTTTTTAGACCTAGACCTGTCTTATTGGTCAATAAATATATCTGTTAGGTCATTCATATAATCTGTCTAGAGCATATTCTCGTCTAGCTATGACAAATCCACACTTGATTATTTTAAATCACCCGTTATTGCAAGTCCGACTACATTAACTTCTTTCTCCCGCTGAATCTGATTCAACATTTGCTCTTTCTATGATAGATTTGGAGTGATTTGCTCAAAAGTAATTAGAGACCAAATCTGATTCAACATCCATACAATCTGTCTACATCCCCATGCTTTTTCTGCGGCTGATTTCTTTGAAAACAAGGGTTGAATCACATCTCCAAAAGAGACCTCAGCCTGCAAAAAAAAAAAGCATCGTTAAAGCTTGAAAAGGGTCAACCTTCATAGAATAAAAAAAAAATGGCAAATGAAGCAACTGAGAAGCTATTGTTTGAATAATTAAACAAAATGATAACAGAATCCGTGACTCGGTTTTCGTGGATTCCTCCCAGTACTGTAGCCATAATTGTTAAACTTGAAGTAGGGCGTGTTAATCTAGAAAATTCAAGAACTAATATTAATTCAAACTGGATCCTAGTTCAACTAAATAAAATATTAATTGAAAAAACTTGATTAATCCGGTTAGAGATTTTTAATGATATAGTGGAACGGTGGAGTCGTAATC
>Ga0307515_10025005_pt1 | contig 10361 bp, 8 predicted proteins | sample 17_EM_MG_FD_194513 | JGI IMG/M metagenome (GOLD analysis project Ga0307515, IMG submission 194513) | Populus trichocarpa ectomycorrhiza microbial communities from riparian zone in the Pacific Northwest, United States - 17_EM | ecosystem: Host-associated > Plants > Roots > Unclassified | place...
GAGGTGGCGCAGCGCGCGCTCGTTGGTCTCGCGCACGTGCTCGAAGCGCGCGCCGGGGTGCCGCTCGCGCATCAGCCGGCGGTTGCGGCGCATCAGCGTCTTCTGTGCCGACCCCATCGCCGAGAAAGTGGCGCTGCCGATGTGGGCGACGAACACGTCCTCGGCGACGACCTGCTTGCGGCCGATCGCGCGCAGGCGCAGGCTGAAGTCGAAGTCCTCGAAGTAGCCGAGGCCGAAGGTCGTGTCCAGGCCGCCGAGCTGGTGCCACACGCTGCGCTGGATCGCGACGCAGAAGAAGTCGGTGCGGTAGCTCGGCGTGAAGAGCCCGGTCGGCGTGCGCATCGCCCTGGCGCCGACCTCGATCATGTTGCTGAACGGCGTGTCGGGCAGCGGCAGACGCTGGCTGTTGCCGGCGGCGTTGGTGACCGGGCCGAGCATCGCGACCTTGGCCGGCACGCTGGCCAGCGCGGCCAGCAGCGCGTCGAGTGCGCCGGGCGGAAACAGCGTGTCGCTGTTAACCAGGCAGACCCATTCGCCGGCAGCGACGCCGACGCCGACGTTCATGCCGCCGGCAAAGCCGAGGTTGCGCGGCAGCGGCAGGTAGTGCGCGCGCGGGTGGTCGGCGGCCCAGGCCGCGCACTGCGCGGCAGAGTCGTCGGACGAGCCGTTGTCGACCAGGATCAGCTCGATGCGCGGGTTGTCCAGCGCGTCGCCCAGCGTCGCCAGACAGGGCCCGGTCGTCGCGTCGAAGCGCTTGTAGGAGAGCACGACGAGCGAGAGTGTGATCTTGGTGCTCACCACATCGCCCTCAATCGCCTGCGCCAGCGCTTGAAGCGGCGACCAAGAAGAGACGCCGCCGAGCGTGTGCCGGGTACGTCGAGTTCCGGGTAGCACTGACGCGCGGCTTCGAGCATGCCTTCACGGCAGATGTGGTCCTCCGGATGCGTCTGAAAGCGCTCAAGCCGGCTGCGAGGGGCCGTGCTGAGAAAGACCAGCGGGTCGTGCTGCACTTCGGCGATCCAGTGGCAGCCGGTGCGGTGCTGGCGTTGTAGACCAGATCGACTTCGCGGTGCTTGACCAGCGCCATGCCGAACGCTGACGCGTGCAGCGCCCGGCACTACCGGCTGCGCAGCCCGTTGATGAGGCGCTCTGGAGGTCGAGCCGGTCGGCTCATTGGAGCGGTACGACATCGTGCTGCTTTGATGAGTTGGTGAATGGTCTTGAGTCGTGCTGGCTGCTGAATTCGCTCCTGATCGAGGAGCGCCGCGTCTGGCGTTGATCGCCGTGTGCGTTGGCGTCACACCCGCAGCCGCTTTGCCAGTGCGAAGCGTTCCTTCTCCAGAGCCAGCAAGACGCGCGGTGTCATCTCGGCCAGCGCCGGCTCGGCGCGCGCGAGCACCGCGCAGAACTGGTTGCCGTACTGCGGCGACACGTAGGTCGGCTCCAGCTGGATCAGGCCGAGCAGCCGCAACTCGATCATCAGCAGCCGAAAGGAATCGGGCACGAAGACCCAAGCGTGTGTGTCGGCATAGCGCTGGCCGGGCAAGTCGGCGGCCAGCATTGCATCGTGAGCTGCTCGAAGACTGCTGCTGAAGCGAACACCGTCGAAGTCAGCGCCACGCATCCGATGGCCCTGGTTTTTGTCGATTTCCAGTGCAACGGAATCGAACACCTGCTTGCCCTGGTGGATAGGTGCTCGTTTCATGTGGACGAGCAGCGCGTCGGAGGTCACGCTCGGGTAGCGCAGCGCATCGAAGCAAGCGCGCAGATCAGGGATCACCTCGATCACGCGACCGCCCGGTTTGAGCACCTTCTCCAGCGACTGGAAATGGCCGATCAGATCGACCTGGTGTTCGAGCACGTGCGAGCCGTAGATCACATCGAACTTCAACGTCGGGGGGATCAAGGTCTCGATGGGCGTGCCAGTGAAGACGAAGTCGACTTCCTGGATATCGCCCACCTGATGCGCCGTACCCGGGTTGGCGGCGTACTTGGCGCGCAATTCCTCGGTACTGCAATGGTCGAGGTGGTAGACGTTGGGGCGATCGGCCTTGCGATACCGTGGGTTGTAGCCGCCACCGATCTCGAGAACGACCGCATTCGCGGCAACCGATTTCAGCAGCGGAGAGATCCGCGTCTGTTGAACGATCGACCGCCGAAGTTTGCCCGCCCGACGGGACAGCGTTCTGATAATTCCGTTCCACATGCTGAGGGGTCCGTTGCGCGATGTCAGGTGTCGGAACCCAGGAACTTGGCCGTGACGAGTGCTTTGAGGTCTGCACTGTCCGGGAACCTGGCCAAGACGCTGGTCTTGATGTAAGGAAAGCCCGAGCGAATCAGGTGCTCCCAGCGGAAGATCGTGTCGTCGGCTGTGTACGGATCGTCGGATTGTCGTGCGAATAGTGCCTCGCAATGCAGGCCTTGACGGGTCAACACTTGCGTCAGCCTGGTTTCGTAGACATCGATCACTTGGGCCTTGGTCGGCAAACTCAGCATGCGCCGAAAGGCGTCGTGCACCACCGGGTTGCGCAGTGCGACGGCGTTGAACACCAGGAAGAAGCTTTGCAAATGCGACAGCGGTGTTGCGCTTTCGGTCAGGCCCAAGACATCGGCGGGCGAGGCGCGAATGCGCTTGATGAGGTGCTCGAAGTCGGCGGCGTTTAGTGGGCCGACAATGCTGTCGTTGATGAGAAACAAGCGCGTGCAATCTGTGACGCCGTCGAACAGCGTGTAGGCATGAGCCCAGGCCGCAAAATCGAATCCGACGTTCTCGCGCAGAAACGCGCCGCTTAGGCGCTGCGAGAGTTCAGCGTCGAGTGCGAACTGCTCGGGTGTCAGATCGGTGTTCAGCACCAAGACAACGCTCACACCCACGCTCAGCAAGTGCTCGATATGGATTCTGACGTGCGGTTTGAGGCGTGGGCCAGAGGCGAAGCTGACGAAGAAGCACACCTCGCCCGTCAGCGCTTGACCGATCGGCTTGAGCGTATGCAGGTTCGCCTCTGCGGCCGGCGGTGCGGTCCAGCCCAGGCTGTCGACGGCGCTGTCGTACTTGCGCTCCAAAGCTTGGTATTCGCGCCGGCGCACATAAGGCATGCGTGCCTTCAGACTGCGGCGCCACAAGCGGAAGGAGTCCTTGAATGACATGGCCGAATGCGTGTTCAGAGAACCGGCTTGATGCAGACGAATTCCCAGACCAAGTGGGTCAACCGGCCTTGGCGCAGCCGCCGCGAACGACTGAAGCGGCGACGCCAGCCAAGCGGCACCAATGGCTCGAACGCTTCCGGATGGACTGCCCACTCGTTGCGCAACATCTCGAAGCGACCGTTGAAACCGTAGGGACGTGCCATTGGCGTCTGGCCGCAAAAATAGCGCCAGGTTTGGTCGGTGATGATGTTGACGTGCGTCGGGTCTTGGAACGCTGCAGCGCTGGGGTAGGCAGGCGTGACTGTGTACAGGCGAGCGTCGGGCTTGAGCACCCGGTGGATCTCGTCCATCAACTCGATAAAGGGGAAGCGCGTGCCGCGCCCGTCCGCCGTGCTCAGCAGGCGCGGGACATGTTCGAGGAAATCAAAAGCTGAGATGGAATCGAAACTCGAATCGGCATGCGGGATCGGCCCCAGACTGAGGTTGGCGCAGCGAAAGCGCTGCGGGTCCACGCATTCGGGGACGACCAAGTCAACGGCGTGCACTTCTGCGCGACGATAGGGATTGCGTGGGACCGGGCCGCAGCCCAGGTCAAGGTGCTTGTCGGTAGGCAGCATTGTTCTGCGGTCGCCTTCTTTGCAAGGTGGTAGCGAGGCACGACATCATGGGCCAGCAAGCGGAGGATCCGCTGTATCGAGCCGCGTCGCCTCCGGAATTGTGAGGGCTGCGCGGCTCATCCCATTGCAACGCCGCCAGACGCCAAGCCGCGTGGCGACGCAGCGCGTCGGTCCAACCCAGCAACTTGGCCATGGCCAGCAATTGGTGCAAGGCGTGTCAGCCATGATCATCTACCGCCTGAAGAATGCGTTGCACCGCGGCGCCGACCGTCACGGGCGGCACCTGCACATCAGGCAAGGGCCCGGCGCGCCAGCGCTCGATCGCCGCTTCGATCGCCGCCTCGATCGCGGCCGGGTCGGTGGCCGGCGTGACCCAGCCGCCGTGCTCGGTCACCAGCGCGTCGAGCTGCGCGTTGTCGTGCGTCAGCGCCAGCACCGGCCGGCGTGCCCAGAAGTATTCGTAGAGCTTGGAGGGAATATATTCGGCGCAGTCGGTGATCGTGCCGTGCAGCATCAGCAGCGTGTCCATCTGCTGCATGCGCTGCATCACGCGGGCGCGGCCCGACAGGCCGGTCTGCGGGTCGAACTCGAGCCGGCCGATGCAGTCGACCACGTCGCCGAGTGCAAGCGACTCGCGCAGCTGTGCGGCGGCCGGGTCGAGCGCACTGCCGTAGACCTCGATGCGCAGCAGCTCGCGCAGCTCGGGCCGGCGCGCCAGCAGTGCGGCCAGTGCCTGCAGCGTGGGGGCGAAGCTGCGTGTGTCCGAGAGCGAGCCGAAGTGCCCGAGCACGAAGCGCTGGCCGCGTGCGTACTCGGTGCGCACAACCGGCGGTTCGGCGCCGGGCAGCACCACGATGCCGCGCGCGCCGAGTCCGGGGTGGCGGCGCCGCGCCGCGGCGAGCGCGCCGTCGGTGAACCACCAGGCGAGATCGGCGTCGCGGCAGATGCGGCCTTCGAGGCGCGCGAAGCAGCGCTCCTGGCGCGTCACGACGGGCCGGCCGGGCACGAGCATCGGGTCGTGGATCTCGGCGATCCAGCGGCAGCCGGTGAGCCGCTTCAGCCACCAGCCGGCGAGGTGCGCGGAGAAAACGCCGCCGGTGCTGTAGACCAGGTCGACCTCGCCGCGGCGCAGCAGCGCCGCGCCGCGCACCGCGGCCGGCAGCGCCCACGACCACTGGCTGCGCAGCCCGGTGAGCAGCCGCTCGAGCACGATGAACGGCGCGAGCACGGTGCTCGCGAGCAGCATCGCGATCCGGTACGCGAGGCCGCGCTCCCAGCGCCGCGCGAGCAGGTGGCGCAGGTCGAAGCGCAGCCCCGCCGGCCCCCAGGGCAGCAGTTGTTCGTGGCGAAAGCGCGTGTCGCGCGAGCCCATCACGCCGCTGAGCACGACAGGCGTCACGCCGGCGGCGAGCAGGTGCGGCATCTTGTCGGTGATGGTCACGCTCTCGGCCCGCCCGTCGACATTGAAGGCGTGCGACAGGATCAGCCAGCGACGCCGGCCTGGCGCCATCGCAGCGGCGGCCATCACGGCGCGGCGACGCCGATGGGGGACACGGCCGGCTTGAACTTCAGCGCCAAGCGCGCGCGCAGCTTGGCCGTCGCGAGCCGGGCGCGATCGTCGGCGTCGAGCGTGCGGCCGGCGAGGGCGGTCTCGAGTTCAACCGGCTCGCCGCGGTGCAGGCAGATTTGATCGAAGTCGCGCTGGCTGATGCCCCACTTGTGCAGGAACTGCAGACGCCCGTCGTTCTTCACGATGCGCTGCGTGGAGACGCAGGCGAAGTGGTAGACGAAGCTGTCGCCCAGGCCGATGAAGGTGCGGCAGCCGGCATGCCAGAGCTTCATCGAGAGGTCGTTGTCGCTGCTCATGCCGGGCGACAGCTCGGTGCTGTAGCCGCCGACCTCGGCCCACATCCAACGCGGCAGCAGCGTCGGCGGCCAGGTCGAGCCGAGCCAGTGCCCGCGCTTCAGGCCGGGCAGGGCACGGATCAGCTCGGCCTCGCGGAAGGTGGCCGGGTCGCGCCCGAAGTCGCCGGCGACCCCGCAGCGGTTGCCGCCGGCGCCGGGCTCGATCATCGTCGACGAGATCATGAAGCGCTCTCCCTCGAGGCGCTGCGCGACCTCGAGCAGGCGCGCGTCCCAGCCCGGCAGCACGGCCATGTCGTCGTTCAGGTACAGCAGATAGGGCCGGGTCGCGAGCGCGGCGACGCGGTTCACCGCGAAGCAGATGCCGACGTTGCCAGGGCTCGCGGTGTGCGTCAGCCCTTCGCGCTGGACCCACTCCAGCGTGCCGTCGGAGCCGTCGTTCACATGGATGAGGATCTCGTGCGCGTGCGCCGAATGGCGGCGGATCGTGTCGACCGCGAGCTGCAGGAACGGCAGGTTGTTCCAGGTGGGGATGATGATCGAGAACATCGGCGCGGCGTCGTCAGGCTTTCGGCGGGCGCGGCAGCCGCCCCATCAGGTAGAACTCGTCGTTCGGCCGCATCGAGGTGAAGTTGGCCATGCGGTTCGACAGCCCGAACAGCGCGGTGATGCCGGCGATGTCCCAGGCGTCCTCGTCGCTGAAGCCGTGTTCGCGCAGCAACGCGAAGTCGTCTTCACCGAGCGCGTACGACGCATTGCAGACCTTCATCGCGAAACCCAGCATCGCCTTCTGGCGCGGCGTGATGTCGGCCTTCAGGTAGTTGGTCGCGAGCTGGTCGGCGAGCTGCGGCGCCTTCTCGTAGATGCGCAGGATCGCGCCGTGCGCGACCACGCAGTACAGGCAGCCGTTCGCACCGCTGGTCGCGACGATGATCATTTCCTTCTCGCCCTTGCTCAAGCCCGACTCGCGCAGCAGCAGCGCGTCGTGGTAGGCGAAGAAGGCGCGGAACTCGTCGGGCCGGTGTGCCAGGGTCAGGAACACGTTCGGCACGAAGCCGGCCTTCTCTTGCACCTCGACGATCTTCTGGCGGATGTCCTCGGGCAGGTTCTCGAGCGCGGGCACGGGGTAGCGGCTGATGGGCTGGTTCACGATCAACTCCTGAATTGCAGCGCGTGCAGCCGCGCGTAGAGCCCGCCGTGGGCGAGCAGTTCTTTGTGCGTGCCTTGCTCGACGACGCGGCCGGCCTCGATCGCGACGATGCGGTCGGCGTGCTCGATGGTCGAGAGCCGGTGCGCGATCACGATGCTGGTGCGGCCCGTCATCAGCGTCTCGAGCGCTTGCTGCACGAGGCGCTCGGACTCGGAGTCGAGCGCCGAGGTGGCCTCATCGAGGATCAGGATGGGCGCGTCTTTGTAGATCGCGCGCGCGATCGCCATGCGCTGGCGCTGGCCGCCGGAGAGCTGCGTGCCGTTGTGGCCGATGATGGTCTCGAGGCCGCGCGGCAGGCTGGCCGCGAACTCGGTCAGGTTGGCGGCGGCCAGCGCGGCCCGGACGCGATCGTTGTCGAGTGCGGCACCGAAACACACGTTGGCCGCGACCGTGTCGTTGAACAGCACCACGTCCTGGCTGACGAGCGCGAACTGCTCGCGCAGTGCGTGCAGGTCCCATTGCGGCAAGGGCACGCCATCGAGCGCGACGCTGCCCGAGGTCGGGTCGAGAAAGCGCGGCAGCAGGTTCACCAGCGTGCTCTTGCCGGCACCGGACGGGCCGACGATCGCGATGGTCTCGCCGGCGTGGATGTCGAGGTCGATGTCGTCCAGGGCCACTGCGTCGCCGGCGTCGGCAAAGCGCAGGCCTACGCCGTGCAGCGCGATCTCGCCGCGCGCGCGCGCCACCGTATGGTTGCCGCCCGACTCGCTCGGCGCGTGCTCCACCAGGTCCAATGCGCGCTCTACCGAGGCGGTACCGCGCGCGATTGACGCAGACACATCAGTGAGCCGGCGCACTGGCGTAGCGACGGCGAGCGCCGCGGTGACAAAGGCGACGAACTGGCCCATCGTCGTCGCGCCGCTGTTGCGCTGCCACAGTGCGACACCAATTACCGCCGCGAGCGTCGTCGCTGTGAGCAACTGCGTGACTGGCGTCAGGCTGCCCGACGCGACCGTTGCCTTCATCATCCAGCGCCGGAGCGCTGTGCTCGACAACTCGAAGCGGCTACGCTGCACCAGTTGCACGCCGTGCAGCCGCACCATGCGCCAGGCCAGCACGTTCTCTTCGACCACATAGCCTAGCCGGTCGACAGCGAGTTGCGCCTCCTTGGTGATGCGCTGCATGCGCCTGCTGAATACGCGCGTCGCATAGCCAACGGCCGGGGCCAAGGCGGCGATGAGCAGCGTCAGCTTCCAGTTCAGCAGCAGCAGGCTGCCGAAAAGCCAGAGCACGGTAAAGCTGTCCTTCAGCACCGACTGTACTGCGCTAACTAACAAGCCGACGCCGTTGTGTACTTCGTAGACCACTGTGTTGATCAGGCTGCTCGAGGAGCGCGTTCGAAACAGGTTTGGCGCTGCATCGAGCACGCGTTCGAACAGGCGCGAACGCAACCGCAACGTGGCCGTCTGGGCCGCCCACGCAAGCGTGTAGTCGACCACAAAGCCCGCGGCGCCGCGTACGGCGAACAGCGCGATGAGGATCACCGGCACCATCCACAGCGGCGGGTGCTGCATCTCGGCCAGCGCACGGATGGGCACACCCCGAAAGTCGCCATCGACGAGCGGCACCATCAGCCAAGCGACACCCGACTCGCACGCTGCCGCGAGCGCAGCGCCCAGCGTGCCGAGGACAAAGGCCCACTGGGTGCCGGCAAAGTACGGCGCGAGAAGTCGCAGCTTGCTCAGAACGGAAGGTTGGGCCATGGGCCGGCATTATCGGGGTGCCTACAATCCGCCACCCGCAGCACTTCCGGTTGAATGAGCACCCCCCGTCTTTCGGTCATCCTGATCACGCACAACGAGGTCGGCAATATCGCGGCCTGCCTGGCCTCGGTCGCGTTCGCCGACGAGTGGATCGTCGTCGATTCGGGCAGCGTCGACGGCACGGTCGAGGTCGCGCGGCGCATGGGCGCGACTGTCGTCGTCACGCGCGACTGGCCCGGTTTCGGCGAGCAGAAGAACCGCGCGCTGGCGCTGGCCACCGGCACCTTCGTGTTCAGCATCGACGCGGACGAGCGCGTGACACCGGAGCTCGCGGCCAGCATCCAGCAGGTTTTGGCGAGCGACACGGCCGACGCCGGTTACGAGCTCTCACGCCTTTCGAACTTCTGCGGCCAGTGGATGCGCCACGGCGACTGGTACCCTGATCGGGTGTTGCGGCTGTTCAAGCGCGGGGGGGGGCATTTCTCGAGCGACCAGGTGCACGAGCGCCTGATCGTCGAGGGCCGCATCGGGCGCTTGAGCGGCGAGCTGGAGCACCACAGCATGCCGACACTCGAGGGCGCGCTCGACAAGTTGAACCGCTACAGTTCGGGCCGCGCCGCCGACAAGGTGGGCGAGGGCGACAAGGGCGGGCTGGGGCGGGCACTGTCGCACGGGGTGTGGGCGTTCGTGCGCTGCTATATCCTGCACCGCGGCTTTCTGGATGGGCAACTCGGCTTCGTGCTCGCCGTCTATGTGGCTGAGAACACCTACTACCGTTATCTGAAGATGGGCTTGCTCGCGCAGCCCCGTTGAACCAACGCGAGAAATCAGGATCACGCACCCTCATGCTCAACAGACGATCGCTTTCCTCCCTGGTCGCCACGCTGCTGGTGGCGCTCGCGCTGCCGGCGCAGGCTCAGTTCCGGGTCGAGATTTCGGGCGTCGGCGCGACGCAGCTGCCGATCGCGATTGCAAAGTTTCGTGACGAGGAGAAGGCGACGCCGTCGCTGTCGATCTCGGCCATCGTGCGCGCCGACCTCGAGCGCAGCGGCCAGTTCCGCAGCGTCGACGCGCCCGGCGCGCTCGACGAAAACAGCGCGCCGGCGTTCGCCGACTGGCGCAGCCGCGCTGCCGATGCGCTCGTCGCGGGCTCGATCACGCGGCTCGCCGATGGCCGCTTCGACGTGCGCTTCAAGCTCTGGGACGTCGTCAAGGGCACGGCCCTCGCGGGCCAGAGCACAGCGGTCGACGCCGGCGACCTGCGGCTCGCGGCGCACCGCATCGCCGACACGATCTACGAGAAGCTCACCGGCAACAAGGGCGTGTTCTCGACCCGCATCGCCTACGTGACCAAGGGCGGCGGGCGCTACACCGTGCGCGTCGCCGATGCCGACGGTGAGGGCGGGCAGGTCGCGCTGACGAGTGCCGAGCCCATCATCTCGCCGGCCTGGTCGCCCGACGGCAAGCAGCTGGCCTATGTGTCGTTCGAGCGCCAGAAGGCGGTCGTCTACACGCAGGACACCGCCAGCGGCGCGCGCCGCGAGATCGCGAACTTCCGCGGCTCGAACAGCGCGCCGGCCTGGTCGCCGGACGGCCAGACGCTGGCGGTCACGCTGTCGCGCGACACCGGCTCGCAGATCTTCCTGGTCGACCGCAACGGCGCCATCGTGCGCAAGCTCACCAGCAGCAACTCGATCGACACCGAGGCGACGTTCGCGCCCGACGGCCGCAGCCTGTACTTCGTCAGCGACCGCGGCGGCGGCCCGCAGATCTACCGCGTCTCGCTGAACGGCGGCAACGCCGAGCGCGTGACCTTCGGCG
>Ga0307515_10025006_pt1 | contig 10360 bp, 14 predicted proteins | sample 17_EM_MG_FD_194513 | JGI IMG/M metagenome (GOLD analysis project Ga0307515, IMG submission 194513) | Populus trichocarpa ectomycorrhiza microbial communities from riparian zone in the Pacific Northwest, United States - 17_EM | ecosystem: Host-associated > Plants > Roots > Unclassified | place...
TTGATGAGTAAATTAATATCTATACCCAATCTAAAATCGATATTTTACTTTTAGATTTTACCCGAACCCTGCCTAAATCGCCATCTGAATGGCGGGGACACCATCTGAACCGTACAAACAGTAATAATAAGCTACTTTTGCATGCACAGGATCCCCGCCACCTCAGATGCAACAAAATTCAAAAATCGCCAAACCCCTCTCCCCTTCTCTTATAAAAAATTAAAAACTAGAAAAAAGAAATTCAAACTCCTACTTCTCTAACGGCTACATTTCTCTCTCTACGCTCCCTTCTTGTCTCTCTTCCTCCTACTCTCTCGCTACTCTGCCCAAACCCTACTCTCTCTCTCGCTCTCTCTTCTCTCTTTATAGAATCATAATCCACTCACTCTCTCTCTCTCTAGAAAACTCTGTAGCTAACCATGAAGCACTTTATGCTACCAAGAAACCCGATCTTGAGAGAAGCAGCAGCGCATAATGAGCAGTCCCCAATCCCTAGCTCTCACAAGACGAAACCCTCGCCGTCGCCATCGCGGAGGACCAAATCGTCTAAAGAGAACGCTCCGCCTCCAGATCCGAACTCTATTACTTCCGATCTAAAGCCTTTGCCGTCCCCTGCCTCCGCTAAGTTGAAGAGTCCCTTGCCTCCTCGGCCTCCGTCTTCAAATCCTCTCAAGCGCAAGCTCAGCATGGAGACCTCGCCGGAGAACTCGCTCTCCGATTCTGGCGTCAAGGTAATTTATGCTTATTGTTGTTGTTATTATTATTATTTTCCTGAATAAATAGAGCCTAGTTTTTTCCTTTTGGTTTCTGAGAAAATTTTAGCAACTGAAATTGAATTGATTTTTTTCTTCTAATTTTCTGTTTAAACAACGAGGAAATTTTAGTTCAGCTTTAAAATTTATAAATCCTAGTTTTCTATTTCTGGATTGTGATCTTAATGTATCTGTGATGATAAATCTTAGTATTCTATTGCTTGATTCCACTTATTTTCAAATTTTGGGCTGATGAGAAACGGCTTCAATTCACTTTCAAATCGTGTTGGTTACTGATAAGATGAAGGAACAGATTGGATTGGAACTTCGATCTGTTATTAGCCAAAGAAAGAGTAAGAACATTTGCATTAGGATCACTCGGCTTTAGCCTTTTTATTTTCTCGGGTTACATGTTGAATTTGAGATTAAACATTTTTCGGTAACTTAGTGTTACAATATTTCAGGTAATAGTGCGAATGCGGCCATTGAAAAAGGATGACAAGGAGGAAGGAGAGACGATAGTTCAGAAAATGTCTAATAATTCGTTGGCAATCAATGGACAGACCTTCACTTTTGACTCAGTTTCAGACACAGGGGCCACTCAGGCATGATCTCTATCTATGTGTTCCTTTGCAGTGTACTGATTGATGATCATGGTAATTAAATAATACTCATTTAAGTTTTATTCATTCTTGTTTTCCACAGCTAGACATGTTCCAACTTGTAGGAGCCCCTCTTGTGGAGAATTGTCTTGCTGGGTTTAACAGTTCTGTATTTGCCTATGGACAGGTAGCTTCCCAATCAGTTTTGTTAGTTCCTACCTTTTCTTTTATATTGCACAAGATGATGTTTCCAACTCTTCTTTCTACTCTTGAAATTGTACCGTTCAGACAGGGAGTGGAAAGACATTCACAATGTGGGGCCCAGCCAATGCTTTATCAAGTGAAAATTTATCAGGTGATCAACAAGGTTTGACCCCCCGAGTCTTTCAGCGACTTTTTGATCGTATAAATGAGGTGAAGCTTGATTCTTTACACACTCAAGCTGATTGAAGATTGTCTTATGTTGAAGATTATCACCGTCAGCACTCATCTTTCCTTTCCTTTGCAGGAGCAAATTAAACATACTGACAAACAACTTAAGTATCAGTGTCGCTGCTCTTTTCTCGAGGTTAAGTAATTCTAAATGCTCCTTCTGGTACACACTTGGCTCTTTAACCGTGCATTTTACACCACTTGATAATTAAACTTTTTTTTTTTTGCAGATCTATAATGAACAAATAACAGATTTGCTGGATCCAGGTCAAAGAAACCTTCAGGTAAACAGGACAATTTTGCATCCTAGTCTGTCCTTAATAGAATTAAAAATGGTTTTCTTAGATTGTCGGTCTGGTTTCTTTTCCAGATAAGAGAAGACATGCAAACTGGTGTTTATGTTGAAAATCTCAGAGAGGAGTACGTATTTACAATGAAAGATGTGACTCAACTCCTGATAAAGGTTTGATTTCAATTTTCTTTTGCTATGAAGAATAATGAGAGTGCCCATGAATTAACCTCAACATGTTGTTTAGACTACTTTCTACCTGCACTGAACATAAACTTGCTGTTATAATCACTGCTCCTGCACAAATTTATATGAAGTTCACAAATATTGATTGCGGCTTAATAGTTCTCAGATACAAGTTTCAATGCTCCCATGGAAAAACATGTTGAGGCTGACCTCATTTTACACTGTAGCAAACGAAAGATTTGTTGGTAGTTTAGGTTGTAAAAGGTAGGGGGTCTTTCCGCTGATGCTTTTCCTCTATTTGTTTCTCTTTAGAGAGTTTCTTGACCAGCAATGAACTCTTATGATTTCTTTTGCTTTCCTGGAAAGAGATGAAAATATGGCTGGAGCAAGGACACCTCTTGTGTTCCTTCTGTTCTAGAGCATAAATGATGGAAGGGAATGGTTAAGCATGGTTGTTTTTCACGTTCCAAACCTGGTTCAATTTTTCAACTCTTTTTCAGAAGGTGAAAACCATCTTCACCTTTTAAATTATATCCTAGGGTGAAAAACAGAAAAGTGAAAAATGATTGAAATCTATAGACCACATCATGTAATTTCAAAATCTCATGTACAAGGCTTAAAAAGTTTCAGAATGCTGTTGCATGGTTGTTTTTCACGTTCCAAACCTTGTTTAATTTTTCAACTCTTTCTAGGAGGGTGAAAACCATCTTCACGTTTTAAATTATATCCTAGGATGAAAAACAAAAAAGTGAAAAATGATTGAAATCTGTAGACTACATCATGTAATTTCAAAATCTCGTGTGTATGAGGCTTTAAAAGTTTCAGAATGTTGTTGCATGGTGGTTTTCACATTCCAAACCTGGTTCAATTTTTCAACTCTTTCTATGAGGGTGAAAACCATCTTCACCTTTTAAATTATATCCTAGGGTGAAAAACAGAAAAGTGAAAAATGATTGAAATTTATAGACTACATCATGTAATGTCAAAATCTCGTATATGAAGTTTCAGAATGTAGTTGCAGTCTTATACAGGGAAGTCTGCATTTGTGGAGAAACGATATTAAAAGGGAGTAATGAAGATTGGAAAATAGCTGAAGTTCAGTAAAAAGTGTTTGTATTAAAAATGAATTTGGGTTTTCGATTCACTTTATCATTCTAAGAAGGAATCTGGAGGTAGACTGTTGATGGAGTTGCTCCTACAGTGCACATGCAAGACTAGCCGTCAATATCAACCATTAATTTTGTGTTTCATATCCCTTGAAGCAGGATACACACTCTTACTGCAGTCTCTGTTTGTTATTTAATTTACCTTAATCACCTGCTTTCAGTCTTACATTTAAGGATGGAATTACCTCATATTCTTGTTTCATTTTTATTTTCCTTTTAAACTTCTTCCTAGTTTGAAATTTTAATTTTCAAAATGAACTCTAGCATTGTGTTTATGGCTGTGAAATAAACTACGCAGGGACTATCCAACAGGAGGACTGGCGCAACCAGCATAAATGCAGAGAGTTCCCGTTCACACAGTGTTTTCACCTGTGTTGTTGAATCTCGATGCAAGGTAGTACTTTCACTACTCATGTATGCATCTATGCTATTTATTCTTCATCCTATGGAATGAAGTATGTTGTCAGACTTCTATTCTTTTTCTTGGTTTTTTCCTTTCTGGTAGAGGTTCTGATTCTGTTGGTGGGATTCAAACTTTATTTTTCCTCTGAAAAAGATTTGCCAGCTGAGCAAGTTGGGATATTGTGAAGTCTGGTTACAATATTTGCTCATGAATATAGCAATTAGAACAGAAAGTAGCAACATGAACAAAAATTTGTAAATTATTGAACATGTTTCTTCTTTGTTGATTTTGTCTTACATTTTCTGCCAGAGGGATTCTAAAGTAAAATGTTATCTTATAGAGCATGGCAGATGGAATGAGCAGCTTGAAAACAAGCAGAATAAATCTTGTTGATCTAGCTGGATCAGAGAGACAGAAGTTAACTGGCACTGCAGGGGAACGGTTGAAGGAAGCAGGGAATATTAACCGATCTCTGTCACAGCTCGGGTATGGTCATATCTTAGCTATCACTTTCATTCCTTTTTTTTTGCCAAGTTTGAAGTTGTTGTAAAATCAGTGTAGCTCCAGAAAATAACATTGCTGTCAAAAAATAAATCTTGTGATTTTTATTCAGGTCTGATATTACAACATTTATGATATTGAGTTTACCTGAAAAGTAAAACATAAAATAATCTGGCACTTGTCTGAGCTCTTAATATAGTACTGCAACTTTGAATTGTAATGATATATGCATATACTGCCTCTGAACAGTTGTCTGAAGTTAATTTACCTACAAAAAAGGCAAAATCAACTCTCTTCAATTATTTGTTGTTATGCTACCATGTCAAGCATATACATATGATGGGAGAGTTTTTACAGATGGAAAAAGTTTTGGTGCAGATAAAGAATGAGCTCAATAAAAGAAATGAGATCTTATTGGTACATATGAACGTTCAAGAAAAAGCTGAACGTAATGCCAGTGTAGAACTATGGATCATGGATCATCCAAATTAAATTATTGTCCTTTTCTCTTAAGACAAATGAACCAGAGCAAATCAACATGAGGATTTAGTAATGACTATAAGAAAGGAGGTGTCATTTGGTTTGGTTTAAAGTCTATCCTGCTCAGTTCTATGATTTTTAGAAATTCTGAAATTGTGATAGTCTATTTCTAGCAAATTCACAACTAAACTCGCTGGTTTTGAAGCAAATGATTAAATTGACAAAATGCAAAATGTCATTTAAATTGGGATGAAAATAGTTAGCATTAGGAGCCTTTTCTCTCATTGTACACCCTTCATTTTGAGAAATTCATGAAAATGAAGATTTGCTTTGTCAAAACCTCAGCCTGGATTTTTATTTGTTTATAAAACAAAAGGAAGTGCACTGTAAATTAAAGAATAATGTAGGATGGTCTGGAGGTAGAAGTTTTAAGAGCTTCTTCTTCTTCTCTCTCTCCCTCTCTCTCCCTGATAAGCTATTAAAAGTTAAGAGCTAAATGCAGAATACTTAAATATGGGAATCTGTCAGAATACTTGAAGGAAGTTCAGGAATGATAGATGCAGGGAGGAGCCTGTCATAGAGTCAAATTCATGGTAGAATCATCTCATACACATATGAAGTCCAACATAGATGATAAAATTTTTGTTTGCCTTTTGTTCTCACAATCTGTTCCATGATGTATTTCCAAAAACGAGTTTGAGCTGCTTCAAAGATGCAATTTCTAACGAACATGTTCATCTTACCACGCATCAAGAGAGACATTTCCTCCAATTGTGATGAATTATTATATTTGCAGGAACTTGATAAACATTCTTGCTGAGATTTCTCAAACAGGAAAGCAAAGGCATATACCTTACCGAGACTCCAGGTTGACGTTTTTATTACAGGAATCACTTGGTGGCAATGCCAAATTAGCAATGGTGTGTGCTATTTCTCCAGCACAAAGGTAAACAATGCAGACACTGCTGTCTTAAAGCACTCTTTTCTTCTTTGCTCTCATAATGGAAGTTCATGTGAATAAAAAATGCAGTTGTAAGAGTGAAACTTTCAGTACATTGCGATTTGCACAGCGTGCTAAGGCAATCAAGAATAAGGCCATTGTTAATGAAGAGGTGGAGGATGATGTGAATCACTTGCGAGAAGTAATACGGCAGCTAAGGGTAGACTCTTATTTTCAATTATTAATATTCTTGTTTTAATAGCTGAGAAGTTAAGCAAATACATGACTCTGGATAAATGCAACAGGATGAATTGCACCGAGTGAAAGCAAATAGCAACAATCCAACAGGTTGGGATCCCCGTAAAAGTTTGAATATACTGAAAAGCCTTATCCATCCGCGTCCTCTATTACCTCAAGTAGATGAAGATGGTGATGAGATGATGGAAATTGATGAGGAAGCTGTTGAAAGGCTCTGCATTCAAGTAGGCCTGGGACCAGCAGGCTCTGCAGATGAGAATTATGTTGATGAAGGTAGATCTATCATCGAACAAGGGACTGAGGATACAGATGTTGACATGGAAGAAGCAATATCTGAACAAGCTGAGAATCATGAAATTCTGATTTCGAGTTGTGCTAAACCTGCTAGAAACACTTCAGGTTTTTTTAACGTTGATGTTAATATTTGTCATGAATTTACAGATTTAAATGAGAGTTTCACTGTTACAAATACTAGAAAGTCCAGTTGATTTACTTATTGACACAACTGATGCAGAATCCTGTGAGGAGCCAGTTGAGGAGAAAAGGTTTCTTAGTTCCTCTGCCAGTAAATTGATAACAGAAGAATCACCAAACGAAATGGTGGTGTTTGGGTCCTCATGCACTACTTCTGGTTCTGAAAATGGAAATTCCACTGGCATTTCTGCCACAGGTGAACCCAATGGTTCTCAAAATGAGACAGTGAATTGCATGTCTCCTTCTAGCCTCAGTATAGTTCCTTCTGAAGTTTCTCCTGTTCTTAAATCTCCAACTCCAAGTGTTTCGCCTAGAATCAGCAGCAGCAGGAAAAGTTTGCGGACTTCATCAATGTTAACTGCTTCCCAGAAAGATTCCAAAGATGAAAGCAAGCCAGGACCAGAGAACATACGTATTTCTTTCACAAAATCCAACTCTTCTGCTGCTCTAACTGCTCAAACCAGTAAGAGTTGTCTTGCACCAACTGAACATTTAGCGGCGAGCCTTCACCGTGGCTTGGAAATTATTGATAGTCATCGCAAGAGTTCTGTATTTAGGCAATTGTCATTCAGGTTTGCCTGTAAACCTGCAGAATCTAACCCAATTCCGCTTGTTGATGTCGGTGTGCAAACTTTTCCTCAAGATGATGAGATATTAGAAAGAGTATTCTTGTGTGCGAATTGCAAGACCAAAACGCAGCTAGAGGTGAAAGATGTCGATGACAGCTCAAACCTACAGCTAGTACCCTTTGTTGGCTCAGAGTCTATTGACAAACCCAAAACGCAAGTTCCTAAAGTACGTTTGGTGGCTTCATCTTGATGCTTTGGTTTTAATGGTTGTGCTTCCCTATTTATGCGTACCAACTGCATCATGTTTTATTATTTTGTCAACACACAGGCAGTGGAGAAGGTTTTGGCAGGAGCAATCAGGAGAGAAATGGCCCTGGAAGAGTTTTGTGCCAAACAAGCTTATGAGATAACACAGCTCAACCGTCTGGTAGGTTACCACTTTGGACAACAGCAATGTAGTTTGTTATTTTCTTACTGTCGAAATGATTTCTTGGTCATTGTTTACAGGTTCAACAATACAAGCATGAGAGGGAATGCAATTCCATAATAGGGCAGACAAGGGAAGACAAAATTCTTCGGCTTGAGAGCCTCATGGATGGTGTTTTATCTACTAAGGATTTCATGGAGGAAGAGTTAGCAGCACTCATGCACGAGCACAAGGTATGGCTGTTTTACTCAGATTTTCATATGTGCTTATTAGTTTTAATATATATCTAATTTTTTATCTACAGATTTTGAAGGAGAAATATGAGAATCATCCCGAAGTTTCAAAGATAAATATTGAGCTGAAAAGAGTACAGGATGAGCTAGAACATTATCGAAACTTCTGTGATTTGGGTGAAAGGGAAGTCTTGTTGGAAGAGATTCATGATTTAAGAAGCCAGTTACAGTACTACACAGACTCTTCATCCCCATCTGCTCTAAAAAGGAATTCACTGCTGAAATTGACCTACTCGTGTGAGCCCAGTTTGGCTCCCCTTCTTAACACAATCCAGGAATCATCTGAGGAGAGTCCGGAGGAGAAACTTGAAATGGAGAGAACACGCTGGATGGATGCTGAGAGCAAGTGGATTTCTCTTGCTGAAGAATTGAGAGCTGAACTTGATGCTAGCAGGGCGTTAGCTGAAAAATTGAAGCAGGAATTGGGTACAGAGAAGAGATGTGCAGAAGAGCTGAAGGAAGCAATGCAAATGGCCATGGAGGGACATGCACGCATGCTTGAACAGTATGCAGATCTTGAGGAGAAACACATTCAATTACTTGCAAGGCACAGGCGGATACAGGAAGGAATAGATGATGTCAAGAAAGCAGCTTCTAAAGCTGGAGTTAGGGGCGCCGAATCCAAGTTCATAAATGCTCTTGCTGCTGAAATTTCTGCATTGAAAGCTGAAAGAGAAAAGGAGAGGCGATATTTTAGAGATGAAAGCAGGGGACTTCAGGGTCAACTGAGGGACACTGCTGAAGCTGTACAAGCAGCAGGTGAATTGCTTACGAGGTTGAAAGAAGCAGAAGAAGCTGCTGTTGTTGCCGAGGTCAGTGCCAAATCATGATACCCTAGTGTGTTCTTTGTTAAGATCATTTTTCTTATCGTTCCATGATATGCATCTTTTAGTCTGAAAGTTTCATTTCACGTGCTTAGGAAACAAGTAAAGGAAGGCCCTTCAAATAGTCTTATTACCTTTTCTGGGCTTATCACCTCTACATAACGTGTCTTACATAGTCAAGCAATTCCAATTGCTGTTTTGCTAAATGATAAGTCAAACTGTTTTAAGATAAAAGGAAATTTCACATTCAAAATGCCCCAAACACCAGAAATGTTGCATGCAAACCTCTCGAATTAATGATGATCATCAGCTAAATCAGTTCTTCATTTTGCCTACTCAAGTACCTTCTACTCTATTGCATTGTGCAATTACTTTTTCAGTATATTCATTTACTTAATCTTGGTTTTCTTTTGGAGCTCGAATGCAAATCTCATATCATTGTCTCTTCAACATTGTGAATTTATCGCATAATTTTTAACATATGAAATCAGTTTTAGATTAGCTTCCTTTACAATTAACTCATCAATATTGGGTTTGTCAACACCCGTGCATGTCACTCAGCTAGATAGAGAAGAAGCTTCATGAAGCCTATAGGGGAAGCATGGTATATTTTGATTAATGCTGCTCAGTACCGCGAATATTAATGTGCTAGATATGGTCTGTTTCGAATTTGTTGGACAACGCTGAATAATGTGCAAGATAAGATTAGGCTATCCTGTGTTATAGTTTGCATGAACCAATTTAAAACCCTCATTTTGGACAGGATAGAGTTTCTACCTGAAATTATGAACTTCGATTATAGTTCTTAGCAATTATTCAACATCACTCTTTAACTAGAAATTTTCTGGCAGAGGCGAGCTATGGAGGCAGAGCAAGAAGCTGTAAAGGCGAATAAACATATTAATAAGTTGAAGAGAAAACATGAAGACGAGATTAGTTCTCTAAAGGAGCTAGTGGCAGAGTCTCGTTTGCCCAAAGAAGCAAGACGACCTGCTCACAGTGATTGTGATATGCCAAAGTATGATGCAGGCGAGCCTCTTAGCGAAGGTGATGAACGATGGAGAGAGGAGTTCGAGCCGTTTTATAACGTGGAAGATGGTGAAGGTGAATTGTCAAAACTCGCCGAACCCTCAGCATGGTTCTCTGGTTATGATCGATGCAACATATAGAAAGTGGTACGTTTTACTAACTCCCGTGTGATTTATTATATAGCTTGTACCGCTAGTTTTTGCCATTTTATAACGCACACACACCCCATTTGTTAGGGCCAACCTCTCGGCTCTCTTGTTGGGCCTTGTATTCCATTCAGATTCTTGCAGAGTTCATAACAGTTGAATGAATGAAGAATATATTCTTTTATTCACACCTACTTGCATATTAACATGTACCCACTTTTTTATTCACACGTAGGCACATGTTTATACGTACATGTATAATACGTATGCGCGCGCGCGTATATCCTTGAATTGGTTGTTGCGTATTGAAATTAAATCTTTGCTCCATGTTGTGTCAATATGGTTTACGCGCATAGACGTTTATCCTGCCCTCCTGCATGTAGCGTCAATATAGACCAATGTCGATGCGCGAGACTCGCATGAACACACGCCGTGCTATATGGGAATAACTTGCTTGCCCAAAAACGTGGGGTTGAATTGAAAGAAAGGAAGGAGACTGTTATTTTGTACACAAATGGGACTTTCGGATGTTTTGGTGTAATGGATATGGTGGGCCCCTGTTGCCTGGACACTGGGGCCTGTGCAAAAA
>Ga0307515_10025007_pt1 | contig 10360 bp, 7 predicted proteins | sample 17_EM_MG_FD_194513 | JGI IMG/M metagenome (GOLD analysis project Ga0307515, IMG submission 194513) | Populus trichocarpa ectomycorrhiza microbial communities from riparian zone in the Pacific Northwest, United States - 17_EM | ecosystem: Host-associated > Plants > Roots > Unclassified | place...
CCTAAAAACACATACAAACACTTAGTTCAACTTGCCCTTATATTTTAGAATGATAAATCCCTAAAAGTTTAATTTCTCTCAATATATCTATATCTTGATATTTCATGTCATTATCTAATTTATCTTTGTTTTACAATGATAAAAATATCTTTTATTTGAGAAACTCAAACTTCTCTTAATTTATTTTTTTTAAAAATAATTTTTATGTGGTGTTAAAACTCATTTTTTTCTTATGATTATATGTTGTAATAGATTAGATTGGGTTAGGTTAAATTGGATTTTAGTTTCTTACGTAAGAGTCCAAAAACTTACCCGACTTTTATTTTGATGTACACATGATTTTTACATGTTTTTTTAACATATTTTGTATCGAAACAAAAAACAATAACTTTTACATGCATTTTAATTGATTAAATATAAAATAATAAAAGTAAAAAATAAAATAAAATTATAAATAAAAGGCACGCCAACCGAACCAATACACTTTTTATTAGAGCAATGTTTAAGAGTGGAGTAATGATTATTTTTTAAAGCGTTTTTTTACTCGGAAAAGTATTAAAATAATATTTTTTTATTTTTTAAAATTTATTTTTGACATCTACACATTAAAACAAATTAAAAATAGTAAAAAATTAATTTAATTTTTTTTTAAAATTTTAACAACAAATAAAAAAAGCAGGCTGAAATCAAACATTCCTTGATCTGGTGTGGAATGTGCTTGGTCCACAGCCTGGTTCTCGGGCCAGGGCATGGGCCGTATAAACTTCGAGGGGGAAAATAAAAGAGAAGAGGCAGCAGGAGCGGGAGCGGGAGCGGAAGAAAGAGAGGAAAGCAAACCAAAAGAAAAGAAAAGAAAAGAAAAGAAAAGGATGGGATCGTCAGCGGCCATTAGAGAATTGCAGCGAGATCTTGAAAACAAAGCGAATGATCTTAGCAAACTCCAAAAAGGCAATAAAATAAAATAAAATAAAATCCCTACGTCACCAATCTTGCTGTATTGATTCCAAAACCCTAGCTAACTTTGTTTATTACAGATATTGCGAAGAATCATCAAGTCAGGAAAAAGTACACTATCCAGCTTGGAGAGAACGAGCTTGTCCTAAAGGTAGGTCTATTTTTTTTTTGTTTTTGGGGGGAGGGGGTTTATCTGATTTGGGTTTTTATTCATGTATAGGAGTTGGACTTGTTGAATGAAGGTGCAAATGTTTACAAATTGATTGGTCCCGTACTTGTGAAGCAAGACTTGGCTGAGGCTAATGCTAATGTGAGCAAAAGAATCGAATACATCTCTGCTGAATTGTATGTTTTTTTTCCCTTCTATATTCTTCGTTTTTTCGTGGGCTGTTCTTTCTTATTTACTAATAATTTATTTATTTTTAATCACATCTGGATCGAGATTTGTGCCTATTGTGCGTTGTTTATTCTGTAACCAGTGCTCAATTACCATCAGTAAATGTGGTCGCTAGCCTGTACCGACATAACTCTTTGAGTTGTCATATGTTGGACCGATCCAGTGTTCTTTTCCTGTCATTTCTTGAATACGGAAATACCTATTCAACGGACAATGTCTATTTGCTGCTGTTTAAATTTTATGAGCTTTGCTTAGGCCTCTTGTAGAAGGGAGATTTGCGGAAACTAACAACAACAAGAAATAAAGTTTAAAGATTTCTAACTTGCAGAAGATTTTGTTTTAAAGCCCTTATCTTTTGTATTGTTTTTGCTTGTACAATGGGTAAAACTGAATATTGGAAACAAATCTAATAAGGAACTTTTCACAATATAGGAAGCGACTTGATGGAACTCTTCAAGATTTGGAAGAGAAGCAAAACAGCAAGAAAGATGCGGTTTGTGGCTTTCCTTTCTTTTGCTTAATCCAGTTTATTATTGAAGTGCCTTGTCATATGCCTCTCAATATGGCACTTGCCGTTCATGCTCTCTTTGATATTTGTCACTGGTTATATAGTTAAAGTTCACATGTGGCAGCCAAATTTTTGAAATCTGATACCGGTTTATTTGTTAAAGTTAAAAACACGAGTCTTCTATTATTCTTGGTTATGAGCATTTCAGTGACTTGTTTTGGCTGCCTCGCTTTGCTGCTTTCTCTCTCTCTCTCTCTCTCTCTGTGTTCATCAACATTTTCTGCCCATGGCTTCTTTCTAATTTCTTGTAAGATGCTGTTGTGACTACATTTTTCTACTTCATGTCTTGATATCTCCTCTGACCAATCTCTTTCTCTCTCAGCAGTTAATGCACTTTCCAAGTTTGCAAAAGCTTCTGCATCTAGTTTAGTCTCAGGCCAAAACTTTTACTTTAAAAGCTTTGGTTAATTCGGTGGTTCAATCTCTGTTGTTGATTGCCTGCTTCAATTTGTTCTTTGGTTGCTCTTCCAGGATGACCTTTTCTGTCTTGTAATGGTTGATTTTCTTGCTGTCTGCATCAAATTATCCAGCTTGGTGTGTGGCTTATTAGGTGTTTATTTGTGTTCTGTGCTGTCTCCAACTGGTTCTCATAGAATTCTCTGCAGTTTATTTTAGATGCCTCCTTGCTGGTTTCTTGAACCTCTCCCTTTCTAGTCATAATTTTATCTAGAGGTGTTGTTTTTTGTGATTTAGGCCCGCTGCGCTTGTCATTCTCATCTTGGTGTGTTCTGATTTTCTAGCTAGAGCTTTTGGATTTCTCCTGACAGCTACTATCTAGCTGTCAGGAGGATTGATTTACGCTGCTGTTTGTGCTATTTGTATTTAGATTTGATCATCATTGTAGTGTCATGTATATTGCCTTCTTTGTGGAGTTGTAATAAGCTTGTAGTTCTTGGTGCCTTGACAGCCATTTTCTTATGTCAACTTGCATTTTTCTTTGATCACTGATAAAAAAGGCCTTTGCTATTATTGTTTCTTTTCTGGTTGTTGGTTCTTGGGAGCTGACTTTGGGGGTTTGTGTGGACTTTCTTATGAGACATGGTGCTGCTATGCTTGTAACCTTTAAAGTTCTGGGTCCTCTGTTTCTGGAGGACCTTTTCTGGGCTCTTTTTTTGCTCTTAATTATGTCTTTTCTCCAAGCTTGCTCACCTAGAGCTTGCTTGGTGTTTTTATAATATGATCCGTCTTTTAGAAAAAAATGTTCATGTTATTCTTTTTTCATGTCCATTCATTTTCACTGTCATCATCAACAACCACCCTCACAAATATTTGACGCATTGAAACCATGGTCCAGTTTCATCTCAGCATGCCTATCATCTCGCAGTTACTTTTTCAGTAATTGTACGAGGGGTGATGCCTGCATTTTGTTATTTGTTTTCCTGATTGTGGCTTGGGGAATGTTGTTAAGTGGTGGTAAACATCAGTTGGTTAGGGTATATTAGCTTGCATGCTTAATCAAATAGGATGTAGATTCATGGTTCAAGAGGATAGAGAAGTGGAGAGTGAAAGATAGAATCTCAGTCCTGGTTTATAAACCTCCTTTGTGCTGTCATGTAGACTTCACCATTGTATATTGCACCATGACTTTTGGTTTCAAAATTAGAGCGTTATCCATTGCAGATCATATATATCAATGACCAGTTACGTTTTTGATGATTTTGATGTCTTGCAGATCTTCAAGTTACAACAGAGGATCCAATCATTCCAGGCTGGCAAAGCCAAGGCATAGATATGCCATCTTAGGTGTGTTCACTTTGTCGGTTGTGACATTTTTTTAGAGGATTTAATGTGTATACTTTCGTGCTAGAGGTCTTTCACAACGTTTCACTGCTCTCTCTAATCACTATGATATGTTTTAAGTTTGTGTGCCAGAAATATTGTTTTCTTTTTAAAACTACTTTGATCATTTCTTGAAAGCTACAACACCTTAGGTTGTGTTTCGTTTTTAGATTGAAGGGGGTCAAATTTTAACCCCCTTTAATCTTGTTTGCTAATTCTTTAGGAAAGGGAATAGTCAAAGAGGGTTAACATGGTATGGGGTAAAAAATTTGGAAGGAATTTTTAAGAGGTAAGATTCAAGGATGGAGTGTTAAAGAATGTTTGATAAAATTAAAAAATTAAGTAATACAAATTTGTGGTTCTAAATGTACCAAGTAGTGTTAAATAAAAACGAAATGACAGTTCAAAAATTTTAACCCTTGAAAATGGTCGAAAAGTAGTTAAGTTCGTACATCTTGTTTTTCAAATTCTACTACAACTTTCATTTTTCATATTTCTTACATGCCCAACAACAAATAAATCCCATCATTATGCATTATTTATTTATTTCTAATTTCAATATTAATTTAAAAATTATTGGATCCCACAATTGCAAGTAATTTTATACACCTTCCAACCGTTCTATTTTTCTAAAAAGTGGAATAATGAACCCGAATTCCATCTCTATTTAAATCTGGGCCTGTGCTGGAAATTCCGGCCTAAAGATCGATTGGTGGCTGGTGGTACATAAATATTCAAATATAAACTGCTGGAGTTTCTCTTCTCCTTTTGCCTTTCTTCTTCTTCTTCTTCTTCTTTACCAAGCTAGGTTATCCTTGCTCATCACACATTTCTATGCATTTTATTCAGTCACCAAGCCCCACACTTTTCTATGTAGAGTTTTCGGCACTGCAATAACCTCCAAGCATTTTTCATTTATCGGGATTGAGCAACAGATTCTAGACATCACATTTTCTATGGAAAGTATTACTACATTTCTACACCAATGATTGTGCAATCACCATCTTCTTCACCAAGCATAACAAGCACCATAATCTTCACAAATGGTATGACCCCATTTTCCACATACACTGAGGTACTTGCAACATTACTCTTTACAGATAAGTAGATGTGATCAAGGTTTATAAATATTTGGTCATAAGATAATAAAAGCTAAGTTATTTTCAATCATTTAAGGGCAATTAACCCAACAATTCTAAAAATAATCATCAAGCACTTAACAATTACAAGAACCATAAATAATTATAAAATAAGTCATATAAGTTCATAGGCATAGATGCACAACATCTAGATACACACTTTCTATAATTTCATTATATTTTTTTTATTATACATTATTTTATTCTCATACATTTATTCACTTAAACATTAGAGTTATTTTGTGGAAACCATTAAGGAAAGAGACAATACTATGTTCAAGACTAGTTTGGTGCCAAGGATGTAGCCATGAAAAACCCAATTTATGTCTGAAGTTTTTCATGACTTTATCAATGATGCTATTTGTGAGAATTAAACAAAAAACTAGTTCATTCTTATTTTATCTGTCATCATTTTTTTTTCCATGATTGACGTAACTTCAAGACATGAGAGAATAACTAATCTCCTTATTATAGGAACTTATACACCTCTAGATATCCACCAACTCTCTTTATCACTTGTAAGTAATCAATAATGTTATTTTAGTTATATAGTAATAGCTTAGCACTTTTCCATTCCATCAACAAAAAAATATAACGCACAACTCCATTACATGCATTAGGTGCATAAAAACAACTCTAGTTTTCTAAAGGAACATTATAAAATGATGATACTCCACTATGAAAAGCACTTCTCAATAAGACCTAGCCACTAGTGCGGCTATTGCCATTAATCTTCTTCTGAATCTCGCTTGCTTGCTCCTCGTCGAAAAAGACTCATACACAAGATGAGAACATCAATTGCACGAGCTATTCAGGATGGATATCACGATGAACAAGTGAGAGACTCTACTATGTCATCGAGTGTTACACGCTCATCTCTTCAAATATTATGTCTTTGTCAAAGCCAACTTAGATAACTACGACAATCTTACAGATCCAAGAGAGCAAATACAAAATGTCAAAAGCATCTTAGAGCTTATAACATAAAAGAGTGATGCTATGTGCAAATTTCCCCCCAATAACATTCCATGGGTTTGCTCGGTGTGATATCACATCCTTGAGCCCAACTTCATCCTTATCTTTCATAATCTTTGTGTTAAGCTCATTTTTCATTTTAGCATTAACATACCAGCTAAAATAAGTACAACTGAGCTCCTTTTCATTATCCAACGAGGGGATAAAAGCACCATAGCATATATCTAGAGATTAAATGAGGAAATATTAAACATGAAAAACCTTCTCGAACTTATTGCCACTTAAATCTTACTTAGTGAAGTCTACAACTACTCTTTTTTGAGAACGTCTGTATGCTCCCATTGAAAAAACTCTTCTTAACGTGAAACATGCATTGAAGAACCATATTCAAGTAAGAAGAAACAAGTGTGATTAGATCAGGACACCCTTGTTTCTAGAGAGCATAATCTCTCTAATGCCATTAGTCTTATACTAGGGTATCCTATAGTACTAAATGGTCTATTTGTGATCATTTAACATCTCCTAAGCTCTTGACTACACCTTTCACCATTATATGCGCTAAAATGTTGGCTACCATTTAAAGAAATGGTTTTGTGCGAGACCCAACTCTTGTGAAGAGTGGCACAAATACAAGAAATCCTAACAGGTTGTAACTTTTACCATGATCATGATTATGACAATGAAGATCTCTAGGAAATACCTCCAACAATTTATAAAAAGGGAGATTCAACCTAAAAAATTAGAGAAAAGTCTGTATGATGCACTACCTAAGAAAAGGGTATATTTGTTTTCTAATTTTTAGGTTGAATCTCTCTCTCTATATATATATATATATATATATATATATATATATAAAGAGAGATTCAACCTAAAAATTAGAGAATCGTACCAATTAAAAATCTTGCATTGATGTAAATTGTATTTTTTTGAAAAGATGTAAACAAAGTATTGCCACGCTCAAAACTCAAATGTGAAGAGGGTTCGAGTAATTCCCCGGGATAAATTGAAGAGAATGGTGGATGTAAGGATGGACGTTTGACAAATAAAGGGGGACCCAATTGTCCATTTTCAAATCACATACTCAAATATGACTCAATTTCCAAATTACATGAGTCTAGAATGACGATAAACGCTAGATTAAGATATGGATGTGACGCTCAATTTCAATTGTGAAAATAGTGACTCTCTTGAATCTTCATCTACAGTTGTTAACTTGGCCTCCGGATATCTGCTGGCATTCACCAATCAGCGGGATTAGTTCTCCACAGAGATCATTTCATCAAAATATCTTCTTTCAATTAGCTGTGCGTGATTCAATGAAAGCTAAACTTGTTCATTGTTGGGCATTTAGTTGCCTTATCACGACCTCCATTAATGCAAAACATCATCTCATAAAAGTTCTATCAAAAGTTCCGTTCAGAATTTGCTTACTGTAATTCTCTTATTTGTCTTTTATAAATCAAAATATCAAACTATCAATTGTTTAAGTTGGTTAAGGGCTGTTGGTATCCTTTTTGTATTTTTATTTTTATTTTAAAAAATATTTAAAAACTTGTTTGTTTTTGTATTTTTTTTTAAATAAAATTAACAAGAATTTCTAAAACAACAAAAAATGGTTTTTTTTATTTTTTTATTTTCACCATATACTATGGGAGTCATGTTGGCTTCAAGAGTTAAAAAATGGACGTGGATCATATCGAGAGTTTGGGTTGATATGTGGTATGAGACTTTCAAGGTTCGGCTAGGATGTGGTTCACAACACCTAGGATACCACCTAAAACCAACTCTTGAGTGATAGACAGTTGATTTGAACCTAGTTCATGGCGCTCAAGAATCAGTCTAGGACTAGTCCAAGAATGCTTGGGGTTCAAACATCCTAAAGGTAGATTTTAGTAATTATATGACGTGTAAACATACTACTTGGTCTAAAAAAGGTGTCAAATGTTTGATGAGATGATTAATAGACAAGGAGTTTCTAGCCGTAAGGAAAAGGAAGCTAAAATGCTTACCATTAGAGCTATAGTGAATGATGAGATAATGGGCGATAATTCTAAAGTTAAAGAAAAGAAGTTTTCAAAGGCTAATGATTAGAAAGTTGCTACGAAATCGGTAAAGGAGCAATAAAGAGGGAACATCTTCCATCCTAGATGTCACATTAGTAACAAGGTGTGTAATGTTATTATTTATAGTGGAAGTTGTGCTAACGTTGCTAATACTATACTTGGTAAGAAATTGAATCTAAACACTGATAACCATGATAGACCTTAAAAGCTTCGATGGTTGAATGAATACGGTGAAGTTATTGTGATTAAATTGGTTTTGATTTTCTTTTTTGATTGGAAAGTATAAGGATGAGGTTTTGCGTGATGTGGTTCCTATGCATGCTAGTCATTTATTGTTGCCAAGCATGATGAATTTAAAAATAGGTATTCTCTTGAGAAAGATGGAAGTGCATACACATTTGTATCATTGTCACCTAGATAGGCATGCTTATTTGAAGGCTTATTTGAAATTATTATCGGCCACTATTTTCATACAATGTTGTTAGAGGAAAAAATTGGCAAAAAGAGAAAAAAAGAGTGAAAATAAAGTGAGCCTTAATGAAAAAATAAGAGAGGAGAGAAAAGACTTAGACTCAACTAAGGGAGAAAAAAAGCTTTGGGTTTGGGTTTGGGTGCATAGGCATAAAAAGAGGTTTCCTAGACATGGAAAATCAAATTGATACTTAGAGGAGATGGTTCATTCACATTCCTTGAAGGGGTCAATGCCTACAAAGTAGATCTACAAGGTGAGTACAATGTTAGAGCTATATTCAATGTTTATGATCTTTCTTTATTTGATGTTGGTGATGATTTGAGGTCAAATTATTTTGAAGAAATATGGGATGATGTGATCCTAGCTACCACATCAAATTACAAAATTTGAAGTTGGAGAACCATTATTAAATTACGAAGATGGAGAACCATTCGTTTGAAGTTGGGCTTCAAATCTGCAATCAAATTATAAATTTGACCTTGGGCTTGTTTTAATTATTTGGGCTTTTATTTATTTATCTTTTATTTTATTATAAGGACTCCAACATTTAAGGGTTATTTAGGTTAGATTTTATTTATTATTTTACTTATTTTGAGCTTTTATTGTGTTAAGACTTATTTATCAAGTAGTGAAGGAGAATATACTAAGTCTAGAAACTGATACAAGTTTGAGAAGTTCACAGAAGACGAAAGAAATGGGTTTTGCTTGTATAGTTAGTAAACATTAGCAATTATAATGATGCAAATGCTTATTATGATTTTTATGGTTCTGTTTGTGTGTTTCAGGTATTTTCCTATTGAAGGACTTCGTACCTTTTAAATGTCATTAAGCTATCTAACCTTCCATTGGGGAGGGATTATTGTATTTCAAATGAATACTTTTAGAACAATTTATATATGTAATCTAGAAAAGTATGGAAACCTTATTAATGCGTATAGATAAATTGTGTATTATTGTATCCGTTGATAGAATTATTGGTTGGTGAATAAAGACTGCACCGATGTTATGTAAAAAAACATTACCTATTTTCTTAAGTTCAAGGCTCAAAGTTCCTTTATGAATGTAGTAAATTATGGGGTGTTACACTATAAATATAAAAAATAAATATATAGTTTGGTTAATTGTTTGATAAGTTGTTAAGTTAATTTGTAGAACCAAATAATGGGAATATAGTGGTAAAAGGCGTAGTAAGTCTATTAGAGTGAAAAGCCTAATAAATTGTTTGAAACACGAGAGAAATGAATTTTATTGTGAGGGTAAACATGTGAGGTTTGATGAGAAAAAAAATTAATTTTTTTTTATTTCCTACTAACCTCTATTTCGAGTATAAACACTATCTTCAAAAAATGTTGAATAAATAAACATGGGAACTATGTAGGAAAGGCATGATAAAATGGAAGCTATGATGGAACTGTTAATGAGTAAGTTTGATGAGATGATTAGTAGACAAAGAGTTCTTAGTCATAAGAAAAAGAAAGTTAAAATGCCTATCATTAGGGCTACAGTGAATGATGAGATTGTGGGTAATAATTCTAAAGTTAAAGAAAAGAAGTTTTCAAAGGCTAATGATTAGAAAGTTGCTATGAAATTGGTAAATGAGCAATACAGAGAGAACATTTTCCATACTAGACGTCACATTAGTAACAAGGTGTGTAATATTATTATTTATAGTGGAAGTTGTGCTAATGTTGATAGTACTATACTTGTTAAAAAATTGAATCTAAACACTGTTAAACATGACAGACCTCAAAAGCTTCGATGGTTAAATGAATGTGGTGAAATTATGGTGACTAAACAAGTTTTGATTTTCTTTTTTGATTGGAAAGTATAAGGATGAGGTTTTACGTGATGTGGTTCCTATGCATGCTACTCATTTATTGTTGGGGAGACCTTGATAATTTGATATGAAGGCCAAGTATGATGAATTTACAAATATGTATTCTCTTGAGAAGGATGGAAGGGCATACTCATATACATCATTGTCACCTAGATAGTTTTATGAAGACCAATTAA
>Ga0307515_10025008_pt1 | contig 10360 bp, 2 predicted proteins | sample 17_EM_MG_FD_194513 | JGI IMG/M metagenome (GOLD analysis project Ga0307515, IMG submission 194513) | Populus trichocarpa ectomycorrhiza microbial communities from riparian zone in the Pacific Northwest, United States - 17_EM | ecosystem: Host-associated > Plants > Roots > Unclassified | place...
TGCTGTTATTACTATCGCTTCCGCTAGCACCGGGTCTATTAGGGTATATTTAGCAATTACTATTTCTGCGCGTATTAATATAGTTTATAAATGGGTAACTAATATAGCGAAAGATGTTTAAGCTATAGATCGCTAGTTTAATAAGTTTAAAGATTTTCTAAATAAGATAAAGGATAAGCTTGCATTCCTAAGGCGTAGTATTATTATACTTATATATAATGCTAGGCTACCAGATATTAAATATAGGTAGATATAAGTTAGCTGTTACTGCGGGTTAGCTGTTATTACTAGTTTACAATAATAAAATAGTAGCTTATACCTTTTTGCTACTATATATATAGGAATTAAGTCTCTACCTTACATTTAATAGATATACTTAATTAATATTATAATATCTATATAAGCTAAGATAATAATATCCGCATAAGCTAAGATAAAGATATTTATATATCTGCACTATAAAATAGCCTACTGCTACGTTATATACTGCGCACTAAAAAGATTATATACTGGCTAGAGTTAATATTAATAAAAAGAACTTAATTAATATATTAAGATAGAAATGTACCATAAGCCTAAGCATTTAAAAGTCCTCTAGCATATTATCTGTAGCCTTATTAAATCCGTCCTCATAAGGGTTATATAGTAAACCGCTAATATAAGATATCCGCATATTAAAATTAGTAATGCTACCCTATAAGAGCCGCTTTAATCTAAGTTAAAGAATAGCAGGTGCCTTAAACCTAACGTCCTATATACACTAATGTATAATAGAAGTATATCCGCAATTAAAACAATAGATTACTATTACTCTTAGTATTTATTAAGTAACTTATATACCGACTATTATATACATTAGTAGAGGTATAGGTATAATATTAGGACAACAAACTATATAAATATATTCAGCAGCTTCTCCTAATACCTCTATATTCTTATTAATATTACTAAAGCTATACGTAAGGGGATTAAATAGTAAACCGGCTGTAGTTAATAGGAAGGCGTTAAATATATTTACGCCGTCCTTTACAAGTTTCTTATATCCGCGCTATAGGAGTAAAGGAGCCTTAAAATCCACTAAGCGCCGTATATATTATATAATTAAATCCTTCCTAATCTAATCTATAAGATAGCGGATATCTAGCGCTAGAGACTTAGTCGTATATTTACTATTTATACGCTCGCTAAATACACGCTTAAAAATATCGCGGAGCGCGCTAGTATAACTTATTATAAGAATACTCTACTTAAATAGCTCGTTTATGCTAAACGTTGAATTCCCGCACGTCTAAAGCAACTCCTTAAGTTAAAGATTTAGCAATTTATTAAGGCGATCCGTCTTAAAGAAGCTATCTAGCCGCCCTTAGAGGTTAACTAAACTATTGGCAAAGATAGCTTATTAAAGCACTAGATCGCAAGCGCTTATCCTAACTAGTTGCTATAGGATTAGCATATTATATATATAGTTTTTTAATAAGCTTCTAGCAAAGTATAAGCAAAAATAGGGGATTATACGCTTTAGTAGTCCGATATCTATATACTTAATGGCGTATTTTAGAAGCTTATAAGTATTAATAACTTATAGGAACCGGATATAATTAAAGAACTTTATATTATAGTTATTAGCGGCGAAGCTTAATATATCTATAGAGGACAATATCGCTGCTAGCTAATGTGCATTAGAAGATGGCTCTAAATAATTAAACGTGCGCTAATTTGCATTACGGTATATATCTCTTAAAAAAGCCGCTATACGGATATCCTTAATATACTCTAGAAATTGCTGCGGAGATAGGTTTCGTATATATTACTTAGCCTCACTATCTGCCTTAATATTATACTTACCGCGGATATAGAGTAGGAATAACGCAATAATATAAGCGTTAAAGCTTTAGAGAATTAGCTCTTCTATATAATAAAATAGGGCCTTTTTCCTAGGAATATTGCGCCATCCTAGGTGGTTTATATAGGCGTAAAGCGCTAAAAACTACTACGCGGCTTCCTCGCCGCCATAGAATGTACGCATAACTATATATAGGAAGTTTAATCGCACATACCATAGCCCCAGAATAGGCAACACCCACTTATAGCTATTATACGCGCATTCCGCCTTAACGCGCTCCTCTTTATATAATTAAATAAGCTTTACAGTCTTCTAATCTCCGTATACCAGGAATAGCCAGTTATTAAACTTATTTCTAGCTGTATTAACAACCTTATCTAGCTTAAGTTAGCGGGTGTTATTTAACATTAACTACTTAAGGCCCCCCTTAGGCATATATACTCCGCGGAAATTTTTTTTTAGTAATATATAAATTAAACTCGCTAATCTCGCCGATAACCTAATATTAAATCTTTTAGTAATAATTAAAGTTATTATAAACAATATAATACGGTGTGGAGGAGTAACCCAAACCTAGTAGCCTTATTACTTAGCCTTAATATCTCCGGGGCCTTCGACCGAGTCTCCTACGAAAGAATGATCTATAATATAAAGGCCCAAGCCGTGCCCTACTGGATAGTATAATTTATAAAGTCCTTCCTTAAGGATTGAATAACGAGGCTCTTAATTGGAGGATATATGGCATAAACAATATAAACGAACACCGGTATACCCCAAGGCTTAGCGCTATCGCCAATCCTGTTCCTCTTTTTTACCTACACACTCCTACCAGAGCTGCAAGGGGGAACCACTACGGCATTTAGATTTGTCAACAACTCTAATATACTAACGTATAGCAAGACTACGGAGGAAAACTGTAGAACTATAGAAAGGGCGTATAAGGTATACACGGCGTGGGCACGCCGGCATGGGGTAGTATTTGCCCCCGAAAAGTACCACCTTATCCATTTTATAAGGAGCCACAAGAAGTTTAATATAAAGGCTATAGCTAACATATAGGGCTTTACGGAAGGCCCAGTTAGTAACCTACGTATATTAGGGGTATAGGTTAACTTAAAGCTTAAATGGGGACCGTACGTTAACATTATTAAGACGAAGGCGATTACCTAAATGGCCGCACTAACCCGGCTTACGGCCTCTATATAGGGCGCCTCCTTTTAGAAGGCGCGGATAATATACTCCGCCGTAGTCCGGCCGGCAATCTTATATAGATGTAGTACCTAATACTCGCCACCGGAGTAGATGAAGCCTAAGGAGATGAGTAAAACTAAGCTGCGCTAGCTGGGCGTAGTATAGAACCTATGCCTCCGCACTATTACGGGGGCGTATAAATTAACGCTAACAACAGTACTAGAGCACGAGATGGGGTTTCCGCCGCTTTAGATGCACCTTAAAAAGCTAGCTATAGCCTATACAGAGAGGACGCTGGAAGGACCGGCAAGAGAGTATATTAAAAGGGAGTGCAATACTATACGGGCCACAATAGCCTACTAACTCCGGCCTAGAATAAAGCTACTAATGCGGCCCACTAGACGGGATAAGCTTAAGAGGATGGCGGCTGCTATCTTAGGGACAGATATACGGCTAATGGACTTATCTAAAACGCAGTATAAGAGAAGTAGAAGGGCTAGGGTATAAGAGGCGTTTAAGAAGCGGTGGAAAAGGGAATAGGAAAAGTACTAGAGCACGCTCACCCACTATATAACGGCCTAGGCCGAGCCATAGAATAAGGAAGTCTTTAAACGCCACGCGAGGCTTATAAAGGTAAAGAGCACGATTAATACGCTGCTTAGAACCGAGTATATAGGGCTTAACAGATACCTTTACTACTAAAAAGTACTAGGGCACCCAACTCCGGCCTGCCTATACGGCTATAGCCAACAATTAATAATATACGTAGTGGTATTCTACCCTAGGCACGCTACTAGCCGGGCGGAAATGTATTACTATACTGGAATATTCTTATATAAAGAGCTCCTAACTAAGCTAAAGGCTGCTAAGGCAGTTGCGGACTGGTTTATATAGATAAACCTCTTACTACACCTTTTAGTTGCTAGAGAGCTGGCTGGGGTGAAGAGAGAAGGCTAAGAAGTACTTTAAGAGGCGGAGGATGGATACTATAGGGATGGTAGAATATGGCAGAATTTTGTAGATAGCAACCTGGTAGAAGTTAGTAGAACTCTAGTAACCCGGCAGAATTTGGCAGAACTTATTAACCTGGCAGAATTTAGTAGAATTTGGTAACCTAATAAAAGCTAGTAAAATTTTAGCAACCTAATAGAATTTGGCAGAGTTTTAGCAACCTAATAGAATTTAGTAGAGTCTTAATAACCTAACAGAATTTGGCAGAATCTCGGTAACCTAGCAGAATTTGACAGAATTTGGTAACCTGATAGAACTTAGTAGAGGTTAATATCCTAATAAAACTTAATAAAACTTGGCAAGGTATAGAGCTACGTATATTAACGCAGATGCAAACGACGGAACCTTCTATACTACTACCAGCCTTATAGGCTATCGGCCTACGCCCTACCTAGATAACCGGAGCAGCCAGGAACGGAACCTAGGCCCTAGCTATACACCCCACCGGATAAACCTAGGAGTACGCATTAAGATAGCTTTTCTGTAGCGCCTTAAAGAGACGTCTACTTGTACTTGGCAGTTACTAATCAGAAGAGAGGCTATATAGGCCGTATAACAAGAGAAGAAGAGGTTTTATCCGGCCTGAGCGGTATGGTTCCCCTTTTATACATGTATATATATATACCCATATAGACCCGCTGTATGGACCCTAACGGGAGCCGTAACAGCGTAATTGAATATTATAACATATAAACAATATAGATATTGTTGTAAATAGATAGAGACTTAATTAGTTTCTTAAAGGTTATTAGCGCTAAAAGGGTTAGTAGAATTAATAGAACCTTCCTTAGAACGGTTGGCTAGCCTAAGCTTTTTAGTATTAAGAGTTATATAACTATTAATTAGACTAAGGCTATATAAAAAAGATAGTATATGGCGCTTTATACTAAGTGCCTAAAGATATAAACTAAGTAGATAGGCGAAACTATTTACGGAGTTTTAAGTAAACCCTAATAGAAATATAGAGGTAATTATAACTATACGTCCGCCATACGGATCCCAACTACACTCCTCTCTATTTAATGTAGATATCCCCTTAATAAGCTAGAACAGCAGCGGACCGTACTACTAAATAAACTTAGCTGCGTTCTTAAGGTTAATATCCTTAAACTCTATATCTAGAGTCTATATATTAAAGGGGCTACGTTATAACTATAGTTAGCGGAGCTCTTTTTAGATATAGTAGATAGTATAGGTTACTAGCGTCGTATAAGTATTAGGCGTGTTAATAAGTTCTTTTTATATTTCCTTATCCTCTAATAAAGCAATAAGCAGGTCCCTTACTTTTTTCTTCTTTCTATTACCTTTATATCTATTTCTGCTTTCTAAGTACTTAAAGACTAGCGTTTAAAAAGACCAACCCTATTTTTATAGAAAGTCCTTAACAATATTAACCTTCTCTTCCTTTAATATCTTAATCCAACTAGTAGATGGAATATCCGCAAACGGAATATCCGTAGATAGAATATCCGCTAGTTATGGAGAGGGCGGGCGGCATGGGCGGAAGCGTTTAGTATTAGTAGTTACTGCGCGGCTCGGTAGTGCAGAGGTAGAATTATGGCCTCTACCGCGACAACTTCCTCTTAACGTCGCGCGGGTATAAGGAGCTAAGGATCTTATAACTTATAGAGTAGGCTTTTCTCTATAATTTGGTGTACTTTTAATGTTAATAGGTATTATGGGAGGGTAGATCAATTTCGTCAAAGTTAATGAGGTCTTCTTATATAAACTATGTTTAGGTTTTTATACAAATCTCGCCAAAGTCTCTCAGACCAAGAAAACGATTGCCGTCCTAAATCAGCTTAGCGGACGGTGCGGATATTCCTATAGAGGTCAGTGCCACCTTATACACGGTCCCACCTCGTATACGGTTCATCCTCACCAAATCAACTTCCGAACATAAAGCTATTCGCATTATATATATTATCAAATTATTTAAATTTTTGGTGGATAAGGCTTTAGACACTACCGAATTAGGCTAGATCTATCTCGTAGTTCTTAAGGTGTTATAGCAGGCTTTTCTGACGCTGAGGACGCCGAGTAGCCGATTCTACTACTCCAACTCCCCTACTACCACTAGTAGTAATAGCCACCTCTTCCCTAGCCGATATAGTCTTCTTTTAATTCCTTTTTAACTTCCTAGCCTCCCTAATATCATTCTACAGCTGCCTCTTAGCTACTTTGGCTTCTTTAGCCTCTTATAGACGAAGCCTTTTTGCTGCAGCTTCGGCGTCCCGTTATATCTTATCCTGTACACGCTATGCCTTCCGCTCTTCTAATAAACGCCTCTTCTCTTCCTTTTATAGTTGCCGCTAAACCTTCTTGTCGGCCTTTTAAGCTATTTTATGCCTCTTTACTTCTTCTTATTCCGCTTAAAGCTCGCGAGCTTATTATACTTTATTAAGGCTATAGAATATAGCCCTACTGTTAGCCTGGGTAGCAAGCTGGTAGAAGAGAGGCTTATAGCGCTAGCGCTTCTTTTTCTCGTTTTATAAGGCTCGCTAATAGCCTTATATTCTTAATTTAAGAAGAATATTCGTTATGGTAAGACTCTAAATTATATCGCTAAGTTCTTTAACTCTAGTATCAAAAACATTAATAATAACTTCCTTAAGCTTCCTTTCGATCCTCCCCCAGTCTATAGCAGTTAACACCAACTTTAAAGACTTACTTAATAAAGGCCTATTCTCTATAGGAGTCTTTTTTACTAAGAACTTATCTAATATAACCTCTGGCTTAAAAGGGTGTATACCAGTCTTTTCCCATCTACTGTGTATATTTTTTTCTATAAAAGCTCGCTTATAGGCTGCTCAGAATAGTTAAAAAAGTCTCTTTTGGTAATACTTTATATAACCTTCGCTATTAGCGGTGAACTGGTTTAGCTCCTAGCTGTAGTATACAGCAAGTAGCGAGAAGAGAGAGACGTTAAGAGGTTATAGTCGATGCGTAGAATAAGGTGGGTAAATAGCTAGTAGGATTCTATAAAGGTAGCAGTAATTAATAAACCTTATATTAATGTAAGAGCCATAGCCGTCAATAATAAGTAGCCTCTAATCTCTTCCTTAGCGCGCCTTTAGCTTTATCTTGCAATTAAAGACAGTTATAAGCTATAAATAGCCTAGATTATCGTTCGTCTAGCCTATAGGCGATAAGGCAAAAAAGCAGCTATATTCTTTAGGGTTATAATCCTATAGCTATATGTCTTAAATATTACCGGAGACTGCTTAATATATAAGGCCGGGCGAGAGGCTTATTCCGTTGGCGTAGATAGCTGCTATAATAGTAATCCACTTTCTATTGCCATCTTAACTGATATTCTTAATTCTACCTTTATTAAAAGCTTTCTTAGAAAAGATCCTTCTTAATTTTATAAGGAAGCCAATAAGAAAGCCCTTTTTATCCATATTGTATATATTCTCTAGCTATATATTATATTCAGCAATCTTCCTACTAAGAAGCTTAAAATATAAGCTGTAATATAGCGCCGAATCAGCCTTCTTCCATGCAATATTAATTGGAGGAAGATATCCTAATTTTAGTTCGTTTTTGTGGGCGGCTAGCCAGCAAGCCGTCTAGTGGTTTCCTGGCTGCTTTCCTGCAATTCTAGCTGCAAGATTTCGAACCATTTGGACTGTAGGAGGAAGCCCTCGTTCGGTAAGATCGTTGATATATTTAATAAGCGCTTTTAACTGTATAGTGCTGAGGAATCGCATTAAATCGTAGCCATCCTCCCTAGAGCGGGTGACCTTATTCCAGCGCCTAGAGAGCGTGGACCGTTCGACTTTGTGCTTATCTGCTGTTGCAGAAATATTCGGCTTATCTTAAAGACGTAGATTAGCAAGTGCGGCCTCTATAGAGTCCATAGTTGTGGTGTAGCAGTAATTTTTGAAGATTTTGATAATTTTGAAAATGCAAATTTTGGTGGGGTTGGACCGTGCATGACTTATTGTAGGACCGTGCATGAGGTGGCACTGACCTCTATCCGCACAATCGTTTTCTTGGTCTGAGCTTCTGAGGTAACTAAAACAGCTTGCCGACCAAGAACTGTATACGCATTTAGTAACGTCTATAAGTTAGAGGATATTAATATCGCGCTTCGGGCTTCCTTAAACTCTCCCCTTAATTGCGCCTTCCAATTCTTAAACTCTTTTATTACCCAACCACGAATTATGTTTGCGGCCTTTAGAAGCAACTTCTTAAGGCTTAGGGATAGGAAGTTAAGGAGCCGACGGAAACACTTATTTTCGAATTAGAAGAAGGCAATATAGTAGTAAACGATCTACCGGATCAGAAGCTGTTTAAAGCTCTTAAAGTTGCGATTAAGTTCAAGCGATCGCTGTCATAGATACTCCTCAATCGTCGGCTGATTTAACTTAAAAGGCCTCTCTTTGAGCTCGCCAGTAGATCTATCTATATTATGGTCGTCTTATAAATAATCCAAAGCTGTACGCCTTCCTTTTGATATACGCATTAGCTCTTGCCTTCGGTTCTGCTTCCTATAAAGCTCTCAGTAGAAGAGGGTAGTAGATCTAATAGATCCTTTTAAGATAATATCCTTACCCCACTTCTGTATTGGTGAGGTTCTCTACTTAGTAGCCTTCAGCTTCTTCGTTAAAGCTTTATATTAAATGTATTGCTTACTGTAGAGCTTAAACTCATCAAAATCTTTTGAATCGTCGGCCTTTGGATTAATGGATCTTAGGGCAAGGATAACGTGGTCAGTGGGAGCGCCCGATCGCGAAGGAAACACCTACTGCATCGCGATTAAAGACGTTAAAAAGCTGATGTAGATTAAGGCAAGCAGTAACAGTGGCGGGAGCATGCTTGGAGCCCCTAAATTCATAACAACTACTCGTACTCTAGGTAGTTGAGTCATTATAGAAGCATCCGATTGGCTTCCTCGTACGCTTTGACAGCTTACCGCTCCTTCCTCCTTAGCCTCCTCCTCAAATTGGGTATAGATCCGGGGCTCCAAGCGCTCCACAGCCTCAAATCCATGCCACGCCGGCTGCTGTCAGATAGTTCATATAGAGCTATTCATTGATGAAATGGGTTGATTGATTGATGATCTTGATCGTGTCTTGATCGTTAATTGACCTAGGGTCCCTGGGCTTAGACGAAGATATTTACAATACACGTGACCCATGCACGTCCCACGCCACAGAGAATATAGATTATCTAACACACCCCCTTAGCTTCGACCTGGTCGAGGACGAAGCTAACCACCTTCTCGTGTCCGTCAGTGCGTCAATTAAACTGTAATCTCATCTAAATCCTTCCGTCTCGCTCTGATATTCTCCCTTAAGTCCTCTAATTGCTTCTCCTCATTCAGCCGCTCCTTAATATCCACCATTCTAATCATATTAACGAAGCTCTTAAACCTCTGCTTGGGCAGGGCCTTTATAAGTCTATTAGCAATCATCTCCTTTATCGCTTTCTATTAAAATAGCACTCGTCTTATTGCGTATTCCTGACATAGCTAGTATTAATAGATGTTAACGTGTTGGAGCTTCGTAATTAGCTTTACCGTATCTTCTATAATTAGTTAAAGCGTCTAGGTGTTATTATATTTAATAATTAAAGGCTTATTTAGCTGTAACATTATTGCTTTAAATAGCCTACTAATAAAGATAGCTTCCTTTACTATCTGTAATAGGGCTAATAGCTCGGCTTCTATGCTCGACGTTATAACTATACCCTACTTATTTGCTCTCCAGGTAATTGGCCCCCTAAATAGCTTTATAATATATCCTTACAAGCTCTTTCTATTAACAGAGTTGTCTATAAATAATGCGTCGCTAGTATAGATAAATGATTGCGCTTTACTTCTACCATCTCCGTCGTCTCATCCTTAGTCGCGTATTCCTTTATCTCTCCCTCTACCATTCGTTCCTTCCTTATCTCCTCTATAGTAGATTGCTCTGCTCCTTATGCTATATAGGTACTGGATAACTCTGTCTACTACTTAATAGTGCTCTTAGCTTAGGTCCTAATTAAACCTTACTAGCTATAATACTACAAAGGCAATATCTAGACGCGTTATAGTAGCTGTATAGAGTACTAAACCTAGTTTTCTCTAATATAGCATTATAGGAGCTAGTAGGGATATAGGACGAACTAATAGGTCTATATTAGGGGACGGACGCGTTAGACGGATTATATGGTAATTAGTAAAAAGGAGTTCTAATTCTACTATAGGAGTGTCTAGAAGACGCCCTCTAAGATCTATCTTATACTAGTTAGCTATCTTCTTAATATATACTTCCTAGGATAGCTATAGGAGCCTTTAGCTATAATTACGTAGCATATAGATTC
>Ga0307515_10025009_pt1 | contig 10360 bp, 11 predicted proteins | sample 17_EM_MG_FD_194513 | JGI IMG/M metagenome (GOLD analysis project Ga0307515, IMG submission 194513) | Populus trichocarpa ectomycorrhiza microbial communities from riparian zone in the Pacific Northwest, United States - 17_EM | ecosystem: Host-associated > Plants > Roots > Unclassified | place...
ACGGATGGCGTGTAGCCTCGCGCGGTAGGTGGCTCGCCTGCTGCAAGGCCGATCTCGCGGCGGGCCATGGCCAGCCGCGTGATCGAATCCATGGTCAGCAAGACCTGCTGGCCCGCATCGCGAAAGTACTCGGCGATGGCGACCGCGGCATAGGCCGCGCGCACGCGCGCCAGTGCGGGTTGATCGGACGTCGCCACCACGATGACCGAACGCTTCAAGCCTTCGACGCCGAGCTGCTTGTCGATGAACTCGCGCACCTCGCGGCCCCGCTCGCCGATCAGCGCGATGACGTTGATGTCGGCGCTGACGTGGCGCGCAATCATCGACAGCAGCGTGCTCTTGCCGACGCCGCTGCCGGCGAATATGCCGACACGCTGCCCGAGCCCTACGGTCAGCAAACCGTCGATGCAGCGCACGCCCGTCTGCAGGATGCGCTCGATACGCGGCCGTGACATCGGGTTGGGCGCAGGCGCTCGCAAGGGGCGTTGCACGCCACAGGCCGGCGCTTCGCGGCCGTCCAGTGCGTGGCCGAAACCATCGATGACGCGGCCCAGCAAAGCGCGGCCGACCGGGATGCTGGAATTGCGTCCCAGCGTCACCACCTCGGAGCCCGCCGCAATGCCCTCCATACTGCCGTACGGCATCAACACGGTACGGCCTGGCTTCAGTCCGACGACTTCGGCGATGACGCCAATGTCCGTGTCGACACTACCCGGGTCTGACCGCAGCAGCGACTTGCCCCGCGGCAGGATGCGGCACAGCTCACCCACAACGGCGTCTGGCCCCTGCGCCTCGATCGCAAGACCCTGCGTCTGGCGCACCCATCCCACGCGGCGGGCAAGGTCCGACTGCTGCAAAGCTGCGTGATAGTCGGCCAGTGCCGATACGGCGGTGGCGGGCGCTGTGTTCACACCTGCTTCCCGGTTTCGGCATGCGCCTGCACGTCCAGGCGCGATTGCCTGGCCTGCAGCAGCCGCTGCGTGAACGCCTGCATCTGCACCTCGAGCCGCGCGTCGAGGGCGCCCTCGGACGACACGAGCACACAGCCGCCTGCTCCGACGTGCGCGTCCGCCACCCACCGCAGCGACCCTTGCTCGTCACTGAAACCAGCCGACTTCAGCACGTCTTCAGCCATGCTGTCGCCCCGCAGCAGTTCCAGATCGCCAGGATGCAGATGGACAGACAGCGGCGCATGTCCGTGCCAGGCCGCGACGCTGCGGCGCAGTTGCGCGCGCAGGCCTTCCAGGCTGGTGGCAGTGTCGCCAATCGTCCGGCCAACCGCGTCATGGACCAAGGCCAGCATGTCATCTTCGGCACGATCGAAATAGCGCTGCAACTGAACCGGCAGGTCGCGCAGCAAGGCGTCGAGCTGTTCCTGCCTGGCCTTCATGTTCTTCTCGAGCTGGCGCGTCTTCTCGCGCAGTACTTCTTCGGCCTTGGCTGTAGCTTCCTGCACGAGCGTTGCGGATCGCTCCTGCGCAAGGCGCTCGGCCATTTGCTGCGCCTCGCGCTCGAGGGTGCGCAGAGCATCTGCCCGGCCCTGTTCGAGCCCGCGCTGAAAGCCCTCTTCTCGACCTTCTTCGCGGCCCGCAACCAGGCCCTCTTGCCGGCCTTCTTCCAAGCCCTTGTCACGCCCTTCTTGAAGGCCTTGCGCGCGGCCTAGTCTCTTGCCTTCTTCCAGGCCGGTTGTACGCCCCTTCTCATACCCTTCATCCGCGGCGACGACACCACGGTCGACCTCGCGACCGGCCAGTGCTGCCGGCAACAGGGAGACCACGGGCGCGGACTGGGCGCTTCGCAACGGAAGCGGCATCCTGGAGACGACCTGGGCGCCAGGCCGTGCATCCGCCGACATAGGAGCGATCGGCCGCTGCTCGCTTTGCGTACGGCCCAGGCGGCGCGGCTCCAGGTCCAGCTGGATTTCTCGAAGGACGGAGGGCGCGACAGTCATTTTTGTGTCTTTCCAAACAGTCTGGTCCAGTGACCGAATGCGCGCGACCGTAGTGCCCCGGAACGCGTCGCGCCACCCTGCGACTCATGCGAATCACGTGATCTCGCCTGCAGCGCACTCTCACATCGCGAGCGCAGGCCCTGCAGCAGCGCCTTGTCGAGTGCCGATGGCTGCATGCCGCTACCCACACCATCCATCTGCATGCTCGCGATCTGTTGCTTTTGCAGGGGCGACAGCGCAGCAACAAGTTCATCGCGCCACGGCCAGGTGCGCTGCCGTAGCAAACGCGCGGCCAGCCCAGCCGGCTCCCGCCGCAGCAGTTGCGACATCTCTGCGATGCCACGGGCATCCAGGCCTGCCAGGAATTCTTGGTCCGTCAAATTGGCCGGCGGCAACTGTACGGGTGGCGCTTCAGCGGCAACCACCGCGCTCGCTGGCGGTTGCACGGCAGAGACGGCCGTTGCGGCCGGTATTGCAGCCGGCATCGCGGCAGCTTTTGCTTCGTCGACAAGCGCTCGGTTGGCGGGAATTCCTAGCGAGTTCAACTCGGCAATCAGTTGCATCAGCGACAGCCGCTGCTCGTCCGGGAGCTGCGACAGCAACCATTGCCTGTCGTCAGATCGCATGGCGTGCAGCAGCAGCGCTGCTTGCCGCGCGCTGCCGGGTTCCGAGGCCGGTTGAGCGAGTTCGGAGAAGTTCAAGAGACTCTCCCTGTCATTGGTACCGTATCGACTCCTGGTGTGCCTTGCCCATTAGCCATCCAGGCCTGGATGCGGTCGAGCGTGGCCGCGCGTTCGGCTTCCGTCAGCGGCCGGGCGGTTTCGGTTTCTAGCGCGCCTTGCCCGCGCTCGCGGCGCGCAAGCACAACCGCACCGAGCACCAGTACGGCCAGCACCAGCGCGCCGGCGAGATACGGCAGTGCCGGCGCCGGGCCAGCTGCAGCGCCTGCAGCATGCCCGCCAACGCTGGGCGTGCCCTGCACATCGCGAAGAGTCTCCTCGCCCGCAACTGCGCCGATGTCGCCGCTCTTGGCGGCAGGAAGCAAGGCATGCAGCGACTGGATGACGACGGTGTCGCCACGGCCGGGTACGGCACCCACGGCGGCACCCACCAGTGCGCGGATCTGCTGCTCCTGGCTGGCGTCGAGCGACTGCCGGACGACCGCGACGATCTGGATCCGGCGGATCGCACCCGCACCGCTCACCACCTGCTCCACCCTGCGACCCACCTGGTAGTCGACCTCGCGTTGCGTGCTGCCCCCGGCGCTACCGCCCGCGACCTTGACCGTATCGAGCGGCGGCGCACCATCACGCACCGACTCGCGTTCCTTCACGATCACGCCCTTGCTCTCGGCCGTGCGCGATGGTGCCGGTACAACGTCTTCGGTCGTCGTGCGAACCTGGTCCATGTTCAGCGTCACGTCCACGCTGGCGAGTGCCTGGCCCGCGCCGAAGGCCCGCTCGAGCACGGCGTTGGCCTTGCGAACCAGCTGGGCCTCGGTGTCCTTCTTGAGCTCGAGTCCCGCATTGCCGGCACCGGCCGACGCGCCCGCCGCGTCGGCGCCCTCGTCTGCCACCCGGCTCAACGCGATGCCTTGCCGATCGACCACTGTCACGTCCTGGGCGACCATGCCGGGCGTGGCGGCAGCCACGAGGCGCTGGATGCCCAGCACCTGCTCGGGCCGCAGACTCTTGCCTTCGCGCATGGTCAGTGTGATCGCTGCCTTGGCCTTGGCCGTCGCCTGCTTGAACAAGCCCTGCTCCGGCAGCGCAAGATGCACGCGCACGTCGCGCACTTCGGCCAGCGCCATGATGGTCCGCGTCAGTTCCCCCTGCAGCGCGCGCTGGTAGTTGATCTTCTGCGCGAACTCGGTCATGCCGAAGTCGGTCGTATTGAACAGCTCGAACCCGACCGCACCGTGCAAGGCCAGGTCCTTGTCCATCAGCTTGATGCGCGCGACATGGACCTGCGACTTGTCCACCAGGATCACGGCCCCGGCATCCTGCATCTCGTACGGGATCTTGAGCTTGTCGAGTTCGCCCGCCATGGCGGCGGAATCCTGCGGCCTGAGATCGGAAAACAGCACCTTGTACTCGGGCTTGAGCATCCACCACCCGCCCAGCACCGTCGCGGCGATCACGAGCACCACGCCCACCACGAGGCCGATCTGCCGACCCAGGCCCAGCCCCTTCCAGAATTCAGTCATCGTCCGTCACCCTGCCGTTCAAATACGTCTTGCCTGTGCTTCAAGCGCATCGCGCTAGACCTGCATCTTCATCACGTCCTGGTAGGCCTCGAGCAGGCGATTGCGCACCTGCATTGCCAGCTGGAACGAGATGCGCGTTTCTTCCATCCGCGTCATGATCTGGTGGAGGTTCTGCACGTCGCCGACCGCCAACTGCTGCAGGTCGACCTGGCTCACCTGCAACTGCCGGTTGATCTCACCCAGGCCTCGCGTGACGAAGTCGCCGAAGCCAGCGCCGGCAACACCGGCATTCGCACCAGTCTGCGCCGCGGAGGCCAGCGGTTGCAGTGAGGGCTCCGCGATAGGTGCGACGTTCGCCGCGATCGCGGCAATAGCTTCTGCGCTCATTGGTTGCCTCCGATTTCCAGTGCCTTCAATGCCAGATTGCGCGAGGTATTCATCGCAGCGATATTGGCTTCGTAGGAACGCGTGGCGCTCATCAGCGATACCATTTCCGCCGCCATGTCGACGCCTGCGTAAGCCACGAAGCCACGCCCATCGGCCATGGGGTGGCCAGGCTCGTACACCATGCGTGGCGTTGCGGCCGCTTGCTCCAGGCGCACGTTTGCCACGCCCAGGCCGGCATCGACCGCGCTTGCAAAGTCGGCATCGGCCACGACGCGCAAGGGCCTGAAGGCCTCGCCGTTCGGCCCGGCAACGGTGTTGGCGTTGGCGATGTTCAATGCGGCCACCTCCACGCGCGTGCGCTCCAGCGACATGCCGGCGGCGCTGATGGCCATTGAGTGTGTGTAATCCATGATGTGCCTTGGTGTTTACGCGCTTCAGCGCTTGCCGTCGCTGACGGCGGTGGCAAGAATGCCGAGGTGGCGCGACAGGCCCTTGATCAAGGCCTGGTAGTGCACCGAGTTCTGGGCCATGTTGGCCACTTCGGTATCGACCTGCACTTTGGCAGGGGCACCGGCGGCGTCGAGGACGGCAGCGGTCGGCACCGGTGTTGCGAACAGGCCGGCAACGGTGCCTGCGGACAGTCGGCCCCGGTCCTGCAACTCACGCCGTCCGTCACGCACGTGCGCCTCGAAGTTCACCTTCACCGGCACGTAGTTGTCGGCATTGGCATTGGCAATGTTCTTGGCGATGGCCTGGTGGCGCAGCGTGGCGGCGTCCAGCGCCCAGACCAGGCTGGCGCCGGTGATGGCCTCGGTTCCTTCGAGCATGATGGGCTTCCTCTTCCTTGAACTGTTGAACTTGAACTCGGGGCTACTGAACGATCAGCTCTGCGTGCAGCGCACCAGCAGCCTTGACGGCGCGGAGAATGGAGATGATGTCGCGCGTGTTGGTCTTCATCATCGACAGCGAGCGCACAAGGTCGGCCACGGTGTTGCTGCCTGCAAGGTAGCCTGGGCCGTTCTGCTCTTCCACGTCGATCCGCGTGTTCGTCACCAACGCCGTGCGCACGCCCGGCAGGTTCTGCCCGATCAGTCCGATCGGCTGTGACGCCGTGGTCTGGTTGGTGATCGAGAGCTTGATGTCCCCATGCGAGATCGCCACCTTGTCGATGCGCACATCGCCGCCCGACACCACGGTGCCGGTGCGCTCGTTGACGACCACCTTCGCGCGACGATCGGGCTCGACCGTGACGGACTCCAGCCGTGCCACGAACGCAACCAGCCGATCGCGACTCTCCGCCGGGACCGCGATCTCGATGCCTGACGCATCCGTCGCACGCGCGAGGCCCGTGCCCAGTTGCCGATTGATCGCATCCGCGACGCGGTTGGCCGTGGTGTAGTCTTGCTCGTTGAGCACGAAGACCACCTTGTGGTCTTCGGTCTGCATGCGCGCATTCAGGCCGACCTCCACCGTTGCGCCGTTCGGGATGGACGCCGTGGTGGGGTGGTTCTTCTGCACGACATTGCCATTGGCGTCGTACCGATAGCCGCCGACGGACAGCGAGCCCTGGGCCAGGGCGTACACCTTGCCATTGGCTGCCTTCATCGGTGCCAGCAACAGCGTGCCGCCGACCAGGCTGCGCGCATCGCCCGCGGATGACACGGTGATGTCGATCGTGTCGCCTTCGCGCGCAAACGGCGGGAGCGCAGCGGTGATCGTGACCATGGCCACGTTGCGGCTCTGGATCTGCTCCGGCGGCACCGTGAGGTTGAACTGCGAGATCGTATTGGACAGCGCCTGCCGGGCAGCCCGGCTGGTGCTCGAGTCTCCGGTGCCGGCAAGGCCGGTCACGATGCCGGTGCCGACCAGCGCGTTCTCGCGCCAGCCCTGCAGCTTGCCCAGATCCTTCATGCGAACGGTGTCCGCCCATGCCTGGCCCTGGGCCATGGCGCATGCGATGGCCAGCAGCGCCAGGCCGAAGCTTCGGGTGAGTGTGTGTGTCTTCATGCTAGAGCCCGATCTTGTCGAGCAGCGAGCGCCACCACGGCCGCTGGTTGCGTTCGGCGATGTCGCCTTCGCCCACGTAGGTGATCTTGGCGTCGGCCAGGCGCGTCGACAGCACGACGTTGCCGTCCGATATGTCGAGCGGACGCACGCGTCCTTCCAGCGTTACCTTCTGCGGCTCCTGGTTCACGGTGAGGAACTGCTCACCCGCGACCTTGAAGTCGCCGTTGGGCAGGATTTCACGGATGCTGACGGTCAAGGTTGCCAGCCAAGCCCCGTCTGGGTCACGGAATTGCCGCGGTGCGACAGCTCGGCCGATATCGAGTTCTTGCGGCGCGTGCCCGTGTCCGCGGAGGTCGATGCGCTGGAGTTCTCGTATACCTGCACGGTCAGCACATCGCCGACGCGAAACGCCTTGTTGTCCCCCGTGAGGGAGCGGAAGTTCTGCTCCTGGTACAGGCTTTCGGCTTGCGCGCCCATCAGGCACGAAGCTGCAGCGAGCAGCAAAGCCAGCTTTCGAGCGGCGCGTGCCGCGGGGAATCCGGTTCCGGTTTTCATCGCTGCATGTCCAGTTGCCCCGGCCCGCTGACGCGAGCCAGTACCTCACCTGTGCCATTGGTCTGCTTCACGCGTATGGTCTGGCCGACCTGCCCGTCCTGCAGCACTTCCACACGGCTCTCGAGCGCGATGGCGCCCATCCTCGCTGTCAGCGTCGCCACCTCGCCCCGTGCAACAGCGGGCACCTTCTGAACGGCCGCCGGCGTGATCACCTCGCCGCTCTCCATCGTCCGGCGCAGACGAAACGAGCCGGATGTCATTGCGCTGTCGGCGGCGAAAGCGGCCGGGCTGCCGAAGCCGCGCAATTCCGCCACGTCGACCTCTCGTTCGACAAACATCTCAGGCTGCAGCGGCGTGCCGCCCTCCAGCCTGGACGCTGCCGTCGGAACGCGCGCAAATACCTGGACGGCAAAACGCACGCCCACGGTACGCACGAAGCGGCGGCCAGCAAACGCATCGACCCACACCAGCATGTTCTTGGAGATCGCCGCAGTACCGATAGGCCGGACCTCGAACCTGCCGGCATCCACGGGCAGACTCACGCCCACCGGCATCGACACTGCCTGCACTTCTATGCGCGGGTGCGCCAAGCCCAGCCGTGACACGGTGGACGCCAAGTGCTGCTGCAGCGCAGCCGTCGCAAGATTCACCAACGATTCGCCGGACACCTCGCGGCTCGCCGTCGTGATCTCGGTCGTGCTGGCACCGCTCCACTCGACCTGGTCGGCACGCAGACCCGTCTGCCTGCGAAGCCACTGCCAGGTTCTCTCTGCGTCGAGAGAGACCGTCTGGCCGGCCCAGGGCGCGCGCCCCAGCGGAACGGCCATCGCGCGCCGCAGGAGCGCAAGGTCAGGACTCGCAAGGTCGGCCACATCTCCCAGCACCACATCGGCCCGTGTTGCCTCCACATGGGGGCGCAACGCCACTTTCAGCGCGGGGCGTTCAGCGTCCGTCGCGGCGCATGCAATCGATCCCGCCAGCAGCAGTGCCGCGGCGAAAACGAATCCGACCGCTCGCGCGGTGGTACGAAGGACGGGCATCATCACTCTAGCGCCGCAAGCCGTTGACCATGCCCATCATCTCGTCGGACGCCTGGACCACCTTGACATTCGCTTCGTAGACGCGCTGCGCCACGACAAGGTTGACCATCTCGTCCACCATCTTCACGTTGGAGCCTTCAAGATAGCCCTGCGCCAGCGTGCCGATGCCTTCCTCGCCGAGCCGGGCGGGAAGCGCGTCACCCGACGCCTCGGTGGAACGGTACAGGTTGTCGCCCTGCGCGGAGAGACCCTCGGCGTTGGTGAACCGCACCGCCTCCAGTTGGCCGATGTCCACGGGAGTCGTCTGGCCCGTGACGCGCGCCTGCACACGGCCGTCCGGCTGGATGACCAGGGCTTGCGTGCCATCCGGCACCGTGATGCCTGGCTTCAGCGGATAGCCGGCCGCAGTGGCAAGCTGGTTGTCCTTGTTGACCTTGAGCGTGCCGCCGCGCGTGAAGGCCCGGCTTCCGTCCGGCATCGCGACCTCGATGAAGCCGTCTCCCTGAATGGCCACGTCAAGCGGCGACTCGGTCTTCTTCAGGTCGCCCATCGCGTACATCTTGGTCATGCCCGAAATGCCGACGCCTTCGCCCATGCGCAGGGCCGGTGCCAGCAGACCAAGCTCGGCGTTTGCGCCGCCCGGAATGGCACGGTTCATCTCGCGCACCATCAAGTCAGAGAACGTGACGCGGGCCTTCTTGTAGCCCGTCGTGTTCACGTTGGCCAGGTTGTTGGCGATGGTGTCGACGTTCAGCTGCTGCGCCTGCATGCCGGTCGCGCCAATGTAGAGGGCATCAAACATGGTTGAAATCCGTTCCTAGGTAAATTCTTGAATCAGGAGAGCTCGCCCAGCTTGCGAATCGCCTGGCCGGTCATTTCGTCGTAGCCGAGTGCGATCTTCTGGACCGACTCGAAATGGCGCATCGTCTGGATCATCTGCACCATCTCCTGCATGGCGTTGACGTTGGAGTTCTCCAGGTAACCCTGCTTCAGCTGAACATCGGCGTCCTTCATGGCCAGCACACTGTCGGAGCCGACGCTCGTGAGGCCATCTCCGATGCGCTGTGCAGCGGCCTTGTCTTCGAACTCGACGATCTTGATCTGCGCCACTGCTTGTTGCGTGTTCGACGCATCGGCGGGACTGCTGCCGCCGGGCTGGGCGTCATACACATTGCCCGCTGCATCGATGACGGGCGTCGCACTTTTCAGAAAGATCTCGCCGCCCTTGCCCATCACCGGATGCCCCTGGGCCGTCACCAGCCGGCCCCGCGCATCGACATGGAAGTTGCCCTGGCGCGTGTAGGCCGGCCCGGTTTCGGTTGCAACCTCGAAATAGCCGGAGCTGGCCAGCGCGACGTCCAGGCTCTGGCCCGTGGACTTCAAGGTGCCTGGCCGCAGGTCCGGACGCACGAGCGACGGTGCAAACATCGCGGGAGCAACCCCGCTCTGGGACACTTGCCGCGCATTGAGCCGGTCCACGACGCCTGCAAAGCTCATCGCGCCCGCATCCACGGCCTGGGTGGCAACCACTTCGCGTTTGAAACCCGGCGTCAGCGCGTTGGCCAGGTTCACGCCGATGCGGTCCAGCCGTTGCATGTCCTGCTGCATGGACTGCAAACTCAGCGCGAGTACTTCTTGCATGGGATCTTCCTGTCGTCGTTCGGTGAAATTGGCGGGTCGTATCGGCTCAGGGCGTCGTCACAAGGTGATGACGGCATAGGACTTCAACTCGATGCTGTGCGGGATCTCGGACATCGACAGCACGCGCAGATGCGGCATGACGCGCTCGGAGATCGCGCGCACGTGCCGGCGCAACTCTGGCGCACACAACAGCACTGGCAGCAGGTTGTTCTTCATCATGCGTTCGGCCTGCTGCACCAGCTTGCCCAGAAGCTGCTCCGTCATCTTGGGATCGAGCACGAACGGCTGCGGCGCCGCTTCGCCCTCTTCGCTGTGCGACTGGCGCGCGGCGTGAACGGTCTGCAGGAACTGGCTCTCGATGCCCGGCTCCAGCGTCATCACGTGCAGCGCATTGGCCTCACCCAGCAGGCCCTGGCAGATCGCATGGCCGAGCCTGTGGCGCACGGCTTCGGTCAGGTAGCCGACATCCTTGGATTGACGCCCGGCATCCGCGAGCGTCTCGAGGATCGCTTCGATGTTGCGAATGGAGACCTTCTCGCGCAGCAGGCTTTGCAGCACACGCTGCACATCGGT
>Ga0307515_10025010_pt1 | contig 10359 bp, 14 predicted proteins | sample 17_EM_MG_FD_194513 | JGI IMG/M metagenome (GOLD analysis project Ga0307515, IMG submission 194513) | Populus trichocarpa ectomycorrhiza microbial communities from riparian zone in the Pacific Northwest, United States - 17_EM | ecosystem: Host-associated > Plants > Roots > Unclassified | place...
CACACCCCACGACCTCGACGACAGCAACGGAGACCGATAAATTAAATTCTCACCCTCTCTCACCTTGCCCTCGCTCCCACCACGCCCCTCCCGAAATTTTTTTTTCTCTCGGCAATGCCCCCGGCATGGCGCCTATCTCGCAACGACTCGCATACTCATCTTTGCAATATACACGTATCACATCGTACCCTTGATCTGGCCGCGTCACCCTTCCGGCTCCTTGTAATCTACGGTGGCAAACTCCGGTCTGCTCAATGCTCCAACACTAGCTGTTCCTATTCGCGCTCCTCAGAAGCTGTGCCATCATTGGCCCCATTCAAATCCGTATTCAGCTTTAAGGGTGGGCAGCTCTTTGCGAGTATCACAGAGTCACCCAAGGAACCCCTCCTCACTCTCACATGAATCCTCTACAATAACCGATCATAGAAATATAAGCTAATTGTTCACCTTTTTTGGGACCATTCTCACCAGCCCCACTCCCTGAACAAAAAATTTGCAGAGAGGTGGGTGGACAGCTGTTAGTCTACACCCGTGAACAATACCACAGATGAATGGAACGCATTCAATTTGTTAAATGTTCCACTCTCAAGAGTATCGGGCCCGTCGGAAGCTGCCACCTCTCATATGGCGTGGACTCCTAAATGGTATCGGTGAGTTCCGGAGGACGCTTCTAGACCCCCCGAACTAGTACTGGTTTTCTCGTCACGGAGATTGCGCAGGGATGATCAACGATGACTCTTAAACCGGAGATTTGGACGCTTTTGGCACGAATCGTATAAAGAGCTAATACCATTTATCGTTTCTCTCGCATAGTATAAACGAGCTACCACATGGGTGATGTATCCGAGCGCCTGCCGACTACCATAAGCAGGCGTCCGCCGGGCCAGGCCACCACCACTCGCGTAGGAGATGAGTTCTGGGGACCATTCATTCAAACAGATCCCAAAAAGGTGTTGCTGCTGAGTTAAGTGGCAGTATGAGCTCCTCGCGAGGTAAATAAATAAATAAAAAGGCGACATATTGAATGCATAGGCGATGTACAGTCCCGAACCCCCCCCTATATCCTCGCGAAATGACTTTTAGGGTTTCTGTGGAAATCGCGAGTTCCCAGTGAATACCCGATACAACATCCCCTGCCTTTCCGAGGATAGAGGTCAATCAACCTACCACCACTACACAGTCAGGACGTAAGGCTCGAGCTCAAATAAGGGTCGTGGCACCGACAACCATAAATTCAAACAATTGGCAATTGTTAGCATCCGCACGTCACGCTTGTGGGTTCACAAGCAACCGATAAGGGACAATAACCATTCTTCTTTTAAGGGTCCGTGGTGTACTCTCAATAGCGCTTTATACCCTAAACGTGGCCCAGGCGGCAGAACCCCCGAGCCCAAGATAAAAGGTTATATTAACCCAACGAAAGGCTATTCCAGCAGTTATTCGTGCACTAGGCAAGCATAATCTCAGTGCTAGTTAGGCCTACGCCACCTTTGCTTCCCATTCATCCCTATTCGTGAAGGCGCCACCGTCATCGACTAGCCTTGTTGGCATACCTCTGGTGATAAGGATACCTGAGCCCCTTTGAGACGGACCAGGGAGTACTACCGGTAGTTCACCAGCGGAAGCCAAATAAAGTAGCCACGATATTGCCCTCTGGTCTTCTACTACCACTGGACGTGCTCGGGAACATGATTATAAGGAGGTTGCGTAAACCCTTTCAATCACTGGCATACCAACATCAAACCGGCCCTTAACGGCCCGGATCCACCTAATCTACTTAGGTGCTCTGGGGTGGCAAGCCGAACATGGCCTCGTAGGTGCGCCATTCAATGTCTCTAATTTCATTTATTCTACTTCTGTTTCATACATGGTCGCTTAATGTATCCCCTGGAGTTATTTGGTAACGCTCTGGCCCAGTTATCCAGGAGGCCTTCAACTTGTACCCAGTCACATCCTCGTTTTACACACTTCTTAGCCTCAACCACCTTATTATATACAGGGATTCGATTGTACTCGGAAGTTTCAAACGTTGAGTGACCTAGCAAGTTCGGATACCTGCCAAAGCCGCCAAGCCGCTACTATGTCAACCGGGCTGATATTCAACTCTGGCTGCGCGCGGTAAACTGAAATTCCGAAATACCCCTTGTTCTCATCCGGGTCGTGGTCTCCAAATAACCCTCAGATGCCTGGATGATATACTAGACATCTAGGCAAGGGCCAGTCCAGGAACCCGTCAAAGACGCAAGAGGGACAGTAGATCGTAGCTAAAGTGCCGTGAAAAGCTCCTTATTTCCGCATCCTAGTGTGACCTTGACAGCATCCCCTATTAATGTAGGGGTCTTCTCAACCCAACGAAAACCACTTAAATTCTTTCATGACACTAGTTTATTGACTATGGTAATTTTAGCAAGGGATTCACAACTCAAGTGCAGAACCAGGAGCTGGCCTTATTCAATGCCCACCGCCTCCTGTTATACCTCACCAATGTTGGTGCATCTACGGAAGGCTGGGCCATTGAATCGCAACTCAAAGTCCGGAACTTGAGTGGCCCTCTCATTCAACTCCTTGACAGGAAAATCTTAGAGTCATCTGGCACCCTTCCTCGGACGACCCAAGTCCTTGTGAAGCATTCCAGGGGTGAGCCCTGCACAGGTGCAGAACGGGATGCAATGGACAGGAACAAAGCCCGCGGAATGAGGACAACTGCAATTTGATTATAATATCTAGAGAGTTCTATGCATGATCCGGGATATTTCGAGTGCGGAGTTTGCACATCTTGTACCAGTTCGCGATTAGCCATCTCAAAAGAGAAGCCAGAGTGCTCTCATTCTCAACTGAAATTCCCTAAGAAAATGCGCATACTAGATCACTAGAGCACCAGAAGACGAATAATACGTGGCGGGCACTCTTTATAGATGCGCTACCAATCTAAATCCCTAGCGAGAAAGCAGGGGGTTTCGCCACTCTAACGCTCTGCTCATGCCGTAGCTCAAGCTGGTTCAGATGGGGCAGGAGACGAGGGACTATGATTTGGTGAGAAGCTTGGGTCATGAAAAATGAAAGATTCCCTCGATCTAAGAGTTCCAAGTAGACGAGCGAACGGAAACATAGGGTTGGTAAACCTCACAGAAGGACTCGGGCCATGAAGGGTACAATTCGTGACACAAGTGTGAGAATATCTGTTATTCTCAGGTGTCACCAGGCCGACACAGCCACCTACCTGTGTCCCAAACTTCAAGGACTGCAGGCATTATCCACATTACTGGTCCGTAGCGAGTTCCGTTGTGAGATGGCCTTGGGTGCCGAAGAGAGTCTTTTGAACGCGTAGCACACATGCGAACGACAAGATGGGTGTCTTAACACGGACCCATCCATAAACTCACTCGGCCATAGAACTAAATGGAAGCAGGGGATTCAAAGGGTCTATTCATGTCTGGCTCAGACCCACTGCTACCAGATTATACCAAATGCACGCAAAGTAGCGATGTCATTTTATCACATGTCGCCCGGTTCTATCGTGATGCCCACTTGCCATGAATGCAGAGCGCAGTACCGCGCTGTTGACTGTGGAAAATGCCAGGCGAAGATTCGGTGATGTATCTTTGCCCCACAAATCACTCTGTGGACAGCACAATGGCAGCCATCTTGTCCACATTGGCACGGGCGGTCTCTGAGGTCCAGATACGGATAGATGTATGGGCAACACCCCACATCTTCCAGTTGTTCGTGGTACTCATAGAGCCCCCCACAGACCTGGGCCTCAATGCAATTGAGGGCCTACAAGACTACCTCACCCAGTTATTGGTGAAGGTAGGGTGCTTGATCGAAAATGGGATACACGGGATCACCACCCACTGTTGGTACGCTTTACTAGGTAAGCGTTCCCACCTAACTTTCCACAGATCTGATTTTTACATCTCCGCAGCGCTATGCAGCAACCGCGACAAGCCGCGCAAGTGGGGGTATTGGATACCAATCCCCAAGGATTCAAGGAATCTAAAAGGTAACTCATCAACTGGTGCCCTTCTGTTCCCTTTCCTACCAAAGGCGGGTTTCCAAGGTCGCGCCATACCTACAGGAGTATGGTGAAGATGTTCTTCAATTCAGACCCAGCATATAGATTGCGCCTCGTTCCTATTGAAGGCAAGTCACAGGAGCTGTTTAATTCTGAAATAGTATTGACAAGAATCCTTCAAGGTCCGTGTGATGATAACACACCACTCACTATCAACCCTGTCCTTCTGAATGCGGTTTGTCATGGGTGCACAGTGAAACATGACATCATCACAGTAGGACCTTCGACTGTATCACAATCGTCTCAGCCGATCAGCACCGTTCGTGAACCTGATCCAATTGCTCAAAGCGCCGCCGCTGCGCCGACGACTCAAGGATTAGGCCCCCAACCCACTGATCCATTCCCTCTCGGTCACGCCTGTTCTATGGGCCCAAGGACCTTTGAACCCCTCCGAACTCCGCACCATCCCACCAGATGGTTTCTTTGCCCCTGGCGTAGCCATGAGGCTCTATGAAAACAATGCGACGTGACGAAGATCAAAACCCATGTCCATTGAACACCTAGACTACTACCAGTTATATACTAGAGCCACAATAAATGCAAGAGCGATATCACGAGCCACAAGAATGCAACGGAAGACAAATGAAATGGAATGGAAGGCAAGACCGAAGCTCGGTTCGTAACGTATTTATCTCCAACGCGCAGAGCCTTCCCTTCAACTCGTTCACTACCCTGGAGCCCAACCCCCTTTCGTTCGTTCCTCCATCATTCCGACCATACCCTGCTAGGACCGATTTCCCCAGTGCGAGCCAGAAGCAAGTTCCCCTGTCGTTATATTGGCAAACTGGTGACCGTTCGATCTGGGGCGTGTGGTCGAAATATTGGTGTTCTCGTCATAAATAATTGATACGGTGTGGCTTTTTCTGTGGTTGCTGAGGTTCAGTCATATGACCCAAATCTCCGTACATTTGGCAATTTCCTTTGTAGGTTTCATGTTTGCCTCGGTTATTGGTACTACATGAGAAATCCATCGTAGAAGTAGATACAAAAGAGAGTTTTATTTTTCGTCAGGTGTTTCACCCGCATTCGAGGCAGCACTGTAGAAACCTTCACCACCTCGCGGGACACGTTCCATGAAACACATGATCCGAACATCTCAAGAATCATGACGGAAATAAAGCGTCCCTATATCTCTTGGCCAATACTCTACGACGAGATCACTTATATCGCAAACAATAGCCGAGTCACATATGAAAGATGCGGAGTTGCAAAAAGATGTGGAGACTCAGGTTTGCAAACCTGCATATGGTCGACCATAGTTCGGTCGCCATGGAAAAAAGGACCATAACAATTAAGCCGAGAACACTAATCTTCCGACACTCGACCTTCTCGAGAATAGGCCTGCAAGAGGATGCGAAACAGGCGTAACACCATCGGCAGATAGATCGTTGGGCGTGACACGATCGACGCGTGCGCGAGCATTGGAGAGGCGCCCCAGGTACTTGCAGTTAGTCTCGTACTCGGCCTTGCGGATACCCAGAAGTCCCATCCACGCGCTATGGCACAGGCTTGCGTCCTTCTGCTCGTGGAGAGCCTCGATCGCACACCACAGGGACCACGCGCTCTTGTCCTCGTACTTGTGAAGAAGCGCGAGAGAAATACGGATGACTGAGCCAGCTATGATGCCAATGACCATCCGCTCAGACCGGATCCACACCTCGAGCTCCTTAACATCGGTGGGCGCGACAGGGTTGTGCAGCTTACCTCCAGAGCCCCTGGTCCGCTTGATTACATGAACGTGATCGTTTGGCGCGAGGTAGGCCTTCACCGCCCACGACCAATTCTGGAAGTTACCCTCCGGCAGCACCGGGACGAAGGAGGCAACGCAGGAGGAATCGGACGGCATGTTGACAGTATCGCTCGTAGGAGTCAGCGCAGAGTGGCTCATAACCTGTGGAGAGCTGGACCACATCGCGATATGGAACCACAGAAAACTCCACAACGAGTGGCTCATAACCTGTGGAGAGCTGGACCACAAACATCGCGATATGGAAAAGTGTACGCCTGTATCGGGTCACCACAGGAGAAGAAACGAATAGACAAACAGAGAGACAAACAGAAAAAGTGCTAACACCAGAGCACCACGTAACTGCGGAACTCGCCACTTGCCAAGACGGCGATGAAAGTGCGTCTGAAGAGGGCTTCCGCACAGCTCGAGGGCTCTCCTTTTCACGACCTCACTCTTCCCCGAAAGCCTCTCCTCATCCGTACCTCCGACGCTCCCACGACTCGGCACCTCATGCACATACTCGAGTGCCTTCGTCCTTCTCCACTTCCCAAGGCTTCCTTCATCCGGCAAGGGCACGGGGACAGCAAGCAGAGGCAAGAGAAGGAGACTCAAGGAAGGATAATAGCATTGGCGACCGTAACTTTTCCAATGTGCCAATGTGAAGCACTGGGAATTTATAAAGAAGAGCAGGTTGCTTGGACCATGCAGTTATGGATGTCGAATCAAAGGCAGAAACAATGAAAGGAGTGGGCAGTTTCAAGGATGATGGTGAAACTGGGGTCCAACTTGTTTGGAGCAGCTAGACTGTCGGTAGCGCAAGATGCGAAACTGGTGTCCACTCCATTGAAGCTCTCGTATCGCCCTCATATCACCCCGCAGTCAACAACACAATGGCAAGGACACCACATATTCTCGCTGCCAGGGCCCTGTTACAGCATACTTAGAACTGTAGAATTGAGACATTAACAGAAGTGGAGGAGAAAACATTGCGCTTCCTCTTGGTCTGAAAGGCAAATTGGATAAGCAGTTCGAGAAGATGGGTGGTGGAAAGGGTGCTAAGGAATGCAAATCCTATAATATTCATGGTGCTATAATGAACAAGTTCACCCGTTTTTGGTACCACTCCAACTCGGAACCAAACCGGCCAGATTTCGTCATCATACACCTTGTGAAGTGAACCCAAATCATCCACTCCATGGCGACACGTATAATACGCAATGTTGTCCGGCCCTCGTGTCCAAGCGAGCGACCATGCGGGCTCACAACGCAAGATCTCGAACATTAACACGAAGAAGTGGTCTCCACTGTAGAAATGAGGCTGTAAGATCTTCATTATCATAAAAAATCTTTGACTGGCTCGCCATTTGCTGCTTCAATGAGTACAGAAAAGCATCCCACTGGGCCCCGCAGTCCCTAGACTACTGTTTTGGCGCAGAGTCGACATTCTCTGTTGATTTTTTAGTATTTCCACCTCTTCTATTCGAATGTGCAGTTCTGCCATTTATTTTAGTCTCCGATCTCAATCGCCCACCATCGGATTCGGACCTCCTCGAGTGCCATCCAAAACCTTCTCGAGCGCACAATGCCACAACAGTTTTCGTTCAGGCGATTCGCCACAGCGCCGACCAAACCATTCGTTTGGGTTGCATACTGCTCAGAATCGCTGGACCGTATGGCGTTTGGACCCAAGTTCAGTCTGATACACTGGCATCATCACCAGTACAGGTCGCTATCCAGATGGCGAGAGATGGTAATCAGGAACAATTATGAAAAGCTTCTGTGATACATCACTGCAACCCGTTCCGCGGAACGCATCCAAGATGAGACCATGACATGTTCCCTGAAGGGCAAATGTGGAAAATACCCGTGGAGCAAGTTTGCATCCCATCTTTGCAAGCTATCCACTTGGACGTATGATCTGGGTTGGCATCGCCTACCGGCATTCGAGGACTCAGATGGCAAAGCCGGGGATAAGAGACCCAAAGCGATCAGCCGTTTAGTGATCTGTCGTATTGCATTATATTTAACGGACTCCAATCAAAACCCTCACAGCTCTCCATGTATCAGATTGCTCAAAATACATGTAGGATCGAAAAATGGTGCTGACTTCAGAGAAAAGGACTGAGGGGCAGTTCATGAAAGAAGACAGAGAGGAAACCGATCAGCTATTGTACAACGATCCAGTGAACAGCCACCGTTAAAATAATCGAAGAATGGCGCAGTAGCGCTGGTAGGTATTACAATCACCAAGGCATTCACAAAAAGCGCATTGGCATCGACAAACGCCTAGAAAGAAGATAATAAAACAATAAAAGATCTTTCGGTATTCTAAACACGCAAGGTGCGTACTTGCAAAGTGCAGAACGTGACGAAAGTGTGCAGCGAGATGAGGAACAGGCCCAGATGGAATAGAAGAGAGAAGGGACGATATGGGAACTGGATCCGTATCTAGAATTACGGTGCCTCAGCGGTTTCAGGAGAGATGGTTATAAGTGAGTCAAAGGTGAGAGCGTTGGCAAGGCAGGCGCCCAACGCATCGAATATCTAGAGTAACTACTACTAGTGAATAACTACTACTAGTGGAACCAAGCGTTGGGTTAGATACCCGAGGGTTCGACGCGACACAGGCAGTGGAGGTGGAATCCAAGGTGGTTTGAATGTTTGCCACAACCGTCATGAACAGAATAATGTGAAAAGAAAAGGGAAAAAGTGAAAAAGTGACCGCATGGATATATAAACCTACCACGGGTCAACAGAAGCACAGCAAGTAGGTAAGTTGGAGGTGGCGGGGTCTGCATTTCGACACTGGTGGGTCGCGCGCGTGCTGGGGCTGATCCTGGTCCTGATCAGTGTTGGTGTGTTGGAGGCGTGGTAAGTATGGTGGCATAGTAAGCTTCCCCTTATGAGAGTGTATGGTGGTGGCCATCCCTCAGATGCCTCAGGTTTGGAGGGCACGTCCTGCATATCTCCAGATGACGAGCCAGAGTCTCTCAGCTGTCGGGATATAAAGACAGAAAACGTGAGACCGTTGGCAAGCCAGGTACCTGTCGTCGTTGTCCTTGAACTCGAGGTTGGGCACCTTGGCCTTTTACCACAACCTTCGTGAACCACCAAACGTTGCCCAAACGTTGCCCAAACGCTGCCCAGCTTGTATCCATGCCTTCATACAAAGTTCACCCAGCTTCGATACCCAAACACCTCCGAATTCCAAGACCGCCTACAGCCCCGGCAGCGACATTAAAACCATCATCACTCCCACCATCCGTTGCACCTTCTACACTATCGTCACCCTCGGCATTTCCGTCCACGCCTGCAGTCGCCGCCGGCGCGTCCGACGTATGGTTTAGTCTTCCCCGTTTCCGCGTTGGGCTCCCTCAATTCCGTGCGCGACGAGCCGCTGAACACCACCCAGTCGCGAAGCTCCGTGATCCCCTCTCGCTGAGGATATACGACTTTGTAGTTCGTGCAAGCATTCCGGCATTGCTTGTCTATTTTGTATGGTGGGCACCCGGGGGCGAAAAATCCGATATTGCGGTTGTGAGTCGTACCCAACATCTTCCTGTCCGATAGCTACCGCCTCTTGTCTCTACAAATAGCCTCACGAACAAGTTATTGACAGTTGTTTTTCTCGCTCGTAGATTCGACGGTGGACAGAAGGATTAAAAGCAGATATTTTTGATTCATTGAAGCTCAGTGATGAAGAAATGGCTATTGCTGAGAGATCGAACCAGTCCTAGAACGCGCTACGCGTTTCTGGTCGGTCTGACTCTCCGTGCCTCGCCTTGGCCTGCACCTGCATTTTACAGCAGCACGATTTGATGCAATCTCCACCTGTACATTCTACTAGAATAGGGAAGCGCTCCCCATATCAGTGGCCAGTATATTCAATCATCTCGTCCAGTTCAATAGTCAGTTCACCGGCGAATTAATTGGCCACTAATCACCACGGAGGTCCCACGATCAGGGTCAGCCTATGCCCACCATGCGTGATTCCAACCTTTCCCCTTGCCAGTCAGCTTCAGTGCCGTCATTAGACGGGGTTGTAATATCGCCGGGAAGCCAGGTATGCCACGTTCCTCCAGGGTGCGAGTCATTTGTTGGCCATGGGAGGTTCCCGCTCTTGCTCTCTTGCCCTCTTGCCCTGGCCCTCTTGTCTCTGAACCCACCATACCTTTCCTTTGAGCTTTGTAGCGATGGCAGGTTCCAGTGTATCGCTATACCCTGCTCCTTAATTTGGGTATATGATTGCAACGCTAACCAAAACGAAACCTGGAGAAGAGCAAAGTAGGGCGGTCCAAAATCGGACTCCTACGACTGAGTGGGCGAAGTGGCCTAGCATATACGTATAGAAATATAACGATTTAGAGTGGTACGTCTCACAGTGGCATTCGATCCCCCTTTGGGTTTCAGTTCCACAACCTACATTCATTCAGCAAGCTTATGCAAATCGGTTCTTACAGGTGTTTATTCGATGTGAAGACATTACACACCCTTATACTATTCCGAGAGACCTCCAATTTCTCCTTGGCCTTCCACTCGTTATGTTCTTTGCCAA
>Ga0307515_10025011_pt1 | contig 10359 bp, 11 predicted proteins | sample 17_EM_MG_FD_194513 | JGI IMG/M metagenome (GOLD analysis project Ga0307515, IMG submission 194513) | Populus trichocarpa ectomycorrhiza microbial communities from riparian zone in the Pacific Northwest, United States - 17_EM | ecosystem: Host-associated > Plants > Roots > Unclassified | place...
ATAAATTTGTAAGGCAAAAAAAAAAAAAAAAACTCTCGGCTGACAAATGCATTGCATTTTGAACGTAGATTTGAAAATGAAAGTGCACAGGTCTCAAAAGTCCAAATTAAAACCACAGTCTAGCTAATGCATAAAATGCAGCGACCACATTTTGAACATAGTAAAGAAGTTCTGCCATCAAATTCCTGGCAAAGAGTCGATCGGGTTAATATTCAAAGATTCATCAATCACCACGAAGAACTGCTTTTCTTATATTTTAATCTTTCTTGAAGAGAATGTTTCAATACCGACCCAAAGATGGACCGAAGAAACCAGGAGATGCTTGCAAGTTGCTGTACAAAACTGGGAGAATACCCTTTTTCACGATAGCAAAGTTGCGAGTCAGACTACCAAATAATTGTTTTTAATTTTATGAAGACTGGTCAGATTTTGACTTATTTAATTTAATCTCTTTGCAAACCTTTCTTGTACATGAGCATTTGAATTAATATTGTACGTAGCAATGTATAAACCTCAAATGTCCAATTAGCTACAAATGCAATATACATCAATCAAGTTGCAAATGAATTTTTTTATAGTTTTAAATTATTATTTTTTAGTATTTTTGGATCGTTTTGATGTGCTGGTATTGTAAGTAAATTTTTTTAAAAATAAATAAAAAATATATTATTTTAATGCATTTTGTAAGTAAAAAACACTTTCAGAAACAACATCTAACACACTTCTAAACAAGCATTTAGAACGTGAGTGTTAGTGCGTTTAACATGTGATGTAACTATCGTCGAATGTGATAACATGCAAGTATTAGCAAGTCATATGCTGATATATAATTCAATCTCTTAAACTTTGAAGCACATGTTGATTGAGGTTCATTATGAATGGAGAAAGCTCTGTTGTCTCGGAGTGTTGAGCAATCCACCATTAGAGAGTGCATAAGGTTAGGCTAACCTTTGAATTTAACCTAAATTTAATGAGAAGTACCTTATTTCAAGGACCATTGTTTGATATGTTTTATTAGAATAAACCTCTTAATATTAGAGTTGTTATTACTTAGTTCTCAATTTCTTTGTTTCATGAACCACGTAGCAATAGTTGAGTTATAGTGTGCTGTTTTTACTCATTTAGTTAGGATTTTATAAGGCTATAAAATGCTAGACACATTTGCTTTCATAAAATAAGTCATTCATTCAATTTGTCTTAAGTTTTTCATCACTTGCAATTCTCTTGATCATCTGTTCATAACAAATTGGTATCAAAGCCACCACTCGGCTTGAGAAAAAGAAGAGTCGCAGTCTTTTGAGTGACTTGCAAACACAGGAGAGTAAGATAGAAAGATGGTGAACGAAGGCAATGGAAATTTCATCCAACCATCCATACCACACTTTGATGGTCACTTTGACCATTGGAGCATGCTGATGGAGAATTTTATAAGATCCAAGGAATTTTAGAGCTTAGTTGAGACAGGTTATGTGGAGCCAGAGGCAGGAGCAACTATGACTGAAGCACAACAAAAAAGACTCGAGGAATTAAAGCTTAAGAACCTGTAAGTGAAGAATTACTTGTTTCAAACAATTGATAGGACTATTATAGAGCCCATCCTAAAGAAGAACACCTCTAAGCAAATCTGGGATTCAATGAAGAGGAAACACGAAGGGAATGCAAGAATGAAGCGTTCAATTCTTCAAGAGCCGAGGAAGGAGTATGAGACCCTCGAGATGAAAACATGTGAGAATATCATTGAGTACTTTACTAAATTTATTACTATTGCCAATAAAATAAGGATTTATGGGGAGCAGATGCAAGATGTAACAATTATGGATAAGATCCTTAGATCTTTGACTGACATATTCAATTACGTACATAGTCTATTCAATCAAAGAATCCAAGGATATTGATGTGCTCTCAACCAATGAGTTGTAAAGCTCATTGATTGTACATGAACAAAAGTTCCAGAAAAGTAGTAGGGAAGAACAAGCCCTAAAAGTGACACTTGAAGATAGGTTAGGAGGTAGAAGTCGAGGCAAAAGAGGTTTTAGAGGAGGGGAAAGAGGCAGAGGGCGTCACGCCTTTCAATAACACCACTATGGAGTGTTATAGGTGTTCTAAGCTTAGCCACTTCCATTATGAATGTCCTACTATGAACAAAGAGGTAAATTATGTTGAATTGGATGAGGAATAGGAGATATTATTAATGTCTCATATGGAATTGCATGAAGTTAGGCATGAGGATGCATGGTTTTTAGATTCTAGATGCTCAAATCATATGTATGGAGACAAAGCTATGTTCTGTGAGTTGAATGAGGGGTTTAGAAAGCTAGTAAAACTTGAAAACAATACAAGGATGACAGTGCTCGAGAAAGGAAAAGTCAAGTAGTAATTGGATGGCTTTCATCATGTTGTCACATATGTGCTTTATGTACCTAAATTGAAGAATAATCTTCTAAGTGTAGGACAGTTACAGGAAAAAAGTCTAGTTATTCTTATCGAAACATGAATAAGCAAGATCTACTATCATGTGAAAGGTTTGATTATTCAAACTAGGATGACAGCTAATAAAATATTTGTATTGTTAGCAAGGGCTCAAGTCAAAGAAGCTTCTTGTTTCCATACACCTACACAAGACCTTTCACATCTATGGCATTGCAGGTATGGCCATCTTAGTTATAAAGAACTAAGAACCTTTCAATATAAGAAAATGGTTCAAGGATTACCACAACTTCTTACACCATTTACAATATGCATTAGTTGTGTAGTTAGTAAGCAACACAAATATCTCATCCCAAAAAAAAGCCAGTGGAGAGCATCTCATAAGCTACATCTCATTCATGCTGGCATCTATGGCTCAATCACACCAATCTCAAATTGCAAGAAATGGTATTCCTTATGCTTTATTGATGACTATAGCAAAAAAGTATGAGTTTATTTTTTGGTAGAAAAATCAGAAGTTTTCCAGTCTTTCAAGTATTTTAAAAGTTTGTTGAAAAAGAAATTGGCTAGCTTATTAAGTGTTTAAGAATTGATAGAGTTGGTGAATTCGACTATATGGAATTCAATGAGTTTTGTAAGTAGAATGGAATCAAAAGGCAGCTCACCACAGCCTACAGTCCTCAGCAAAATAGAGTGGCTAAAAGGAAGAATAGGACAATGATGAACATGGTAAGGTCCATGCTTTCAGATAAAAAGATTCCCAAAACCTTCTGGCCTAAAATAGTGAACTAGACTATGTATGTGTTGGATAGGTGTTGCATTTTTGCAATTAAAGACATGACTCTAGAAGAAGCATGGAGTGGAGTGAAGCCCTCAGTTAAACACTTTAGAGTGTTTGGATGTGTGGCACATGTCCATGTGCCTGATGCAAGATGAACCGAACTTGAAAACAAGAGCTTTTGTTGTGTACTGCTAGGTATGAGTGAAGAATCGAAAGGTTACAGGTTGTATGATCCTATTGAAAAGAGAGTTATGATTAGCACAGACGTAATTTTTGAAGAAGAAAAATAATGGGACTGAGATATGAGTTATATGAAGCAGTTACTAACGAATTTAGAATGGGGAGAAGAAGAGAATGACATTGATGAAGATGAAGCAAATGGTGGTGAAGGTAATGAGACAAGTGAGAATGATACTGAAGGCATAAAAAATGCTTCTTCAAATACAATAAATAAAGAGGATGTCAGACCGAATGAGATAAGAGAGATAAATGCTCCTGTTTGGATGAGAGACTATATCTTTAAAGAAGGATTATCAGAGGAAAAAAATGAGTTGAATATAAAACTTGTAGCTCATGTTGATCCACTAAGCAATGGAGAAGCAGTGAAGAGTTCCAAGTGGAGGCAAGCTATGGATGCTAAATAAGGTCAATTCAGAAAAATAAGACATGGAGTTTGACTGAATTACTAGTTGGAGATAAGAGGATTGGAGTGAAATGGATATATAAGATCAAGCTTAATGAGTTTGGTAAGGTGGATAAGTTCAAAACCCGGTTAGTTGCAAAGGGTTATGCTCAACAACATGGTATGAACTCCACAAAGGTATTTGTCCTAGTTGCAAGGATGTACACTGTACATATGATCATTGCTCTAGCTGCTCAAAGAAGTTGGCCTATCTATCAACTCAATGTTAAATCCACTTTTCTTCATGGAGAATTAAGTGAGGATGTGTTTATGAAGCAACCAAGAGGCTATGAGCAAAAGGAAGGTGAGCACAAGGTTTACAAACTACATAAGGCATTGTATGGATTAAAACAAGCTCCTCGAGTTTGGGTTAGTTGCATTGAGGCTCACTTTACTCATGAAGGGTTTTAGAGGTGCATTTGTGAACAAATCTCATTTGTCAAGCAAAACAGTAGAGGTAAAATTTTAATTGTTAACGTTTATGTCGATGACTTGATTTTTACTGGTGATGATGAGCAAATGATGTTAGAGTTTAAGAAGTCAATGATGAAGGTATTTGATATGACTGATCTGGGAAAGATGAGGTTTTTCTTGGGTATAGAAGTGTTACAGAAGGATAATGGGATTTATGTCTATCAAAGAAAATACACACTAGAGATTCTGAGACATTTTGGAATTGGAGAAAGTAATGCAGTGATGAATCCTATTGTTCCTAGTTTCAAAATTAAGGAAAATGGAGAAGGTGATAGAATTGATGAGACCTACTATAAAAAACAATAGTAGGCAGTCTTATGTATATCACTGCTACAAGGCCAAATATGATGTTTGTTGTGTGCTTTGTAAGCAGGTTTATGGTCAAACCAACAGAACTTCATTTGCAGGTTGCAAAAAGAGCACTACGATACTTGAAGGGCACTGTTGATTATGGAATATTTTACAAGAAAGGTGGGAACAAGGAGTTGATTGCATTTACTGATAGTGATTATGCATGAGACTTAGAAGATAAAAAGAGCACATCTGGCTATGTTTTTATGCTAACTGGAGAAGCAGTTTCTTGGTCTTCAAAGAAACAACCTATAATCACTTTTTCAACAACTGAAGCCAAGTTTGTGGAAGTTGCAGCCTATGTTTGCCAAACATTATGGATGAGAAGGATTCTAGAGAAGTTGAGTCATGCACAAGATGGTTGCACTATTATGAGGTGTGATAACAGCTCAACCATTGAGTTCTCAAAAATCCATGTAAGCACATTGATGTGCAATTTCATTTTCTATGTGATTTTACTCTAGATAGAGTTGTTGAGCTTGTGCATTGTGGTTTTCAAGATTAAGTGACAGATTTATTGACTAAACCACTTAAGTTAAAGGCATTTTTAAAGCTTCGAGATCAATTAGGAGTGTGTACGATGCTTGGAGTAAACTAATTAGTTATACAATAATTAGTTTAAGGGAGGGAATGATAAGAAGTACCTTATTTCAACTATTTGGTATGTTTTATTAGAATAAGTCTCTTAATATTAGAGTTGTTATTGTTTAGCTGTCAATTTCTTTTTTTCATGTTCCATGTAGTATTAGTTGAGTTATAATGTGTTGTTTTTACTCATTCAATTGCTTTCATAAAATAATTGAGTTCTTGATCAAAAACTTTATTCGACTGATTATGGGTTGCTAGGTTATATCTATGTTAAATAAATAAATTATTAATTCTAACATAAACGAGCCAACAAAATATATATATATATATCAGCATGAGTAATATTTCTCCAAACATGTATACTTTGAATTTAGTTGTCTTTTACATAAGATATTTATAAGAAATAACTTGCGAAATAGAAGTCTACATCCATGCAAGAAGAACAAAAGGAAAATAAATAATCATTCAGGTCACGAATTTGTATTTCACAATAATGTAAGGGTAACTATTCTAGCTAGCTAGTTTATTTAACATGTAAATATGAGAACCCTGCAACAAAATAACATAACATAACGAATGTATTCCGTTATTGTTCTTGCGATAGACTCTTATTTCAGTTCATAGTCCCTACTACCGTAAGGGCTGAATGCTTCTGATAACATGTTATTCTTCCTCCAGGAGCTCCATCCCATTTCTTCACAGATCTCATCACTGTGGTTGATACTGAAAGTTGAGATGCAATGCCTCTTATAAAACCTGGTAGTCCTCTTTGCAATTTCAATCTCTTTAGAAACCTGATCAAGCATCTTGTCAATAGTCGGGAGCTTAAATTTGTTGTCAATAAGTCGTGCCAGCCAAATGCTGCGCAGCTCTGATGTGTGAAGGTTCGCAACACTCTCTATGAATCCCAAAAAAGCCATGTTTGGTATCAATGGATGAACAGTTCCCCTGCAACGAAAATCAAGAAGATATTATTTGGACCACCTCTTCTGATAAACAAGTTAAAGCTATTGCCACGGATTTAGGTTTTAAAAAGCTTACCTGTACAGGGGCATAACACCAGAACGGGCATCCTCTAACAAACTGCAAAAAGGATCCGGTAAGATGTCTTTGAGCTTTCTCTTCCCATCAAAACCAGTTGCAAATATGACAACATCAGCCTCCACTTTAGTGTTGTCCTCAAATTCAAGTCCTTCCTTATTGAACCACCATTTTGATGCCTTTTTGAACACAATCTTCCCCTTGTCTGCCTCAGAAAAGAAATTTTCTGGCATGATTGCCATCTGACAAGATGCATAGTCTTCAATGAAAGGGTGATCTGGTTTTAATCCATATTTCTGCAGAGGAAGTTTGTGGAGGAGATAGGACTCTATAAACTTGGAAACTACATGCCTCTGTGAAATTCCATTACAGTATTAGAACCAGTCACACCATTAGCATTTTAGGACTTCAAAATGAATCGAATATGTCAAGATGTGCTCACCATGGGAGATAGCAGCAAGCAAAGCATAGTCCTGAGGAGACTTTGGTTTGGCCTTTCGTGTATGAACTGAGAAGATCTTGTGGAAAAGAACAAGAAAAATGGCAAACCCCATACCCAGTAATGGGGCACAGTCCAATGTAATGTCCTAACAACCATGGTGCACGGTTGCCCTTCAGGACCTACAACACATTCAAACATGACATCTTGATTTAATTAGTAAAACGGAGAAGAATAGTTTCTGAAATTTCTGTTTTTGGAAATAAAGAAAAGAACTTGATCATCCATTTCTTTTCAGCGAAAACAATTCCATATATTTTTGCTCCACCATCGCCAAAAATCATGTGTGCAAATTAAGTATGTGAAGAATCAAGATTATCATCCAGATATGGGGCAGGTGGTTTTCTTTTTTCTTCGTGGAAAACTGTCCCTTGTGCTTTGATCATCAAACATGCAAGAGTCAAAGCTGGAACGTTAAATGGCTGAAAACATGTGCAGTCAATAAGTCCACACATGATCTATACTTTCATTGTAGATTCTGAGAATTGACCACGAGATGGCTTTTTTTCTTTCCATTAGCATGACTTGTGTTACCATGCACGCAACATCAATTTAACGTGGAACATCATTAATTCTAACCATTCAAAGATTTATTGCTGTCTCTGCTACTTTTTCTGGGACCAAACTATGACGCTATCAACGCGTAAGATCACACAACAACAACAGCAGCAAAAATGTCCAGAGGTGTCTTTATATATATTATATTATATTACACCTTAGACTCGAAATATGGCCCAATAATTAAACAATAAGTGGAGAAACTGGTGAGGCCATCACTTGTACCAGAAAAGGAGGAAATTGAAAGCAATTGCTGTGGGACTTACAAGAGAGAACATATATTTAAAAACTACTTGCTAAAAGTTCGTGATTTACGTGTATGGATCATATAGCATATAATTAAACCAGATTTTAATCTTTTTTAAAGAGAGAGAGAGAGAGAGAGAGAGAGAGAGATGTGGAAATTAATAAAATTTAAAATTGATCAAACAAATTAAATCTATTGAAGATTAATACTTGTGTTTGTGTGGGTGTATAAGAAAAAAGAAATGAAAATTCTATTTAAGATCCTGTGAAACTTATATATTAACATAAGAAAGAAACAAGTTGGCCGTTGACATGCAGATAAGTTAGTTCGTGTAATATTATGAATATGCAATTCATCAAAAGCATGAATGAAACATATTTAATTAATTAAGCCGAGCTTGTACCTTGGTTTGCCTCAGCGCACTCAAGAGCTAAATCAATAGCTGATTTTTTGAAGCCAACGACTGCCACCTTCTTTCCCTTATGCAGTTGAGTAGCCGCTTCCTTGTCAAGCTTGCAGTAATCTAGGGAATGCATCACCTTGCCCTTGAATACTTCGGGGCCTTTCTTGAGTGGGAACTCAGGAATCTTAGGTATATCTCCATACTTTCCAGTGCAAACGACAAGAAATTCGAACGCGTACCACTGAAAGGAAGCAAAATACGAATAATCAGCAAAGAATATTGACAGTATATATGTACAATAGCCAAGACAGTTTTGAAGTACATCTGTATATTAATTAACTAGCAATAGAGTTTTGAGCTATGTTGATGGGATAAAAGAAAATAGCAGTATTAGTTTTGAAGCTACTGTAGGAATTAAAAAAAAAAAACATTATTAAGGACCTGAATGGTATCAGATTGTTTGCTTTGCACAGCAACCTCCCATACCGGCAGTCCAGGCAAAAGGCTGCCATACTCCCCGGGTTCGCCGCTATCAGCTGGTTCGCGGCCACCAACAAACCGGACCTCCACCACCTTTGTGTTGAACATCACGTACTTCATCACATCAAAATGCTCAGCATAGGATTTCAAGTAATCCAATATCTCAATATAAGAAGGAAAACTTGGGTCATCTCTGTTAGGCCAGGGAAAATCAGTGAATTCATAATCACCGCGAGGGGATTGAAGTTTTGTAGAGCTGTAAGAGCAACTTTTCCACACCCCTCCAATGGAGTCACTCGCTTCAAAAACCACTGGATTGTAGTTAGATAGCTGCTTAGCAACAGCTATACCACTTACGCCAGCTCCAATGATGCCTATTTTTGAGACCATCAGATTGCTTTGCCTAGCCATGAAAGTAATAATTTTGATAAAAATTATAATTGAACTTAGGTAAGGTGCAATGTGATGCTTGAGGTTTAATTCCTATTTATAGAATTAGAAGCACGTGAATTGACTTCAAGGAAGTGAAATAGAGGATATACGACCATTTCTAATCCTAATATTAAAGTAGTTGTGAGAAATTGGTTCGAGATCGAGACGAAATTTCGCCAACACATGGTTTCCTTTGCCCCTTTTGATTAAGATGGACGCAATTTTTAGATCAATTTCCTTGCACCTTCAAACCCTAATTAATATAAGACTGCTCCACATGCATTTTATATACATGAATGTATATGTACACACAGTAAATACATGTTGTGCGTAGGGCTAATAATAATCACAAGAATAATAATAAATAAAAAAACAATAATAATAATAATAATGAAGTGAGAAATACCAAGACGACAAGAAAAGCTAAAAATTCCGTCATATGCAAGATTTTAATGCACGGGAACGCAGAATCTAAACGTAATTAGAGCAAACCTTGAGTATTTTGAGTTATTGCTAGAATTTAAGTGGAGGTGGCGAGTATCTATGCAGCTCTGCTTTTAAGGGTCAGAAATTTGAATCTAGTTGCTTAGTAATTAATTGCGATTTTAAGAAATTAACTTGGTGATTAAGAAAAAAAATTGTTCATTATTTCAATTAAGAGATTAAATCTTTAGGTCACCACTCAAGGAAAAAATAATAATTAAGTGTACTCTAGCTGTCAAAATTGCTGGGACTTCTGGCATTCAATCAGCTATAGCTAATAATCTGTAAACTCACGTGCTGGAGAAATTTCAACTCAATTTTGGAAGAAATTAAAAGAATCCATGCACGAGTTAGGTTTCTCTATCTTTTCTGTATTTGTCTGGTACTAGCAGCACGTTTGCGATCATAGCTGGAACCAATACTCTTGCTTGTCTTGTAACCTAATATACTGCTCGGTTACAAGGGTTTCCTCCATCAAGCCATCAATTAAGACTTATTTTGAGTGAAAATCTTATGAAGATTTTAACATGATATTTCTCGGCTTGTTACAAAAAATGATGGCTTAATCAGCACGCTTTGAATGTTCCTTGTTTTTAATCGTGCTCATGTTTTGAGCGACTAACTTTCTTTCTAGTTTGTTTACCAGTAGTTGAGTGTCTTGATTTTCTTGCTTGTTTGTTTTCTAATAAAGTGGCTCTTCTATGTAATGGATCTCAATATATAACATCAAGAGTAATGCTAATTTTAGAAAATATTTAACCTCCAATCACCATATACAACAATGAAATTGATTGAGGTCATTGTTGATGCATCTTTAAGAGAGAAAAACCCACACAAACTCACCCTAAAATCAATGAAAGCTACAACTTTACAATTTTCTTTTTCTTGCTCTCTTTGATTCTCTTATCATTCC
>Ga0307515_10025012_pt1 | contig 10359 bp, 7 predicted proteins | sample 17_EM_MG_FD_194513 | JGI IMG/M metagenome (GOLD analysis project Ga0307515, IMG submission 194513) | Populus trichocarpa ectomycorrhiza microbial communities from riparian zone in the Pacific Northwest, United States - 17_EM | ecosystem: Host-associated > Plants > Roots > Unclassified | place...
TCTTAAAACGATTTGGCATGGATAGATGCAACCCAGTGAAGAATCCTATAGTTCCAGGCTGCAAACTGTCAAAGGATGAGGAGGGAACCAAGGTTGATGCAAGTATGTTCAAACAGGTGGTTGGCAGCCTCATGTACTTAACTGCAACCAGACCTGATTTAATGTATGGTGTGAGTCTTATTAGCAGGTTCATGTCATGCCCAACGGAGCAACACTGGTTAGTAGCAAAAAGGCTACTTCGATACCTGATGGGAACAATAAACCTGGGCATCTTCTACAAGAAAGGAGGTTGCAAGCAGCTCATAGCCTACTCAAATAGCGACTTTGCTGGAGATATAGATGATCGCAAAAGTACTACAGGATATGTGTTTATAATCAGCTCTGGAGCAGTATCATGGTCTTCTAAGAAACAGCCTGTTGTTAGTTTATCAACAACCGAAGCTGAGTACATCGCTGCTGCCTCATATGCCTGTCAATGTGTTTGGCTAAGAAGAGTCTTGGAGCAGCTTGGTTGTGGACAGAAGGAATGCACTACAATCTTGTGCGATAACAGTTCCAGCATAAAACTTTCCAAGAATCATGTTCTCCACGGCAGAAGCAAGCATATTGATATCAAGTTTCATTTCCTTCGTGAAATGGTGAAAGAGAATGTGGTTAACTTGAGTTATTGTAAAACTCAAGATCAGATAGCCGACATTATGACAAAACCTCTCGGGTTAGAGTTGTTCTTAAAGTTTCGAAGATTGCTGGGATTGTGTGAAATTCCAAACATAAATTGAATACAGTTTAAGGGAGGGAATGATGGACTGTTAAAGGAATTAACAGTGTAGTTTGTTTGTTTCTTTCATTGCTTACTTTCCCGCTCCTTTTTCTGTTTTCTGGTAATTCTGTTGCCATATCCTAATGTTACGGATGGTAGTTATTTCTGTTGCAATTCGGTTATTCCCTGGCTGTCAACATGCATAATGCATGCACAGCGTAAAACTTCTGTAAATGGCTATATAAGCCATATGTTGATAACAAATAAAAACATAGAAGTGTAATACAAATCTTGATTCTCTTGATTCAAGAATTGTGAGTGGATAAACAATTATTCATGTCGATTCATGTCAATAATCGAGGCCATCGCTAGAGAAAGTAACTTTGCCAGTGCATATTTTATGTCTTATGCTTGCGTGTAATGGTACCAACTACCAAATGTTAATTCATATTATCCGTTCTTCACACAAGGAAAAACCTAACCTCACGCATGATGATTATCAGGATTTTTGCGGTATATTTTTAAAAATATTTTTTATTTAAAAATATATTAAAATAATATTTTTTTATTTTTAAAAAAATTATTTTTACATTAGTATATTAAAATGTTCTGAAAAACAAAAAAAAATATTAATTTAAAATAAATAAAATTTATTTTAAAAAAAAACATTTTTAAATACAAAAACAAACAAACCTTTTATATTAAACCTGACTATTCAATATTATTAGATGTAGTTGGATCAGATCTGGTTATTACACCTTGGTTGAACTACTTGGTCATTGATACTATATTATAAATAAAAATATATTTTATTACATATGAAGTATAAATAATTAACGGTAAAGTGGTAGGAGCATATTTTTAAAAGTTTCAAGTATCAAATACAAGCACCACAATCAATATTTTTTTTTATCGGATCAGTGCTTAACTCATTTGTCTAATTGGTGAGGTGACATCAAGTTCAAATCTTAATATTCCATATTTTAGTTATTTGATTGGCTAGTAAATTTTTTTATTTATTAAACTGATCAATTTGGTTTAAGATATAAATGGTGAATATTAAAAGAGACCAACTTGAGAAATATTCGAAACGTTGGGGATCCAACTAATGAAATATTCTGTTTTTGAAATGAAATTAGGGTTTAATTTCAGATTTCCTTGGAGAAGGGGAAAATAGTACGTGAGGACCTCCTGTCTAACAAAAGGGAAAATGGCAAAAAAGATCTTGGTTTCTTCTCCTCGACCAAAGTTATCTTTCTTAGCGACCAAAATTTCCTCGTCAATCTCTTAACGTGAAGGACATGCAGTAATTTGTTGCCGAGACATGATAGGATGTTGGAAGAAGTTAAAGGAAAAGAATGCTTTTGGATAGAAACGAAGCAAGAAAATTGACCTGACAGCAAGAAGTAAGCATCGATATTCAAAGGCCATGATAAATTAACTAAACAACTTGTTGACGTTGAAGAAGAAAGAAAATTAAACATCAAATGCTAAAATCCACTTGTTTCAGTACATAAACTTCACATTTATTCTCTTATTGCCAAAAGCATTGCTGTTGTCCTAACTAATGCCCCCCCCCTGGAGCTCTCCACGAACTTATTCCTAATAATCTCCCATGCTCTATGCCCTACTTCTTCATAATTTCACCTGCACATAAAATGACAAAATAAGTAGCAGGATTGAAAGAATAGGTAAGCGGGAAGAATAGAGCAGATATCAATTAATAAAATGAAAGGAAAGAACCTTAAAATGATGCAGCATGCTAAAAAATAAAATTTATCATTAAAAAAAAATATCAGAGACCATTTTGATGCCCAGTTTGCTGATAATTTTATGACCTTGAATTGGAAGAGTTGAAAATAAAGAACCTTCAGGGTGGCCTAAAGTGACAAAAAAAAAAAAAAAACCCTCAGGGAGGGAGTGTGTGCGCGTGCGCGAGTTTTTTGAGAAAGAGAGTTACATGGTTCAAAGTTGGCTGAACACTTGTCAGGAAGCTGCAAGGCCATGTTCCTGTCAACACCAGAAATTGGAGGGCCATTGACAAGAGTACACAAGCAAGGCTGGCCGAGAGCTTTCACAGCACTGCAGCAGAGCTCACTTGGTTGGATAGGACTAAAAGGAGCAACTGCTGCCCTGCAAGGTATCATTTGAATGAGTGCAGAGAAGAAAGTGCTACCACAAGGATGTGCTTGGCCTTGCTCCGCCAATACTGTCAACATCAGCACAAGTACCAGGAATGGCAGAACCTTGACACCACAAAGCTTCACCATCTTTGAACTGGGATATCTCCTTGATTAATGAATGTTTTCTTACTGGAAGAAATTGATCTCGAAGATGTTCTATATATACACATAGCAAACGAACTCATGCTAGCTTGCACACCATTCCTAACCCAAAAGCTACAGTGTTCATGCGATTCTTGTGTCAGCTCCAGAAGTGCTGTTGGTGTGCTGATGGAAACAGTTGGGGAATTCAAATTTCATGACTCCTAGCAGTTGTTCAATTTTAATGTCTTAAAACCCATGTCTCTTGCAAGGACAACAAAGTCCTTTAGAAATTTGGATTGCTCATATAGGGAAAGCTAGCTAAGATTGATTTTCTTAGGTTAACAACTCGCCTCGCCGCAGGAACTGATCCATTCTTCCTCTTGAGTGAGTGATCTTCAATCTGTTTAATTGTATTTTCACAACAATTATGCTTCAATCATTAATTTGCTTTCCCAGTCAGTTTATTAACGAGCTCATTGAGTTTCTTAACCCATAATCAGAGGCTTATCTAAATCCAAATTTGGTTCTAAAACAGAAACCAATAGAGTCCCACCAAGATAAAACAGAGGCTGTGAAGCAAATTAAAATTCCCTTTGTGTCCTGGTCAGAAAACCATGTCCTGGCAAATGAAATGACTCCAGAGCCACATCCCAAACAGCCATTCAGAAATGTAAACATCTATTTCCAATTGAAATTTATCATTTAAAAAGATCTTTCAGGTCTGATATCAGTACATTTGCACCGTGTAAAATTAACTTTTCAGAACATGGGGATGTATCAGAATTATATGCTAAGAAATGGATAATTAAATGCTCCTATCCCAATAAATATCCGTTCTTTATTGCAAACAAATCATCCCAACAACCATTTGGTGATGTTTGCATCTCTAGAACAACAAAAAATAAGACAAGTTATCATGATTCCCCTTTGTTTCCTTTAAGGTTGATCACCGCAAGCTCCTGTTCGACAAACTCCCCGGCGCACATTAGTGGATATTTGCTGGCCAATGGAGATTCAACAAAATGGCCTAAAGGCTTCAACATGGCATCTGATGCTATGTGTGCAAAAAGCTGCATATGATCGAGGATAAAACAAGTAAGCACAAGATTCTCTAAGAAATGCAGTTTGCTCTTTAGAAGGTTGCAAGCACCAAGATCCAAGAGGATGATGATGGAGGAAATGGTATGCTTAGCTCCACTTACTGTTGATGAAACTCTCCAAAGGCTGCGATTTTGCTGTGATGCTAATTTGATTGCATCTATTGTCCTGTTTGTGACAACAACTTCATGCATGCCAGCCATGCATTCTCCTGCAGTCAACCACTCTATCTGCAAATAATGCAAGATACTGTTAAGATTAAAAGCCAGATACAACTGAAGCCTAAGTCGTACTCAAGAAGTTGATTAAACTGTCATTCAGAGCTACAAACCACAAATGCAGCATGGAACTGGAACTGGAAAAAAAAATAAGTTAACTGAGCTGAACACTAAATGGACCAACAACAATATATTATCTAAATTATCTTCCAAATGTAAATAATTCCATGTGAATAGCAACATTGGATTACTGGCTGTGTGTTCTATAAACCAGATATATGTTTCTTCTGCTTTCTTAATGGAAGCTAGTAGCATATGTGACCTGATAATTTGAAGGAAAATGATACGTGGGAGTAAATACTAAATCACAAAGAGGGGAAAACAATGACCACAAAGTCAAGGTTAATCATAACACTGCCATCAGTATCTTGTTCATAATTTTTCGTGTCTTAAAAATTGTGTCATCACTTTATATGCTTTTACCTGCTTTCCTGTCTGAATGAGAAGACATCCTGAAGGAACCTTCACTTCAATTTTTTGCCCATTCCTTAGCCAAATGTTTAGACCGGGAAATCTACTTCTGCCATGAATTGTTAGAAAGTTAAGGTCATAATGATACCCTGCAAAGACAGTGCCTTCCTGACCATAACGGCTGAGATCACTCCCTGTTGGAGCAAGCAGATGAGGTCCCTAGTGTTTACAGGGAGAATGGGAATTGTTATTCAGTGCATGAAGTTGTTACTACTGGAAACAAAAAGAAAATCATAGATCCTAAGACATAAGTACGATAACAGCATTGAGTTAAAGGGAGAAAGAGGATAAAGAATTAGTAATGAAGAAGTTCCTACAAGAAATTCGCACTCCTTGTCTGTTAATAAAATGCTAAAACAAAACAATTAAGGTGAGACACTTGTCAAGCCTTTGGGGTTCAGCTCAAGTAGTGGAGGAATGGGACATGATCTCCATGTGTTCTAGGTTCAATTGTCATCAAGCCCAACAAAAGGAATAAATAAATTGAATAAAAATACAGAAAGAAAACCAAGAAGACAGAGGAACATGGCATGAAAGTACAGGTAAAGAAGTTAAAGATTGGAACACTTTACTAAAACATATAAGATATTAACAAAGAGCAGCTACTAATAGGGATCCTTACGACACCCAACCAGCATTGAAAAAGCAGAGTCGAACACTTGCACCAAAAGTGAAAAAAAAATGTTAATCGTCAAATGAAAGGGCATAGAAAAACAACAAATCCATCATTCTTTTGTTCAATTTACATTTCCTGCTTTAGTGCTAAAAATTGATCAAGGAGAATAGAAAACAAGAACATACACAAAATTAAAAAGTTATATTATCAAAATTTTAACCTGTTTCATAAGAGAAGTAAATGCATCCTTGGACAAACCAAAACCAATTGCTGCCATTTCAGCAACAGCCTGACAAAAAACATGGCATAGAGAACACTATAAGAGATATAATAGAAGACAAATACAATCAAGCCAACAAACCACATAAAAAGATTACCTCTATTGCAGAGATCATTTTGCAACCCCATGAGTCCATAGTGTCTTTCCATTCAGGAAAACCTTCAGGTATTACAGGTTCTGAATTAAGTTCCTATCAGAATGGGATTGAAGTTAGCAAACAGTAACTAGAGGACCAAAATGTTAAAAGGGAAAAGAATGATCCCATACCTTAAAGCGAGTGTTTGATGGCCGAGGACCTACTCTCCACATGTATCGCCATTTAGGATCCGGTCCACTAGGAGTGGATGGTTGGAACTCTTTGGGCATTGCTTTTAACTTCTTTTGCATCTCTTCATCAACCAAGCTTCTTGGAACTTCCACTCCCTCAGGTGTCACTCCAACCTGATATCCCCATTTCACAAAACGATTCTTTTATTTCTTTTTTTACAAAAAAAAATAATAACTAAAATACAATTTAACCACTGAATTTGGGGCAATAGCAAATCCTTCCACATTCCCTTCCTTTTCCTTTATGACTCGGAAGTCAGAAAATTAAAACCTAAACTTAGTCTTTAAAACTTAAAACTAGGAAGAGAAGGCAACTTCTTGAACAAAACAGTTGTGAGTATCTACCTTTTCATTTTTTGATCTTCTCAAAAACCAAAAAACAACTAAACTACTGAATACCAATCAGAGTCCCTTTCTGGAACTACAATAGCTCACAGCTTCATCAATCATGATGTGCTATTCTAGAGTGGTGTTTCCATAACAAATCCATATGAACAATTCTAGTCGCCATCAACATCCTAAATCCCAACTATTTTCAGCTAGCAAACAAAAACAGGAATAATAAATCAATAATTCCTCTGCTTCAAGCAACTAGTACTAAAATTCACATAAGCAATATTTTTTTTGTTGTGGCATTCAGTGATCAACTTGAACAAGGGGTTATCATCGTCGACAATATTCCCGAGGCGGTAACCAAACTTTTCCACTTTGATAAAATAGAAAGAAAGCGATCTAAGCTTCCAATTCTCTCTCACATTTCACAGAAACCATAGAAATCACAATTCTCCGACTCCAATTATGCAAAGTAGGTAGGGACCCAAAACCAAACATAGCAAAAGATTTAGAAGTGATAAATGTTCAATACTCTTTCGGTCTTTCCCTTTCCATTTGTCACGTTTCCTCCGCAACCAGACAAACTTGATCGCCAACGTGGCAATGCAAATCCAGTCTAATCACTATAACCAATGCAGCCTATCAGGTACTAATCAATGTTCCAAAATTTTCCCCTCTATTATCAAAACCCGATTCGATAAATTCCCTTCACTTTTCCCAACACTCTGAGAAACCAAAAGAATCTATCTCCCTACATTCTCCTAAACATCATCTAAATCAAACTCAAGAAACACTTTGGTTCCTAAAACCCCAAATTCAAAATCAAAACTTTCCCTCATTTCCCCACACTTCCTCAACTAAAACATCCAAAACCCAGAACCAGCCCAATTCCCAAAATTTATCATCCAATATAATCATTCACATTAACACCTTCACATCCTCAAAATTCTCACCTCCCATCCCAAAAAACAAAACTTTCTCTCTTTCCTCTCACTTCATCAAAAACCCATAAACCAAAACCCCAAAAAACAACACAATTAACCAAAAAAACCCTTCAATGTAGTACCTGATAATGCAAGTGAGATCTTTCTTGTAGTAACTTGAACTCTCTAGGTCTTTCAAAGTACTTCTCCATCATGTCAATAAACTTGTCATTATCTTCCGCTGTACATCTCGGATCCTTAACTACCAAAGCTCCAGTTTCTCTCAGGATCTGACTCACTTCTTTACACAATTCACTGAGCCATGACCCGACTTCTTCGACTTGACCCGATAAAATAACTGGATCAGTGCTCAGTTTATCAGCGATCTCTAAATATCTCGAGAGATCAATCACCGGTATCTCCATTTTTTATTGATTCTGGTTTTTGGTTTGTTTTCTCTTTTGGATTTTAATAGAAAGTGAGAGAGAGAGAATGATGAGACTGTTGGCTGTGGCGGGATAGTGGGTTGCTTTTTTATTTATCAAGGGATAACTACATCTAAGTCATCCAACTACTAAGTATTTTGTTATTACGTCCTTACAAGTTTCAATACGCCCACTGTGACAGATTTTTTACGGCAATATCATCCTCCTTTCGACCAGCGTTTCTCGGATCTTCCTTAGAAATGCATACGTATGGTTGTAACCATTGCATTTTCTATCCAAAAATAAGAAATCTCTTTATTTGATTGACACAAATTTTGTCATAAATAGGTGAAAGAAATAATAAATACTAATATTGTCATAATTGATGAAATATTTACCTTTTAAAATTAAATTCGATTTAGTTAAATTTTTTTTATAAAAACCGAATCGAACTGAAAATGATTATTCTTGTGTAAGATTGTCATTAATTATGTAGAATTATGGGTATGATGTAGGAATCGAAATGGTGATTGTTTAGAAAATAATTTATGCATTGGATATTGGTGGATGGAAATCTAGTTTTTTATCAAAAGAAAATGGTGCCTCGAAATTGGCGTATCAAGGGTGTAGCCGAGACGTTTGTAGATGAAGGATCAAACAATATCTTGTGTAATGGTCGGAGGACTGGTGTGCAGTTTACTTTATTATTAAAATGGGCCGCGGTGCATGTTAGCAAAAGCTTAGGATTGTTGTGGTGGCGCTGTTTGTTTGGCAGTGTGGTTGCGGTTGCTTTTCAAATAGTTTTTTGTGTCAAAATGCATGCCAATGATGTTTTTTTATTTTTTAAAAATCATTTTTGACATCAGCACATCAAAATGATTTGAAAACACTAAAAACATATTAATTTAAAGTTAATAAAAAATAAAAAATTTTCAAATTTTGTCAAAAGCGCTTTTGAAACGCAGAAACAAACAGGCCGATTCGTGTGGGAGTTTTCTTGCGTGTGATTGTATCATACGCAAAGCACTTATTCCGGTTGCATGCTATCTGGACACGTGGCTGAGTGATTTCCCCCGTAATTCAGAGTCCAGATCACATAAAAGAAAAGGATCGCGTCCGGATGTGTTTGGAATAGAGTTTGGTGGTAGCTTTTTAGGTTGTACATTAAAAAAAAACAATCACACCTCACTGTAATTTTATCCCAACATTCTCTAAAACCCTGAGAGTAGTTTCACTTTTCATTTAAAACATGTTAATATATATTATATTACACTTTTATAATAAATAGCTTAGGTGGTCAGAGGATGAGGAGTCACTCTTACGTCGCCTGTACGAGGCCCGTATTTTCTTTTAAAAACAAAAGAGATGTTTGAATTTACAGTGGTTATAGTGGTTAAAAATATTTTTTATTTAAAAATATATTAAAATAATTTTTTTTTTATTTTTTAAAAGTTATTTATTGATATTAACACATCAAAACGATATGAATATATAAAAAAAAATTATTTTAAACAAAAACAAATTTAAAATTTTTAGAAACGCGGTGCAAACACACCTTAGATCGGGTCAAGATTGTTTTTTTATCTTTTTTTTTTCAAATCAATCATTTAAAGCGGGACTTTTATTTGGTTTATTACTTTATATTGGGTTTATGGTAAATTATTATTTTTTATCCTTTAATAAAAAAATTAAATTGATCTAAATATTAATCAAATAGTCGATTGAGATTTTTTTGGCCCTTTTTTTTATATTTTTTAGCCTTTTCTTTTGTCAATGTCATTATTCAGTATGTGTATTTTATTGGATTTTATTTTTTAATATTTGATTGATAGAAAATTAATTTTGGTGTTTTATATCATATAATATAATATAAAATAATAATTTAATTTGGTAGAGTTCATAACTCGTATTACGAGGTTGTCAGGTTAAGTAAATATCAAACAAAAAGTTAAATAAAAACTTTTCAAGTTTAAATTGTTATATCAAACTCTATAATAATACCAAAAAGTTTTTAACAATCCAACATGTTTTGTTTTCAAATACTTGTATCCAACATGGAGTGAAAGTGCTTGCTAATAAACTAGTATAAAGTAAGATAAAGTGGAGAAGTGATGGTGAATATTCCTTTTTACCATGATGGTGAAGATTTTTTAAATTGATGATTTGATGTAAAATTACATGTAGTTCGAAAAATATGTAAAATTATCTGAAAAGCTATTAAGCTGTATATGATATCAATTTGGTAAATTGATTAAAAAATTGCTTAAATTAAATAATATTTTAATGTAAATTATATATATTTTTTAACCCTTTTATAAAAGTTTTATTAGTTTTTAATTTTACCATTCAATCTAAATATATTGTATGTTATTGTTTTTAACTTAGTCATCATTCTTTGAATTTTATTTTTTTATTTTTGTTGAAGTTAGTTTTTTTTTCAATTTAACCCTCTAATCAAAAACTTATATACCTTTTCTTTTAGTTTCTTATTTCTATCATTGCTTTTTTTTTGTAAAAGTTTAATTTATTTTAAATCTAGTTCTTTAATTTCAATTCGTCATATATTTTTTTTAGTTTGATC
>Ga0307515_10025013_pt1 | contig 10359 bp, 5 predicted proteins | sample 17_EM_MG_FD_194513 | JGI IMG/M metagenome (GOLD analysis project Ga0307515, IMG submission 194513) | Populus trichocarpa ectomycorrhiza microbial communities from riparian zone in the Pacific Northwest, United States - 17_EM | ecosystem: Host-associated > Plants > Roots > Unclassified | place...
AGAAACAAAATTGAAATTACGATCAAATTCTGCAAATATCACGCCTTTATGTGATCTCCTTCTAATTTATGTAGTATTATTAAATAATATTAAACACTATTTTTTTTTAATAAAATACAATTAAATATTAAATATTTGTACTCTTTTTTTTTTCACTGTCCACTGTTCACAACAGTGGAGAGTGAAGTTTTGTAGAGAGTGAATTAATTCACTCTCCACGCAGACAAGGAGAGCACCTAAAAGACTAAGAGAAGAGCAAAGGGAAAACAGAAGAGAGGAAAGTGGTTTCAGTAGGCCAGCCCTCCATCACCGTCATCATCATCTTCAAGTGTAGCAACAATTACGAAGGCTAGGGGAAGAACAAAAGAAAAACTGTTAAGAACAACCCTCGTAGTTGAACAGAAGAAAAATGGTTTCAGCAGGCCAGCCCATCTGTCTCCCTCGACGCCTCCAGCAGCGCCACGCCCAGGTAAGAACAGTTCTCATGGTTTTGTCATCTGGACAAAATCCATCCATACCCGAAGCACTGGTCAAGGAAGGAAGATGGGAACAACTTTGTACTGTGTTTATAAACACAATTGCATGAACAGGAAACGAAAAGCATATAATTTCTGCTTCAGTAAAATTGAGTTTTGAACGCAAATAAAGGTGGGGTCCATGCATGAAAACTGCGGCTCATTTTGTAACCAAACGATATGTTGGTACTGTTAAATGAAAACGCTGCCGCAAATGTTTAGCCAAACGGGCTCTCATTAATCTCTTTCTTGAACGTCCTTTCCAAACCACAGTAATCCATCTGTAAAGAGTCTTTAACACCATGACTAGCACTTGCCATTGAGTTCTAGCTAGAAATTGAGTTCTACCATGAAATCGGGTGCGTTTATAGGCATAATCGTTTTTTTGTTATAATTTCTATGTTCCATATATATATATAAGCCCACCCATTGAGCGTCTCACATCTAAATTTTCACAGAGGGGCAGGGACAAATCCACAAACTCGGGGTTCTATTCAAAATCTTGAAAACAATTTAATGTTAAAAAAAGAATAAGTTCTCAAGATATGTTCAGTAACAAAAACAAAAAACTGTTTTTCCATTTATAGTTTTTTTTCCAGTTTTTCATTTCTAATAAAAATTTGTTGAAAATGAAAACAAATTTTTTCATTGAAAAAAAGAGAGAGATACATCAAAATTATAACTATTTTTCACAAAACCATAATCTATAACAGTCATATTAATATTTTATATTCTTGATAATCTAACAATAAAATATTAATTTTATTTCATTTAAATTAAAAATTAGCATGAAAAAACTACATTGTAAACTATTTTTTTTATGTATTATATTTATAATACTAAATTAATAAAAATAACTAAATATGAAAATATAAATAATAAGAATTTTAATCATTATATTGCTAAAAGTGCTTGCATATAAAAGAAAAAAAAATGTATTATTCATGTTTTTTCTTCAATTGGAAAACGATAGAAAACTTGTATTGGAAAATTGTGAAAAACCTCTTAAATGTGTTTTTCAAACTCGAAGCAAATTTGGGATGGAGAATATTGTATTTTAATAGGAAGTTCATTTTTTCCTTTCTTGACTTCAGTTTTTTTTTTATAAAAAAAATAAAGTATTATTCTATTTCTAAACAACTCTTATCACTACTAGAAAATTGAAAAACAATAACAAAAATGCTAACGGGAAATATTTCATCACTATTCATCGAAAATTTTGTTGGCATGGTTGAAGTGTAAATTCCATTAGCAGTTTTAATATGATTTAAGACTTGATAGTTCCTCTTCTCTCCCCTATTTATTCTTTTTATTCATTAAAATAGTAGCAGAAACAGCCCTTCGTCCTCTAATTAAATCCAACAGCTAGACACCATCACTCACAAATCAGCTCAAAGTTAGATAATTAAATAATATCTACAATGAGTTACTAATTTTTAAAAAGTTAAAACTAATTAATGTATAAAATCAATTAAGAAATTTTTTTGGTAAGACAAGAGCAACGAGACGCTTATCAAGAGAGTGTGAGAAAACCACAATGCAACTAGGTAAGTTTAAATCAACGTACTAATATTATATTATTGTAAAATTGAATTCTTTTATTTCTTTATCTTATGTTTGTTCAAATCAACTAATACTATATTATTGTAAAGTCGTATTAAAAGGATGGGTATGGGGAAAAGTTTGTCAATACAAGAGCATAAGTATTTGTTGTAAATCTCTTTATAGTTATCATCGTTGTAATAATGTTTATTTTTATCATTAATATAACGCCAGTATGACTGTAAAATTTAGGGAAGATACTTTCACTCATATTCCTCACGGTCCTTAACTGTGATTGGAGGGTGATGCAAGTGATGAATCAAATACAAATCAGGTTTATGATATGTCCATGGTATCGACTTGAGAAACGAGGGTGAACCAAATTGTTTCAACTATAGGCATACCGCATTTCAGCTCAAGCAATGCATTACAGAACTTTGATGAAATGGTCCGGAAAAGGGTTCAAGAACAATTGTCTATTAAGATGCAAAACATGGGAACAAAAATCAGAGAAGAACTGATAGTAGAAATGAGAGTAGAACTTCAACATGAAACTATGATGTATTTTGCTAAGATGAGTGCAAATATAGGTATACATTCTCTCCTATTTTTGAACCTTCTGGTTCAGTATCTTAGGAATTTTAATGAAATGTGAGCTTTATATAAGTACATTTTATTTTGAATATGTGTTTTTGTTATGTAAACTGTGGTTGTGGTTTATTAATTGATTGATTGATTGTTGTTGTGTATTTATATGAGAAATGTAGGCTTGAGGATTATAACAACTAACCATAGAATTTTTATGAAAACTCCCACAAATTCACTGATGGAAAGGCAATTTAATTATTAATTCCATCAGCAATTTCACTGGAATCTTTGCATCCATTCTGAAACTTGTGACAAAATTTATAGAATTTTTAGGATTTGCTAATGGAATAGGCGACAAACAATTTTGTTGGCAAACTAGTTGCCGATGGAAAATGGACGGTAAAATATGATTATTTAGCCTGAATATTTCTTCATCATTTGACATCGCTGATAGAAATACCAATGAAAATAAAATCCTTAATGATGTACTTTCTGATAATGGTTTCTCATTGATAATTCTATTGACAGCTAAAATATCGATAATGTTTGCATAAACGCTAACGAAATGATGTACTTTCGGATAATGGTTTCTCATCGATAATTCCATCAACAACTAAAATATAAATAATGTTTGCTTAAACGCTAACGGAATATTCCGCTGGTATTTATTTTTAAATTTTCTGATTGTGTGGATATTTCCTACTTATTGTTGACTCTATCTTGTTCTTCTTACAATAAGGAATATATATTTAGTTATATTATTCATATAGAAATAAGAGTTTTTGTATTGGAGGATTTGAATATACAAGCTTCAATTATGAAGTCTTGGTATTGAATCATCAACTACCATACCAATGTTTTTTTATTTACAAAAATAAAGTATTTGTCGATCCTTTTGGATCCTTACAACTAGTCATATAGTCATATATGATTAGAGACCATGTCTAATTGCTTGGTTATATTTATGTAGGTGATTGCAGTGAAATTGCATTAATTTCCCATATCATGGGGGTGTCTCTAGAATATACAATAAATATATAATGAAGTTCCAAGGAAAGAGTTGAACTAATGGACTTAATGGAAGTAACATTCAACGCTAACGCTAGGACAAAGGTGCTAAAATTTGTTATCGTAGAGTTACATTGTTCCTTCTTTATTGTCATTTTTGTTTCTATAGCTTTCATTAGACGTTGGTTTGGTCTAGAGAAAACTATTTTTTTTTTATTATCAGTTTTATTTTTTCAAAGAAAAATTATAAAAAATATGTTTATTTTTTGAAAAGTAAACATTTTTTCAATAAAAAAATACATCAAGATTATAACTATTTTTCATATAAAAAAAAAAGTCATCTTAATATTTGTATTCATGGTAATCTAATTTTAAAATATTAATTGTGTTTCATTCAAATTAAAAACCATCATGAAAAAACTATTTTGGTAAATAAAAAAATATTATATTCATAATAAAAATAAAATTTATGACACTATGTAGATATGAAAATATAAAAAAATTAATTTAAATTTTTACATTGCTAAAAAGTTCTTTTATATAAAAGAAAAAAAATGTATTGGTTATATTATTATTATTATTTTGGAAACACTAGAAACCATGTATTGAAAAATTATGAAAAACCTTTTTTTCAAACTCGGTACAAATTTAAAAAATTAAAACCTAGTTTTTTTAATTTTTTAGACGGAGAAATATTGTGTGTGTGTATTCTTAATCGCCATCTTGCAAACTTTTTATTATCAATAAATTATATATGATCCAATTATAAAAAATACATAATACATAGTCACACGTGGGCATCAAACATTAACAAAATTTGTTGAGTTTTTCATATATTATAAATGGGGATTAGTTGGATGAGAATTGGGTGGTAAAAATTGCAAGAATTTGTAGTTTAGAGACCTGGTTCAATTCAATAATTGGGGGCCTGAATAAAAGTGCACGGTTTGCAAGTTCTCCTCCATATGGGACCCATCACCCTAGCATAAATCCTATCCTAGCTCTACCTCTACACACATGCAAGCATAGAGACAAAGACTAATGAATACCGTACTGTGAGTTCTGTTCCAGAACGGCTATAGTGTACAAAAGCTATCTGCCATTCATACGTAGAGGAGCCATAGACCAAGCTGTAAGAAAAAAGAAAAGGAAATACCCCATTGAAGAAGAGCTATTTTGAGGACTAGCTAAGTCTCGGGTTGTTGTGTATCTGTGATATATAGAACTGTATTGTAAACTTGAGTGACAGGTTTCTGAGGTTTTAAGGTCACTGTTTGGACTACAGAAATCGAACAAAATAGGGCTTGCAGACTTCACCTAGAGCCCTCAATACTGCTAGCTAGCTAGTTCCATTACAAGCTTTGAGCGAATAGTGGATAACATATGCAGTCGTTGTAGAAGAGAGAATATATTTTGAAGTTTGAACCCACGTCGTAAATACCACAACTTTATTTTGGGTTAAATTAGAGATTAAACACGACCTGATAATTATTTGCTATTGCTTTAAAATATACCCGACGTGCGCAGTTCTTAGCCAAGGAAACTCTCTCAACTATTCTTATTGTTAACTCCGAATAAATGGATATAGTAGGCGAAGTGTATCTTTACACAGATCTTAAAGGATCCTCTAATATCTGTGTTAGAGGTGGTGAAACTTAGATTACTGAAAAAAGTCTCCGTCGACAAGATTTTGGACGGATGCTTTCCTTTATTTGGTTTGACATATTTTTACACTTTATGGCTTGGGATGACCCCTATGTCATTCAGGGCCTTCAACTTTTGAAAGATGAGGAGAACAGAAGTCTCTATGAGGAAACTATAGACAATGCTTCTATTCCTGGTGGATAGATATAAAAAGATTTAGTTGTAGATCCAAGATCTTTAGAGCTTTCTGAACCTTCTAATACGTAATGCCCCGAACCAGTAAGGTGAGGCATGGCATACATCACAACTTTCAGCCAATTTCATGACAAGTATACGTCCAAACGTTAGTTTCTAGTTGGTTTCCTTTCCTTTTTTAACACAAACTAGTAATTTGGTTCTAAGTTTTTCCACTGTACGTGCTCGCCATTCATGAATTGCCTTGCATATACGAGATCCATGAGTTGATGCTCTGCAACAGGAGCAATCATCTCACCTTTTCAACATGTTGCATATGTGTGAGACTTAGTTCTAAATCATGGGAGAGATGCGATGCGACTTTAGCAGATAAACATTAGTAGCATACCCACATCTCTTCATTTCAACTGACTGTTTAACAAAGCTAAGGTTATAGGTGAATTGGTTAAGTTTTGGGTTTATTTTCTTTTTAGATCTCAAGCTACTAAAATTTATATGGTCATAATTAATTTCAGGCCTCGAAAAATTTCTCAAAATATTCATAAGTTATCAGAACATTCACAATTAAAAAAATAAAAAATTAACTGTTTAACAATAGTGAATTTCATAGGAGAGAGGTGTGATGATATTTGTTTTCTAATATCATCTCCTTTTTAATAATACTGAGACAGTAGCAATAGACACCTAGTGTCGTAAGAGTTAGTATAGATCACTGACAAAGCACTCTTTTCCCTTTCCATTTTCATATATTTGGAAGCTCTAATTTGCATTTCATCCCAACTTTTTGATCAGTCAACATGCTGCTTACATTGGGGAAAAACAAAACTACTCAGCAAATTTGCCTGCTTGGTCCATGTAAAACTGTGCCTCCATATGACATATGGCTGACAAGGTGAGCAATAGTTCCTATGGTAAAAACCACTGCAGAAATCATAGATAAGAGAGTGGAGATTCAAAGACGTCCAGGTTAATTTGTCCATGGTATCCCTTCTGCTTTGTACCATCGGGATGACTGTAAAGTCAATTTTTTTAAAAAATTTTTGGTGTTTTAAAATTATTTTAATGTATTGATATTAAAAACAATTTTTAAAAAATAAAAAAAATATTATTTTAATATATTTTTAAATAAAAAACACTTTAAAAAATAATTAAAACCACATTTTCAAACAGTTTAACAGATATAGATGACCTCTGGCAGCACTAAATTAGTTGTTAAACCTGATACTTTGATTTCAATGAGTTCTAAAGCTGATTTGGTGCAGTAGTATATGAAGAAAAAGGTTGTTATAACATCCACAGTGGCAACTGGCCACAGAGTTAGCGTACAACATAAATCTGCTGCCAATCTCGTGTGGCTAAACTCAAACCTTGTTGGGCCGACTTGTTTGTGTCTTTATAAAAGTACGAAGGGAAAAAAAAAATTGGGTAAACCATTTGAAGCTTATTCATTTTAATATTATTTATATTAATAAAATAATATAAGAAAAAAAAAATTGCATCCTGACAATAATCCTTCGAGTGGCACATTTGGGGCTTTCCGCTTTGGCATTTGAATCATCACAGTGTTCTCTCAGTTATGATACAACACGTAAGTTAGATGCCCCTCTAGTTTTATGCTGGCGGTCATTTTATTTTTTTTTCACATCAATTCCTTAAAATTTTCATAATAACTTTTTAATTTGTTAATTTTTATATTTAATTTTTATTCTTTTGATTATAATTTTTTTTAAATAATTTATAAAATTAGATTTTTTTTAATTTCAACCCCCTTTAATTTTCTCATTTTTTAAATTTGAACACTATTATTTTGATTACTATTTGTTTTGTTTGAGATCATTTTTAAATTTATTTTTTTAATTTCATCATCTTTTTTTTCCTATTGAATTTTATCCTCATTCTTTTTATTGCTGTTTTTTTTAGTTTGGTTAAATTGATTTTTTTTTTTTGGTTTCATCCTTCAATATTAAATTGGTTAGGAATTAAGCTTCTTGGTTATGTCAGGGTCAAGGATTTCACATGTTGTAGATTTTAGAGGTTAACCCAGGTTTAGAAAATTTATCCGAGTTTACTTGTTTTTTTTTCAATTCGCATGTTTGAACTATCATTTGTATGTCTAAACTATCAAATAAGTGAACTCAAAGACTTTTAGTATATCTAAACTTTTAGCATGTTTGAACTATCATTTGTACGGTATTATTGACAAAGGCATACTCTTTAAAATAGATGAGATAATATCATAGTATGTGTTTCATACCACATGTGCGTATTATGACCAATAAGAATAATAAAAACTAAGATCTTAATTTTATATTGTATGAGACCTTAAAGATTATTAGTAATCTTTATATGCACCTTTATGACTCTCGATTATTTCTCAAAACTTAGATATGATATTTGCTATCTTAGTATGTTGCCCAAGAACTATGAATGATATGATCTTCATGGGCATTACTAGAAAAACGAGTCAAGTAGAAATTGAGGGATTTGAGAGAAAAAAAAGATCATATTAGTATTATCATATCAACTTGTAGTAATTGGTAGACCAATTATGTTTTTCTATATCATAAAATATAATTATGAATACAGGAAGTATAATGAATGATATCATGAGAGATAAAAAGATTTGAGAAATGATCCAAGGTATTGTATATTATTATTTTTTGGATTCGAGGAAACCCCACCCCCCGGAAAGCGTACTTTGTGGGCCCAGGTGAGCGAGTAAAACCCCGGCTGTCCTAGGCTTTTATAAGAGATGCACGCCCTGACTCGAACTCGAGACCTGCTGTGTAGATCTCAAACCCTTTGCCATCACGCTACGCTCCTTAGGGACCAGAGTGTTGTATATTGCATCTACTAGATATCCTATTATTCGATAAGTTATATACATAGTTATTAAACCCGGCCCGGGGGTTGACCCAGCCAAGGGGCCGGGTTCCGGGTTTCATGGGTCAACCCGGGTCAACTTGAGTCAACCCGGGAAAATAAAAAAAAAATTAATATTTCATATGAAAAAGTCCATGTAAATATAGATTATACATATTATGAAGTTTAAAAGAATATTTTAAAAAAAAATTTATCCCACATTAAAAAGATATTATGTTAAGCTTTTAAGTTGAAGTATTTAAACCAAAAGGTTTTTTATCCCACATTGAAAAAACATGATTTTTTTCTTGGGAAAATAGAGTATATATACTAATGGGTTTCAAATCCCTCATTGAAAAAACATAACTTTTTTCATGGGAACATAGAGTATATATATGAAAGGGTTTCAAATCCTACATTGAAAAGATACTATGTTATCCTTTTAAGTTGAAGTATTTAAACCAAAAGGTTTCTTATCCCACATTGAACAAACATGATTTTTTTCTTGGGAACATAGAGTATATATACGAAAGGGTTTCAAATCTCACATTGAAAAGATACTATGTTATCCTTTTAAGTTGAAGTATTTAAACCAAAAGGTTTTTTATCCCACATTGAAAAAACATGACTTTTTTCTTGAGAACATAGAGTATATATATTAATGGGTTTCAAATCCCACATTTGAAAAAAAAAAAATCGAGTCTCGTCCTGGTTCGCCCGGCTTGACCGGGTCCTGGGTCGCCTGGGTTTGGCCGGGCTGTTGCCATAGCCGGTCTTTTATTAAACCTAGAACGGTCCAGCCACCGGGCCGACCCGCCGGGCCGGACCGGGTTTAATAACAGTCGTTATATATTCTTAACAAATATATAACAATTAATATCTAGCCTATTTGTTAAGTATGAATTTTATATAATTAATGAGAGAATTCATCCTATCATGTGTGAGTGGAAGATAAAGTGAAAAAATATATTTGAGTCATATATGATAGATTAGCTTAATTCATATTAATATTATTTATATTAATAAATTAATATAAGAGAAAAGGATGAAGAGTTATGTATTCTCACAATAATTATCAAGGGCTATAACTCGTCACCCTTATAATGTTTGCTAACATTAACATACAAGTAAAGAAGAAAGAGAGAAGAAAAATATAAAAAAGAAAATAACATAGAAAAGATAAGAGGAGAAGGAACTCTCAAAAGAAAACTTTATCCTAATTCTCATAATAATTGTTTATGCAAATAAGGTACACTTAGACCATGAATAAAAAACATGATTTTTTATTATTTAATGTGATTATACTTAGACTAATGATATAAGTTTCGTGTGACATGATAATATTATGTGACATGATAATATTGTTTTCTTTCTACTACTATTTTTTCTAACAAAGTCAAATGAACAATGACACATTAACATTAACATTAACATTGATTATTAAAATCAACATAGAAATTATTAACAATTATTATAAAGACTAAATATTTTATTCATCCTCTTAGAATTTTTTATTCATAAGTGACATACTTTGTAGCTAATTTCCTTTGTAGTCTATCAAGTTTTTTTTTACATTTAAGTTGTAGATTCTAATTTAGTCCTTGAAAGTTCTTTTGTTTTTGTCCTAGATTTTTTCACTCTTTAGATTTCTTGTTTGCACGTGCTCAATGTGATGGAGATTATTTTGCGATTCAATGACATGACAATTTTACATGGAAAATTTTTAAATTATTGTAAAAGATAAAATTAAAACGAAATGGACTAAATTTGATATTGTTAAAAATTAACAATTTTTTTCTCGTGTTTATTGTTCAAAAGTCATGTAAATCTACACATTAGTTCCTTAATTTTAACTTTAGTTTTAGTTTAGACCCTTCTATTTTTTTTTTTCAATCTCAAACTTTATTTGTTTAATGTTTCATTCCTCGGGTCATAAGAGATGAGAGAGAAAGTTACTAAAAAAATTTAGCAGAGAGGAAGCTTTTGAGCGATCAGATTCTAATCA
>Ga0307515_10025014_pt1 | contig 10359 bp, 3 predicted proteins | sample 17_EM_MG_FD_194513 | JGI IMG/M metagenome (GOLD analysis project Ga0307515, IMG submission 194513) | Populus trichocarpa ectomycorrhiza microbial communities from riparian zone in the Pacific Northwest, United States - 17_EM | ecosystem: Host-associated > Plants > Roots > Unclassified | place...
TTTTAAAGAAATAGAGAGATACAACTAGAAGAAGAAAAATCCAAGATAAAAATATTCTTATTATTTTTTATGGATCATGCATTTTATATTATTATTTTTTGTGTTTGTTTTTTTAAGTGAATCCAAAAAATAACCAAATAATAAATTACTAATTACATCCAAAGAATAATGCGGTGATGGTAGCACAGCATTGATTCTACATGGAGACAAATTAAAAGAATAGAAGAAAATATTAAATGATTTAATAGAGAATAAAATTTAATTTTAAATGCAAATTAAAATAAAGCAGAGTGACTAATGGAGAAAGTACTGAAATTCTACAAACAGTAGAGCGTCGGGAATCCCTAAATTTCCACTTGGAAGGTATACATAATTAAAAATCAACATAGCACCAAATGTAACCCTTTTGAAAAATCATTCATCACTTTTAAATACGCAAATGATTAAGAAAAATGAACGACAGCAATATACTCAAGACCAATATTATAGTAAAAAAAATTAAATCAAAACAGATAAATAAATGATCTAAATATAATCAAAGAATTAATCCATTTAATAGAAAAAACATAACTGAATACATGATCCCCGTGTCCCACACGTTTTCATCAAAAACCTAAATTTCAGGACTTCTTTGGCAGCCACGTACATGCTTTAGAGTTCTTTTTATGAAATCCTTATTAGAGGCTAATTTCTAGCTCTTTAAAGCCTTTGGTTACGGTTTTTTTTAAAAAAATTTTATATTAAAATATATTAAAATGATTTTTTTATATTTTTTAAAAATTATTTTTAAAATTAACGCATCAAAACATATAAAAAAATTAACTTTAAAAAAAATAAATAATTTTTTAGAAACACAGGTATAACAACATTTCCAAAAGCTCACTAAAAAAACGTTTCCAATGCGTCAAGAATCACAGCAATCTGATATTATGAGTGAAAAGTTATGATTAAAATACTTCAGTGTATCCAGGCTGTTTCCCAGAAAAAAGATCATTACTACTACTTTAAGTGTATCTTCTGATGTTTACCGGTTTTGGAAATGCGCTTAAGCTTTTAAATTAATTCCCTCTATTTTAACCCTTTGTTGCACATCATAAAACGCACACAAAAATAATAATAATAGGATATTGTTTTATTAAAAAAGATTCAGGTAATTCATTGAATCTTTGTAAGAAAAAAAAAAGTTGAAAAGGCATGGATTATAAAATCCGAGAAAAAGACCAATTTATTTATCATGGATTCCTTTAAAGATTCAAACCATATATACTTACATATATAAAAACAAAAACACCAACAAGATGAAGTACAAATAATTTACCAACAAGATTCAAGTGCTAGCTAGTTTGCTTGAGCAGTATTCAGCCAAAAAAAGAAGAAGAGAAATCACAGGTCAGAGAAGAATATATGATTTAGAAAAATAATAAAGTTCGTTAAATAATATATGATCATGAGATGGGGAAAGGAAAATAGGGAATTGTATAATGAGATGAGATGTGGAAGAGAACGTTACAGCCGCTAGCTCTTTTACATAATACTATTTATTAGAAAAGTCAGCTCAATAATAATTAATTAATTAACGTATTGTTTGATAGGAAGGAAGTTGCCAGGAAGCAACCCAAACATATTACATTATAAGATATAGAAAGTTAACGTGTGGACCCGCCCCCATGTTCACACTTCGAAGAAGCTGCCAAGAAAATATAACACACATGAATATGAGAAAGAATAGCATATTTCTGCATTGCGTGAAGTTTTTTTTAAAAAAATATTTTTTATTTAAAAATATATTAAAATATTTTTTTTAATTTTTTTTATATTACCACGTAAAAACAATTCAAAAATAATAATTGCAAATAGTCACTTGATACAGTTTTACATACTTTTAATTAGCCTCACTCATTTAAGCCATGTCATGGGTTAATGGTTACCAGCAACTCTCCATTCCGTGACCTTTCCGACCCTACGTAGAACAACCAACTCCCCGGCAAAAATAATAATAATTTCACAGTGGAATCATGTTTTTTAAAAAAACTTGATTTTTTTTATTTTAAATTAATTTTTTTAATATTTTTGAATTATTTTGAAACATTAATATTAAAATAAATTTAAAAAATAAAAAAATTATTTAATATATTTACACATGAAAAAAAATGCTTTAAAAAATAATTCCTACCGACTGCCGAAGTCAATCATAGTATACCTGCCTTCCCGGTTTTCAAAAAAAAAAGGGAAAAATAAAATTAAGACTGTGTCTTTTGGGCAGCATGGTGCACTGCTGTTATACCAAATAATCTAGTCAGTCAATATCATTTTTTATTATTATTAATCTGGCCAGATATGAACTAGATTGGTTTGATTGAATCATTCAAATTTCACCAAATCAATATTTTATTTGGTTGAATTACAAATTCAATATTTTTTTAAGGTCAGTAGTTAGAAATAAATGAATAAATGAATAAAAGCTACGTACGTACCAATATTTAAATTAAGTAACCTCAAAGACTAATAATTGAGCTTTTGATATTAAAAGGGCGTATGTCCTTACTCTCTGCCTAGTTGATGAGGCAAATATCAGGTCTTCCATCTCCACTACTCCCTGCTAACTCCTTGCCTCATATCTTACGTTATATCTATCAAGTTATAAAGGACAAAAACCATGAATTTTTTGTGAGACAAACTATAGTGAATGTTTTTCTATTCTATCTTGATTTACCCAAGGTGTTTATAACCAGATGGTACATGCTGAGGTGGATATTAGCAACAGAGGAAAGCATACAAAAGTAACCAAAAAAAATATTGATAGTATACCTGCCTTTCCAATTTTCAAAAAAAAAAAAACAAGAATAAAAGTAAAATTCAAGACTTGTGTCTTTTTTACAACATGGTGTACTCCAATTATACCTGTATTTTGCCAATAACTTATGAGTCATTTATTAAGTTAATTTTTTAATATAGCACCAGATATTTAATAACTTATAAGTCATTTATTAAGTTAATTCAGAATAATTATTTTTATTAAAATAATATTAATTCATTCCTTTTTTATTAATATGGTTAGATATGAACTAGATTGGTTTGATTGAATCGATCAAATTTCACCAAATCAATATCACAACTAGAAATTCGACTAAAACCAACGGAATTAGCAACAATATTTTTCTATCGGTAATTTGCGGTAATAATTACCAACGGATGTAAATCAATCAGTAAACCCGTCGGTATATACCGACGGAATACGTCTGTCGGTATATACCGATAGAATTACGAACGAAATATATAGAATTTTGAAAGAAAAAAAAGCAGGTCGTTGACGTGGAAGATTTTGCGAGTGATTTTATCGACGAAATTACCGAGGGATTCAAACGAGGATCTCCGTACAGTGACGTGACCCCTTTACCGTCAGAATCGCCAATAGAATCATCGATAAAATATTTTCGTCGGTGATTTCATCGGTAAAAGTTAATATATCACCAAGTTGTCGAACCTCCCCTCTCCTATTTCTCGTTCTTCTTCCACATCCATGCATCTAAACAAACTCTCACCTCCCAAATTGCAAGTAACCACCCCCCAAAACATCCCTCACTTCTCAACACAAATAATTCTTCTTTATTTTTTGTAGTCACAATATCCGTGTTCTGATTTATTGTGGATTTTGTTATTTTTTATAAGTAAATCTATATTTTTTATTTTTAATATTAAAATGTCAATTTTATTATTATTTAATTTTTTTTAGTATATGTATTTTGTTAGGGTAAGTACATGTTTTATTATTTTTTCTCAAACAAACTTGTAGTATGAATGTATAATTTTATACTTGTTATGTTTTGTTTTAGATTTTGTAAAATTGTATTTGTTTATAAATTGTTGAAACTTATGTCGAATTACCGTATTAGATATGTTGTAATAAATAAATAATAGTTTGTTTAATGGGTCCGTTTTAATTTTTATCAACGCTATTGCGGAGTTGTAATTTATGTAAATTTATGTGTATAAATTTGTATGGATGTTGATAATTGATAATTAATATTTAAGATAAGTTTTAATTAGTTTGTTGGATAATCTCGAGTTAAACCAATATTTTTACAAATTTATTTACTTAACATAATTAATTAATACATGTTGTCATCATTAGTTTATAGAGGTTATGGATGGTCGTTCATGGATGGATTATTGTAATGGGGTTCAGGGTTTTATTAATTTTGCAACATCTATTCTGAGAAATTTTAGTGGGGGCAGTATTAGGTGTCCATGCAGGAAGTGTAAAAATAAAAAGTATCTGCATCCGGATGTTGTAACGATGCATCTTCTACACAAGGGGCCAGTTTATGGAGGATTACTTGTATTGGTTACACAAAGAATAATTTGTTCGTAATGAGAGCATGATAAAAAGAATGGTTGGGTCAACTTCTAGTGCTAGCAACGTGCATGAAGTTGTAAATGACAACAGTAATCCTTACAAGATTATGGTTATAGATGCAATGAGAATGAATCAAGGTAATGTTAGTCAATGTCCAATTGTAGAAGAAGAACTTAATGCAGATGCGGCCAGGTTTTTTTATCTATTGAAAGATTCCGATGAACCATTATGGAATGGTTGCACGAATCATAGTAAATTATTGACTGTAACACAGAAGTTCACCATCAAGTCGGATTGTGGGTTGAGTGAGGCTGGTTATGACAGAATTATTAAGTAGACGAGAAATATTTTACCTTAAGAGTACAGGCTAAAAGAGAACTTTTATACCAAAAACAATTCAAAAATATTAATTGCAAACAGTCACTTGATACAGTTTTACAGACTTTTAATTAGCCTCACTCATTTGAGCCATGTCATGGTTAATGGTTATCAGCAACTCTCCATTCCGTGACCTTTCCGGCCCTACCTAGAACAACCAACACCACGGAAAAAATAATAATAATTTCACAGTATGTTAATAATTTTAAATTTTTTTTATTATCTAGTCAGTCAATATTATTTTTATTATTATTATTAATCTGGCAGATATGAACTAGATTGGTTTGATTGAATCAATAAAATTTTACTAAATCAATATTTTATTTGGTTGAATTACAAATTCAATATTTTTTTAAGGTCAGTAGTTAGAAATAAATGAATAAATAAATAAAAGCTACGACGTACCAATATTTAATTAATTTAAGTAACCTCAAAGACTACTAATTAGATTTTGATATTAAAAGGGCGTATGTCGTTACTCTCTGCCTAGTTGATGAGGCAAATATCAGGTCTTCTATCTCCACTACTCCCTCCTAACTCTTTGTCTCAAATCTTAAGTTATATCTATCAAGTTTGCTTAATTAAGATGGAATATTTATGACTTTTATAATGTATTAAGTTATAAATATAATTGTTTTCAATATATACTTATCATGATAAACTTTTATTCATATTTCTATTTTTATTGACAGTATATGGTGTGCTTTTATTCAAGAGGTACATCAGTCAATGAGTTCGGAATTTATTTATTTTCCAACTCCTTTCTACAAATTTATATATTTAGCCCTCGATCTATAAAGTATGATTTGTTATCTAATTTACACACCAGTTTTTTTGTTGCCAAAAATTATCAACCATTAACTTTCCATTTTTTTCAAGTTTTTCAGAATTTAAAAAACCACATAGGCTAGTTTCTGCTTAATTTCAATATCATATTTGATTTTCAAAGTTTCAATTATTTTTAATGAATTAAAATAAACAAAATTTTGTCAAGTCAAACGTCAACTTAACTTAATGTTGAAGCCTTATTTTTTAAAAAACTCTGAGAACTCCATGACAAGTTAATTAAAACAACTTATCAGTCTCAAATCGCTATCAAATAATCTATAATGATAAAATTGAAAATAAAATAATTAGTAATTAAAAAAAAAAAGATAAAAGACTATTTTAATAGATAGTGTTTTCTCTCCTGGTACATGGTAAAAGCCTGAGGAGTTTTTTCTTTTTTAATTTTAATAATACTTTTGTTCTTTCTATCCCAAGAAATCGAGAATGCTAGTTTCATTCATCAAGATTCTAAATCATATATTTAGATAAATTAGACAAAAACCCTAATCGAGTTCCTTTTTTGAAATCCTCATTAGAGGCTAATTTGTAGCCCTTCAAGATACCTTTCCAACGCGTCAAGAATCACAGCAATCCGATATGTGAGTGGAAAGTTATGATTAAAATACTCAAGTGTGTGCAGGCTGGTTCAAAGTGAAATTTCTATTATTTTTATTCACATTTTAGCATTTTATTCCAATGATAGAATGCACTTTCATAGACTCATCAAAACCACAGGAACGCAATCAAGCTTTAGCTTCAAACAACCAGAGGGAGATTCAGTGCTGCAGTGGAAAACTTAAACATCTACTATGAAGCTTGATTTGCTATCCAATCTGCACACCAGTTTTCCATTGATACTGTATGTGTTTTTGTTGCCGGAAAGTTGTGGATCAATAACATTTTATCTTTTTTCAAGTTTTTTTTGTGTGATTTTTTTTTCTTTGATCTCAAACTCAAGAACTAAAACGTAAACAAAATAAAATTTTAGATCAAAATAAAAAATAAAAAATATAAGATGCAAAAAATTATAAGGTAAACAATAAACTAAATTTTAGAATATGTCTCTTTAAGTATTCGTAAGCTTCCTATTCGTTCTTAGTTTTTGTTGAAGTTATTCTATTTGATGTCATGAGTGTTCCATTGAGAGATAAAAAAGAAGACAAATTGCCATTCTCTTCACCTTCTTACAATGTATTACAGTAATATCTCTAAGAGAATTGTAAATCAATTGTAAATTCAAACAATTTCAGAATTTTCCAAGATAAACAGATTTTGAAATACACTCAAACATAATTTTAAATATAAAAACAAATTATGTTTTTTTGATTGCGGCATGACAATGTTGGCAGTACCGTTGTTGTTTGGACTTTGAGCAGCAGTAGATATCTCCAGCGTACTGTTACCTGCCGGCTAGAAAATGTATGTTGCCGTTTTTTAGTTTACTAGAGAGAGGGCAGAAAGCCTCAAGAAAATAATTTCACATTCTGTGCGGTAGAAACCTGATTCCACCCAAAAGCAAAGAAATTAAATCAAAACGGGTAAATAAATGATCCAAAGATTAATCCATTCAATAGAAAAAACATGAATGAATCCATAAACTGCATAAATTCGGAGAAGAATACTTCTCAACAACAAATTGAGAATGATAAAACAAAAGAACATTACTTTTTCAAAAGGAGGCAGCCCTCCTTTTTCATCAGAGGGCTAACCTGTAGAGCCCTTTACGATACCTTTCCAACGCATCAAGAATCACAGAAATCCGATAAAGTTATGGTTACAATATTTTTAGTGTATCTAGGCTCTTTCTAAGAAAAAGAACATTACTTTAAGTTTATCCAGGCTGCTGTTTAAAAAGTCAAGAAAATAAAGTTTTGGATTAAAATAAAATAAAATAAAAACTTTAAGGATCAAAATTAAACAAAAAAACATGCTTTAGGAGTTCTTTTATTTCAAAATTCAAAAATAAAAACGGAAAATAAGTCAGCAAATGATTCCAAATATCTTCTAAAAAGAACAATGAAATATGTTTTATTTATTTATTTTGAAACACAAAAAGCCAAACCAGCCATAAGGGAAGATAAAAATTAAAAAAATTTCAATTTAGAAAATATAAAGTTGAAATTTGTGTAAAAAATAAGTTAAAATTAGAACTGGGATTCTAAGTCGAATCAAGTTTCAAAATTGAATCAAACAAGATATCAATCTAAAAAAATATTTTTCATCCAGTTAAGTCGGTAACCTGTTTAAATTTTTAGTATCACGGTTACTATACTGGGGCATGTTAACATCAAAAGGAATTTTTTTAAAAATAAAAAATAAAATGAAATCAATTTAATAAAAATAATTGACTATATGTCCACGAATTCTTCTTTCTTTGCATCTGGCAACTCTTTTACTGTTAACCATGCCTTGAGAGTTCTCTATAGTATATGAATGGCCATATTCCTAATCAAGTCATGCATCTTTCCTGCTCCTTATTTCTAATAGGCAAACATTTTCAAGTCTATTAAGCATCGTGTGGCCCTCGTCAAATGCATCTTTCCTGCTCCTTATTCCTTTAATTATTCCCTCATCGATCAAATAACCTATCAACCCCTCCCTTTCAATCATATAATTTTCAGGAAATAATGCACAGTATAAAAGACAATGTTGCAGTGCTAAAACACCTAACTGATCATAACTAAACCTCAATAACTTGAATACTTCTCTAAATTCTGATTCTCTCAATTTCTTCAATGTATTTCTCCACTCATGTAAGTCATCTACTTCCCTCAAGCATCCTGCCATTGTAATAATTCTCAAAAGCAAACCACCACATTGATTTTGCAATTCGTTCCACTTTTGGTGAAAGTGCTATGTCACGTCCAAGCTTCTCCCCTAGAAAGTGGCTTCACTTTGATTTTGTGGTGGAAAGCCATCTGATGACAAACCGTTTGCAACGGAACTGGAATTTTCACTTTGTGTAGCTTAAAATTGTTCCACAAATCATCTAAAATAAAAAATCATTTTTATTTCTTCATTAGTTTTTCTAATAATTTGACAGCTCTATTCACATCATTATCTTCGCTTGAAAGGTCTAAATAAAGAGGTTTAACAATAAAATTTAGCAATAAAATTCTGCAATCTATTAATACTGAAATCTTGAAACATAATCACCCAAATCACAAATATCTGATCTTTGTAGAAGCTCGTTATGGATATGCTATTCCTTCAAATATGGACTCCAATTGTTTTATACCACAGCTAGGCAGATAGCAGAAGGCTAGTGGAACCACTGCTGGGCTAGAAAAGGTATGTTGTCGTTTTTCAGTTTATTAGAGAGTGGGGCAGAAAGCCTTAATTAGAGAATAACTTCATATTCTGGGGGTAGAAACCCCACGAAAGCAATCAAGCATTAGCTTCAAATAATAAGAGGGAGCTTTAGTGCAGTAGGAAACTTCAACATCTATTATAAAAGTTTTGTTCGGTAAGGATGTGCAAATCATGTTTTTTAAAATTTTGAATTGTTTTCTACTAAAAATTATTTTTTTAAATTATTTTGATGTGTTGATATAAAAATATTTTTAAAAAAATAAAAAAATATTATTTTAATATATTTCTAAATAAAAAATATTTTAAACCGCAATTGTTATCATAATTTCAAACACACCCTTATGATTTGGTATCTAATCTGCACACCGGTTTTCCGTTAATACAAAGATTGTGTTTTTTTTGTTGTTAGAAAATTATCAACCAATAACTTTTTAATTTTTTCCAAGTTTTTCACTGATTTTTTTTTTTATTTCATATGAACTAAAAAGTAAATAAAATGAAAATTTTGGGTCAGAACTAAAAATCAAAATGCAAAATGCAAAAACTTTAGGGATCAAAATTTTAAAAAACACAGCTAAGCTACTTTCTGGTTCCAATATCGGATGTAATCTTCGAAGTTTCAATTATTTTTAATGAATTAAATTGAACAAAATTGTGGCAAATAAAAGGTAGCAGCATGAAGCCTCGCCAAAAGCCCAAGATTAACCATTTCGGAAAAAACACACCTAGGCTACTATGGTATACTAGAAAGTGGAAATAAATCGTTAGCAGAAACCAAAAAAAAAAAAAAAAAAAAAATTTGTTCATACTACTTCATCTTATTGATGAGAATGACTTTTGACCTGCATACATATGTAATGACTCCTCCTAAAATTATCTGAAAAAACTTAATAAAGTCAGAGAAAAAGTCATTTTTATTCAATAAAATAGAGAAGAAAACTCAGGTAATAAATGTTCAATTCACTTTCCAGCCGACAATAAAGAATGAAAGCATTTTTATTCAATAATACTTCTTGGCTCACAAATAAGCTGTCAACAATTATATGAAAATCAAATCTCTCCGATCACATGGTCGTTTAAAATGCTCAGCACCCAGAAAGCAAATTTACAGAATAATAAGAGGCTGTTTGGTTCTGCGGTTGAACCTGCTTTTCACCGAATTTTAATTTTTTTTTTTTTTTGCTAAAATTGAGTGTGGTTTGTACTTTTTGGATCGTTTTGATGTGCTGATATCAAAAATGATTTTTTTTTAAAAAAAAAACATCATTGGCATGTATTTCGGCACGAAAAACTATTTGAAAAGCAACCACTACCACACTGCCAAACACCCTCTAAGTCTACTCATTTTTCCTCGAAAAGAATCCAGATCTTCTGTCACCTATAACTTCTAGATTCCTAGGTCAACTCTATTCAATAAATTCACAATCCAAGAAAAAAAATTAGAAAGCATCTCTCAAACGGGTTGGAAACGGGTTGGAAATGAT
>Ga0307515_10025015_pt1 | contig 10359 bp, 9 predicted proteins | sample 17_EM_MG_FD_194513 | JGI IMG/M metagenome (GOLD analysis project Ga0307515, IMG submission 194513) | Populus trichocarpa ectomycorrhiza microbial communities from riparian zone in the Pacific Northwest, United States - 17_EM | ecosystem: Host-associated > Plants > Roots > Unclassified | place...
CCGTTCAACCCCAGCGATTGTCGCTGCCGCAGCTCTATCGATTTCAGCAGCAGCTTGGTCGGCACCCTTCTTGGCAGCAGCTTTGCTCCTATCGACCGCGTCCTGAACCTTCGGAGCGGTTTGCTTCCCCGCTTCTTCAATGCCCTCCCTGCTCTTTTGTAATCCAGACCCTAAAATCCTCGCGACAGCTCCTTCCATCCCCTCTCGCACTTCATTCCAATCCGTTTTCTGCACTCTCCGCACGGCATGCTCAACCTCCTCATTCCATCTATCTTTCAGCGTTTCCGTTAATGAACTCCTTTCTTCGCGCGCGAGTTCGGCCCTGCTCTGTGGTGGAGGGATAGGTGAGGGTTCAAGCAGACTTGTGAGCACGCGAGATTGTGACCGGAGAGCTTCAGCTTGGGCCCGTCGATTCCGTTCATGGGCAAGGACTGTGAGATATGCAATACCGAGTGTCAGAGTAACCCCGCCAGTCTGGACGCCAATGTTAGTTATGCCGCAGCATTCGCTAACTTCTTCTCGGTACTCACAAAACCAGTTGTGAAGCCCATCTTGAGTTGCTAGGCTGGCGCGACGGATGCTACAAGGCTTTGACAAACTTCCAATCTGATCAAAGGGATTCGGATGTCCCAATTGATGTTGTGGAAGCTCCAAGGAGCTCGCAGCTAGAGAACGACCAAGGGTGAAGGTTGCGTGTTGGTGGTCCGATCAGTTCTCGTTCGCCGCGAAACTTTTGGAGCAAAGGCCAACCACGGGCTTGCCGATCCCTGCAGGGGGCCAGCCCTCCTCATATAAAGTCTCCCAAGTCATCACTAAACAAAGACACCTTTTTTATTCTGATATTAAGCATCGTTTTGGCTTCCCCAATGCTAAGTTTAAACAAGAAGACTCAATCTGAATCAGTATCCCGAATTATTCTTAATAGAAGCCCTGGGAATACAAGTACAGCTCCATCCAAGTACAAGCGGGTCAAGATGTATATAGGAGTTATTTAATTCACAAAGCGGAATCTTCTGGCATTTGGGGAGTTTTGAATATCCCCCGAAGGTGGTCATTTGGAAATGAAAAAGCTTGCGCATGAACATTGAGGTCATTGAAATGCCTTTGTAGGCTTCTCTGTTCCTTTCCCGATCCTAATCTTGGCCATTTTGTAATGGTTTTGCCACAGCAGTCCCCATTATCTCAAGAATCTTAGATTCACCCATCTTCTCTCTTTCTCTCTGCCATTGCTCAAACTCATCCCACCACCACTGATGTGTCATTCCATCTTTTCCAAGGTACCCTGCAATACCATCACTGCCGATCCGCCGACTCCAAGGTTTATCCACAATGTAATGTAGATTTCTGACTTCTTCGTCAACCCAAAGGTTTTCATGCCAGTACCGCATTGTCTTCAGGGCGTTGTATTTCCACGGCAAACTCTTCCACCTGCCCTTGAAAAAGTCACCCAAAAAATCCTGATCTGGGAACAGGTACGTTTTGACTTCTTCATTTTCATTGAGAAATTTGATCATCTCTTCCCACTGAGACTGCGACGGTTGGAAGATGAACAAGCCGGAATTTAGCAAGGCGTGTGCTCTCTTGCCACTGTTCCCTCCACTTGGTACAGGTGTCGGTGGACTCTCAGGACTCAAACCAGTATAAGCACAGTTCTCCTTGTTCCAATCCTCTGGAGCCCAGATATCGTGGTCCAGATTGCAAACACAAGCATGATTAGCCGCAATCCAATCTCTTCCGGGTAACCCCATATCGAACAACTCGTCCATGTTCCTCCTCACAAGCATATCAGCGTCCAGAAATACCAGTTTCTCACATCCATACTTATGCAATTCGAAAACTCGCAGCTTTGACCAAGTATCTTCAAAACGAGGTGCAATAAGTGTCTCCGGTAAATTGTGTGCAGGAGGGACCAGAGGTGAGATTTGCATGTGACGTGAGTTGGTGAGAATGCATTCTTGCTGAAGAGTGGGCAGATGAGATTTTTCAAAACCAGGCGTGGTAAGAACGATCAGCGGGTATTTCGATTGGTGCTTCTTGAGGCTGTGTGCTAGAAGAGTGGCTCCTGGGAGGTAGCTGGCGCGAGTAACAAGTGTTACCCACGCAAATGCGGGTAGGCGATCCGAGTTGGAAGTGTTCTCGCCCATTATATAAGAAAGTGAAAAGAGCAGAGCAGCGTTTTGCAATTGTTGCTGAGGTAGAAAGTTATCTCGTCCCTTCCCAACTTGACGCTATTCAGCACTAGTAGTCTTGTCGTCATTAGACTCCAAATTCAACACTTCGTACCTAGACACCCAAACACCGGAGAATCTGAGAGATGAAAATGGCGATGAAAAGAAAAAGACGAGAGGCTATTCAGAATTGTCTCCAACCTTCTCCGCCGACAACCATATCACTTCCTTTTGCTGTCGATTTCTCATCCTGGACCCAAATCGCACTTGCATCATCCACCTTCTGCGTCCCAAACTTCTTCTCGCAAAACTCCAGCACAGTCTTGAGCTCTCGTTTGCTCTCGTCCTCTAGCTGATGAATCTCTGAGAAATCTTTATGTTTTGTTTCTTTCCTTAGAATCTCAATCCTTCTCACGAAGTCCATTACTTTGTCGATGCCGCCGTTACCCCACACGGCCAGAAAGACTTCCGAGTCTTTCACATCACGATACCACGCTCTTGCATTCTCATAGTCCCCTTCAATGCGGTGCAGTATTCCATGCAACATCATAGATTCATACTGTGGTGCAGCTTGCATGTGGCGCACCAAAAAATGGGCTGATACCAAGTCATCGTTGAATAGGTGGAGAGCAGCTTCAATAGAGGGATGAAGGAACAATGAGGAGATAGCATGAGTGAGGTTTTGAGACGGAGCTGATCGAGGCGGTGGTAAAATAGGGCCCGGTTTCGAGAGTAGCTGTTGCTTCAAGCCTGTATACGACTGATCTTTGGTCGAGTCATTGTCCACGCTAGACATCGCTGCGTCACCGATGTCTCCCAACCCTGATAGTTATTTGAAGTGTTCCAACTCGACTGGCAACTTATCGCAGGTAAGAGTATCGTGATAGTTGAGACAATTGAACGTTGAAGCAGTGCCGTTTAAGAACCAATGAGATCGTGTGCGTCATGACTGAAGAGTGCTAATTACGTTCTGCCTAGCGCCCCAAAAGAGTTCTACCGGCGAAAAGTAGGAGATTAGGGAAAGTCCTCAGTTGATAGAACAGATTTGAACAGATCTAATAAGTCGGACGATCCAAGTATGGATGTCCCGCCAGTACGTAGAAGCTCCGTGATATCCTTGGCTACAAGTCATAAAGATCCCATACAGCGACTCCCGGCGGGAGGACATCATGATCTATATGCGGCCTCCTTGGGCCCTGAAGAACACGAAACTTCCGATCTACCGCACGTGAGGCTCTTGCGGCATCTCCTCTCCTGAGCGCAGCGATATTCAAGACGGGAGGATTTTCAAGGCCTCGAATAGCCTCATCAAAAGTCACACTTGCTTTCCTCCCTCCCCTTTCCCACCTTCTCACTTCAAGCTCCGTGGCAGGTGCAACCAAGACAGCATCCTCGTCCCAGTCTTGCAAATAAGGTTCAAGGGAGTCTTCAGCGACCAGCGTCACAGAACTCAGCGTATCCAGAGGAAGCCGAGTCCATCCAATCGAGCCGGAGTGCAGAGGGAGAGCCAGGTTTCTGATACCGATTTCTTCCGCATCGAAGGCTTTCATATCGTCGATCAAAATCCCCATAGTTTCTGTGTCCCATTTGAAATTTCCATATATCGTATCCAGCAAGGGATTTATGTAGATGGTAGAGGACCCACTGGCCAGCACTCGAAAACGCAATGTGTAGACTTTTAGAGCTATTTCGCGTGACTCGTGGCAGACACTGAGTACTGCTGGAGCTGGAGTTTGAGTTACCCACTGAATAGTGCGAATTTCCGTCCCATGTCCGGTTGGATAGAATGATATGTTCCAATTGCCTGGGTAGTCATCTGTGCGCATTTCGATAATTCTGGGAGTAAGGCAGCTGTAACACCATATTTGGAGGCGACACTCAGTTGGAAGAGCAGGAAAGTTCGCGACTTGTCCGGACATTCGTGATTTGTTGTACCAAGGATGTGTGGTTGATTGAAGATGAAGGTTGTCATCATTGGTCATTGGAAGAGGCGAGAGGCTCAGCCTTGCCGTGGCTTTAATATAATAGAGGTGTGACCTTAGCTCGTTCTTGTAGCTCATCGTCAACCTCAAATAATTTCCAGCAAGTCGGATCAAGCATCTTCCCCAGCGCACAACGTGTTAATTGAAGCTCCCAAGCCTAGCTCCGCATAAACGGCGATATTGAAGCTCATATTTACATTTCCTGTGTTTCTGCCAAGCGGAGAGGAGCCTCCATTGATCTCCTGACTCTTCGCCATGGCCGGCGCCAGATTAAAATATCGACATCTAGGCCGCACGTCTTCACATAGACAGGCTCTCCTCCGAAATCTCGTCACATCTCTCTTCACACACGAATCGATATCTACAACATACCCCAAAGCCAAAGAAGCGCAAAGGCTGGCGGAACAGCTCATCACTCTGGGAAAAAGGAACACAGAAGCGAGCAAGAGAAGGGCCTTGAGCATATTCTTTGTATGTCAATACTTCAATCTTGGTAGGCTGGAAAATATGTGTTATGTGTGATGCTGACTCTTGGAAAGACTCCCCACGAACTCCTCCCTAAACTCTTTGGCCCATTACGGGAACGATATGCGGACAGACCTGGCGGTTACACGCGTGTATTGCGGATTGAGCCGCTGAAGTCGGATCAAGCGCCTTCAGCCATTTTGGAGCTGGTGGATGGACCTAAGGATATGCGATTTGCGATGACAGCGAGGACTGTTGCCACATTGAGAAAGCAGGGACGGCCGATCAACGAGATGACTGAAAGGAACATTGAGAAGGTCACAAGATACAGGGAAGATGGACAGCGGGAGCTTGAGAGGATGGTGAAGAGGATGAAAGAAGTCGAGATCGAGGAGAGAAATGATGCCATCACTATTCCAAAGCCACGGGATCCTAGACCAAGCGAGGAAGATGACTGAAAATAAGATAGGCGACAAATGTATTGAGACCAGAACTTTCGATTGTACATTAGAATTACATCGGATGGCGTTTACATATCTTCATTATTTCGATATCTTACAGGAAATCGAAGGTATCGCCTTTCTCCTTGATCATTTTCCCGACTCTCTCCGTGCCAGCAATCCTCTCCAGCTTCAATATATCCCATTTGGAGAATATAACTCTCGCACTCCCTTCTCCAGGCTCCAGCTTACCTTCTTGGACACTCCTACCAAGGTAACCGCCCACTATTTCCTTGTAAAAGATAGGATTGTCGGGTAAACCATACATGATAACTTTTCTGACACCCCTGAGCTGGTAACGCCGGAAGTGATGTGCGCGTTCAGTGTAAAGTAGGACACTATGGCGTCCACTAAAGAAATGAGATCGTGCTCTTGCTACATCCCTGACAGAAGTGTATTCAGAGATACTGCCAAACGACAAGCTAGTTGTAGCTGGAGATGTTGAGAAATAGTTCCTCACCCGAACAAAGTCGAGATAGGACGGGATGAATATGACTGTCCCAGTGCTGTCCTTGGTAAGTCTGGTCAAGGATGGTATAATGGCGGTGGTGAAGTATGTAAATCGAGCATCCGGGTCTGAGGCAAAGGAGAGTGATTCGAGACGAGAGAAGGTTTGTTTGATTTTCACTCCTAGCTCTTGAATCGCGCCGGGATAATGGATGTTGATTTTGATCTTGCCAGCCCAATTCCTGGATTGATTGAAGAAGAGTGTGTTCAACTCAGGTGTATTAAATGCTGCCAGGGCTATGGTCTGTCTGAAGTATTTGGCGTTGTTGTCCAAATACCAACTCCTCACTCGACTGAAATCGCAGCCATGGGCCTCCTTCGGTTGCAAGTTTAGGTGCTCGAAAATATACTCCACATGCTCCCAATTCTGCATGAGGAGTGCATCAGCTTGATCAACGATGACTACCTCGATCGAGCTCAAGAAGTCATAGTCTCCTTTCTTGTCGTCCTTGCCTTCCAATGCCAATCTCAAGCCTAATGGACTGGCAAAAATGATATCCGAGTTGTAGAACTGTGAGAAGTATTTGATGGTTTTTCGAGTAAATTTTAGCCCAAGCCGGAACATATCATCATCATTGCCTCCAAAAAGTTCTCGAAAATCCTGTGGCTTGTCATCGGAAAACTTCTCTCCTTTTTCGACATACGAGTCGTCGAACCGTTTTCGATTCTCCTGCTGATCTGGTTCACACAACAATGTGATCATATTTACCATCCGAACACAGGACTCGCGAGTGGGAAGAATCATGAGAACCTTTGGGCGGGTGAACCCTTGATCTCGTAATTCGAGGTCACCGTCATTCTCCTCTTTTGCCAGGCGTGCATTATTTTTGATAACACGGTCTCGAGTCCTGGAGATATGTCAACAAAAGCTTAAGTCCTAAATAGATAGTACTTACTTGAATACATGATTGACAGCGTGGAGGCATGCCAAACGTCTTAAGCTCTCCGAGTTCGTCGGCCGCCGCTCACAGTAGAAGAGATCCTGGTAGCCAAATACCGAAGGTGCAATGTGTTTCTCCAGATCGCCAAATTCTGGTCTTTGTTTAGACATGACGCCTGCCAACTTCTGCTTCAACCTCAATTCGCCCAGCCCAGACATGGGCTTGGGCCTAGTCCTGTCATTCTTGTCGTCTATTTCAGGGATGCCTATTACGACCTTTCCAAATTTCGGAATTGTTACTTTTTGAGTAGCCCATTGGTTTTTCTCCAGGGACTTGAGTCTCTTGGAAAGAATGTTGTCATCTGGATCCGCGAAATGAGCTTCGAAGGGATCCGAAGCGTCCTCCAGATCATCTTCGTCGTCAAGTAAGCCGTCAGTCCTAGTCTCCGGACCTTCTTCTGGCTCTTCAACCTCATCAGCATCTTCTGCAGCAGCCTCCAAGTTCTCTTCTTCTTCAGTTTTCGCTGATTCGGGCCCTGCTTCTGGATCCAATTTCCTCCGTTTTGCTTGCGGCCCCAAGTCTGTTGCAAAACTTTGCATAAGAGCAGCATAGGAACGCACAGCTGGTAATGGCTCCTCATCTCCACTAGATTCGTCTTGGCTTTCCGGTTCTTCCTCCGCCTCAGATGAACGTTCTGATTCAGACTCTTCATTTGCTTCCCTGAAAGCTGTTTAATCCTCCATTCACATATTGGGAAATTGGAAATCTTACACTTCTTTTTGTTGCGCTATTCTTGTACTGTCAAAGACCGGCTTTCCTCTTCCACCTCGAAAGCCGCCTCGTCCTCGTCCTCTACCACGTGAACCACCCATACTGGATCCCCTCCCGCTTCCCTCGCTGTTTCCCCTACCCCGTGAGCCACCTCTCGATCTGTGGAATGCCATTTCGGTGAAGGCTCGAAAATGGTGTAAAAGTTTGAACCTCTCGAACAGATGTCTCAAAAAATTACACAAATTCTTATCTTAGCGCGCCCATTTTCGTCCTGAAGGCCATTTTGGAATGAAGAACAACTTTGCGGAGTGCAATTTTGGTTTCAGATCAGTGGAAATTCTACGAAGCCCGTGAGGCTATAAGGCCTCTTAGATATAAAGCGTCACTTTAATTAAATTCAATTATGAAGTCTTCTTGCAAGTCTTCGAAAAGTATATTTGGCACGTGAATCCTTATCTTAGCGTCGAATCTCGCCCACAACGGAAGCGACGACGAGGGGAGCAAATTTGAACTCATCACCCCGTTTGACGCCTTCCCCAGACCTTTCCAACACCAGAGAAAGTTGCCCAGCATGGCGGTTGGTACTGATTCTTTCCTGCATCTTGCGCGCCCTCTTGCGCCTTCAGCGATCGGTGTACAGCCCACAACCGCACCTCTCAATGTCATAATTCAACCACAAGTACGTCCAGGCACACGAAATTACCGTATGGTGAGCTGATGATAAAAAGGCCGTGTTCTCCATCCTCGATCATGCTATTCGACGTGACATCCGCGACACACAATCAACGCGAGTGATTGGGGCCCTACTCGGCGTCCGCTCAGAAGACGGCATGGAAGTGGAAGTACGAAATTGCTTCGCGATCCCCCATACCGAGAACGAAGATCAAGTCGAGGTCGACGTCGAGTACCAGAAGAATATGCTCGCATTACAACTCAAAGCCAACCCGAGAGAAGTGTTGCTAGGATGGTACACGACGAGCCTTGAACTGAACAGCTTCAGCGCCTTAATTCAGAACTTCTTTGCAAGTCCCGAGACTGGAACTTTCCCTCACCCAGCGGTTCATTTGACGGTATCAACGGAGGCTGGAAAGGAGATTGAAGCGAGAGCGTACATCAGTGCTCCGGTTGGAGTAAACGCTGAGCGTGCTGCCGAGAGCTGTCTGTTCATCCCAGTACCATACGAGATACGCTACGGCGAAGCCGAGAAGAGTGGCCTGGAGTTGATATCTGGAGCAAAGGATAGCGAGAACCGAGCGGCGCCTGTAGTCTCGGACATTGAAGGTCTAGAGAGAGCTGTGGATCAGACACTTGATCTGCTTGAGCGAGTATCAGAATATGTCAACTCGGTTTTGGATGAGGAAAAGGAACCGTCGAATGCTTTGGGACAATTCTTGATGAACGCTTTATCACTGGCACCGAAAGTCGACCCACAAGACATCGAGCGCGACTTCAACAACCATATCCAGGACGTTTTAGTTGTTTCATATCTAGCCAATACCATTCGCACCCAAATTGATCTCTCGCAAAGGCTGGCTACCGCTACTCTCACTATGGGCGGATCAGATGCGTTGGCAGCAACTGGTGGCGAGGGTGGTGGAGACAAGGGGCAACGTGGTGGCCAGAGAGGCGGGAAGAGGGGAGGTGGACGTGGTGGTGGGCAACAAAGAGAACCGAGAGAACCGAGAGAACCGATCGAGTGATATGTGATGATTGAACGCTTTCCATGAGACTTAGCCGTGCAGTTCATAATTGCATTGTACAGGAATGGAAAAAATTCTGGCGTTTACGGGGGCTATAGAGCCAATCGAATAGAATACCATTCTTCGCCAATCTCGTCACTCGTGATCTGGATCTATTTTTTAAGTAGTATATGTATTCATAGTCTATCAGCCAATGTTGTAAACTAAAGTCGTTTTGATGCACGCATTTCCCACTAACTCCTCGCCAATGCTACCATACGCCACTTTGATGATCACGTAACCGCGTGTCTTTAAACTCCAGTTGGTGGCTTGGGAGGGAGCGTAGATGGATTACCATAGTTGGGGAGATGATTTCCAATCTGCCCGTTCTGCGGCATTCCTTGAATTCCTTGCATGCCTTGCATACCTTGTGGCAAATTAGGGGGCATGCCCTGAGGGAGACTTTGCGGCATAGCCTGATGCATCATCGGCCGATGAGCCATGTGAGGAGATGCATGATAAGAGGGCAAAGAGTTGTTTGAACCCTGTCGAGCCATATTATACCCCATTCCATTGTTGTACTGTTGTTGAGGAGGAGTGAAGGCATTGTATTGGAGATGGGGAGAGCCGTGGTGCGGAGACCCATGATGAGGAGTGCCATGATGGGACAACGGTTGAGGAAGCGGAATACCACCATTACCAGGAACGAATGATTGTGTCTTCGGGTTGAAGGCGTGGCGGTTGAAGCTCCCAGGAATGGGATGTTGACTCTTCGGATCGGCTGGATTCGCTGTGCTAGGCAACTGACCAAATGCATAAGGTATCGAATTCGGGGGAGCTCTTGGCATGGGTCCTTGAGTCTGATACGGGCTCTGGTAAGGATTCGATTGAGGCCATTGCTGGGGTGCCAGTGGAGGCGACTGGACAGGTGACCCATAAGCGCTGATCGGCGCACTGTGAGGTTGGAAGCGTTGCTGGCTTTGCTGAGGATACTGCTGTAGACTTGTCAATTTGAAGATCCATCAAAATAGCGTGGAGATGAATTACCTGGGACATGGGGTTATACATCGGCATGTTACCGTTGTTCATGTTGTTGATTGGCATGCCAGGATTGAATTGTGGGGCTGGTTGGGGGATGAACTGAGGTTGCATCGGATTTGGGTAGTTGGTTTGGACAACACCATTAAATGGCTGAGGACCAGTGGGAGCGAACTGCTGAGTTGAGGCCCAAGTTGGACCTTGCGGTTGGGGGAAGAACGGTGTATACTGGGACCTGACATCGAAGCTTTCAGAGTCGTCTCTACGCTGCTTGGGTGCCTTAGGTCTCTTATTTTGGCTTGCCCGGTCCTTGGTTGAGAGCGAACTCGAGCGAGACATCTCATTGCCCTCTTCGGTTTCTGTAGCTA
>Ga0307515_10025017_pt1 | contig 10358 bp, 10 predicted proteins | sample 17_EM_MG_FD_194513 | JGI IMG/M metagenome (GOLD analysis project Ga0307515, IMG submission 194513) | Populus trichocarpa ectomycorrhiza microbial communities from riparian zone in the Pacific Northwest, United States - 17_EM | ecosystem: Host-associated > Plants > Roots > Unclassified | place...
AGTTGTGCTCACTCGCAACAGCAGTAACAATGCTGACAAGACCTCATGGATCAGATGCCTGCAGTTTTACTGCCTTTATCATTGTGTAAGTCGCTCAGATTTCCTGTGTCATGGTCATCTGCAGAGCAGATGTGGATCCCACCAGGCCCACTGACCATGGATCACTGCTGCACCAATCTGGTTTCTTATACACCTTGGTCAGTTTTATGGGCACTCTTTCCATATTCTCAGCTTGCATTCATGTCTATGTCTCCCACACTCCTGCTTGTGTTCGCCCCACCCCTCTCGCTTTCTCCACTCTGCTTCACGACCCTGACTCTCCCCTTGTGACTTAGCCAATTGGGAGTTTTTAGTATTCATAATTAAGTATATTGGATATGTAGTAGTAGTAAATAATGCTATAATTTCTTTTCCATTCTATTGTGTGAAAATAAGTACCAGGAAACCTAGAAATAAATAGGTGAACCCCGGCTTTTGGACTTACCTGTTATTGAAACTGGTATTACCTGCCTTATCACCAGGTTGTGATGGAATCGGTAATTCTGCTAATCTCTGACAGAGATTAAGGCAACGGAAGCCGAGAGAATGGAAGGGGGGAAGGTCTTGAGGCTTATCCGTTCGCCGATGGAATTCGGTTCTCCTCTCATCTGCGCGCGCCAGCGGGAATACAATCTCTGAAAGGGAAGGGGGAAATGGGTACGACAGCTTACAGGCTTGTCGGACCTAATTCCCAGGCAACTGCCCAAAAGCACAACGGGCGCCCAATCTGTCTTGGCGTAAACGCTCCGACTAGGTACGACACCGAAGGGGCTGACTGAAGCAGGGGTTTGGTCCGGCTGGCTAGCCCGGCGGTGCTGTGGGTGGGAATTAGCATGTGAGGGCAGGGAAATGAACCACCGGTCTTGAGGTCTGAAGTCCGACGGTAGAAGGCAAGCAAGCAAGTGAGCAAGGGGGCATCGGGATTCTGATCGAGCGGGGCAGGGCGCACAATAACAAACATCTATTATTGAGACGTCGAGTGAGGGACATTCCCCATCGAGTCTGAGCTTAAATACAATGTGTAATTTACAGACATGTGGCTACTGGACCGCAGAAGGCGGTGGAGTGGAAAGCAGTGAGGTGGGTGGCATCGCATAGTGTAGGTGGAACGAAGTGGAGGTTGGACCCGACCACATCCAACTGGAAAGTCGAGTCCCCGATTGTCAGCTCGATTTTCCTAGGGTAAGTCGTAGGGCTGTCGAGTCCCTCGCTCACCTCCTCGTGGTGCCAACTGGACGACTTCGGTCGACGAACGAGCGAAATCGGCCTGGCGGTTATCCCTGGCAGTGCCGCCAGTAGGTCCATGGAGCGGTGAGTAGTCTCAACACTCCTCTAATGAGCACCTCCTAGCGGGTGGATTTCCTCTCTCCGTGAGAGTCTCATTTTTGGAATTTCCTTTCCATCGCTCGTCGAGAAGGGCTGGCAGATCAGTGACCAACCGGCCGCGGGGTGAGAGCCCCCGCCCTCGTCTGCCCACCCCCCTTCGCTCGCTCACTCGTATCTGGATGGAGTTGCTAGCAGGGCGTGGCAAGCAGCACTTCTCGTTGATGTACCAGCTCTGCGTTTACCATCGGCTACGTCTGGGGTTTTACTCCCTGGAAATGGGCTTTGTCCTGACTCCTCACTCTGCAGTCTCCTGCTGCGTTTACCATTTTTTCCAAATTCTGCTTGCTGTTTCGACTGACAACGAGGCATTGGGACGACCCTGGTACGGGTACCCTGTGCGCTCCCATCTCGGTTGAGCAGCCCGGTGGAGTCCTTGTCTCGGGGCAAAGAACGCGCATCCCTATTCTTCGGAATGGGGGTGGCCTCGTGCCCTACCGTACTGCCCCCACCGCGACTGCCTGTATGGCGGCTTCTTCGGAGGTTAGCGGTCCCTGTGTGTGGCTGCCTTCGGGTGTATTGGTGTTAGCGGCTGGCCCTGTAGTGAGGCCGGGTAACGTGCACTCCTCATTCAAACGGCAGATCACGCTCCGGGGCGTTTGGCTTGTTCATCGGTCCGAAGGACCTTACCGAGACATTGTCTAGGGTGCCTCCACGGAGGGAAAGTAAAAACGCCTATGATGACACGATGTGGCACACCACCAATGCCCGTTCATACACGAGTCCCGCCGGGTGGGGGGGCAATGACTGTGAATGCGGTCTTCGGGCCGTCTGGGTGGAACGTGCCTAATCAAATTTGGGAACACATGACTATGCTGCCTCCATGGAGGGAAAGATGAAAACAGCTATGATGTCATGTGGGCACGGATCCCGGCCACTTCGGGAGGCGGGCTGGTGCATCTCCCCCCTTAGTGCCCGTTCGTGGGAGCAGTGCTACAGCACGTGGGAGCCCAGTCTTCGTCGACGGGTGTGAATGTAGAATGACAAGCCATGGAGCTATCGGATCGTCGGAGGACCCCTACGTGAGGGGATATTGCAATCGGTAAGAGGGGGAATTGGGTTGTAAAAACAAGCCGATAAGGCCACCCCCCTCGCCCACTCATCCTGGACTGCGCCGTCAACGCGCCCCCACCGCGAAAGCCCGAGAGGGCGGCTTCTTCAGGAGTTAGCGGTTCCTGTGTGTGGCTTCCTTCGGGAGTTGATTGAGACTGCCGGTGCAGTGGTGCGACGTTAGTTGGGCGGAACTCCGGTGGAGGTCGGGGCTCAGGTGCTGGTAGATCCCTTCGGCCTTCGGGGGGACAGTCGAGCTCCTGAACACACTTGGTCATGCTCAGCAAGGCAGAGATGGTGGATAGGTTGGGGATCCCAGACGCCTCCGGGCCAGCGAACCACCTACCACCAAACCGGAAACTACCGAGAAAGCTTGGCCTAAGGTAGCGGGCGGTGATGGCATGTTACCCCTGTATTGTCGCTTGTGGGATGAGTAATCCTGTATTGAGGCATCATGTGGGGGGAGAGCTGTCGTTCGGTGGGATCGCGGTTTCCTGCCCCTACTGGCGGCAGTTGGGGGAGTTCCCCATGTCGGTTCGAGAGGACTCATCCTCTGTCGCTGGGAACTTGGTGGGCATACCCACCCGTTTCCTGGTTAAGTTGATTCCACGGTGGCGTTCGGGCGACTGTGTCCTTTTCTTATGCCGCCTCCACGGAGGGAAAGAGAAAAACGGCTATGATAGAAACTGGGTGCAGGGCTGAGGAGGAGTGTCGGGGTCTCCACTCTGTTCCAGCACGCTGCGTTAGCACGTGAGTGCGGCCCGTTAATTGGCTAGCAGCATGACCGCGCCAAGGCCTTTACGGTCTCACAGTTTAGGAGTTAGGAATAGTCCGCGAGGATGCCCCTTTTACCGGGTCCAGTTGAGGGAGTTGTCACGTCTGGGTTACAGCCCGCGGGAGCGGATACATGCTTAACTCCCTGGAAACGGACTCTCCCGTTTAGGGGCACCTTTTCGCTGGGGAACTCATTGAGGGGCCGGGAGACCATTTCCCCTTATTCTGAGTCTAAATTCCTTGAACTGGTGGCAGAGCGGCTTCCTTCCTGACAAAAAAAAAAAAAAAAAAAGTGGAACGAAGTGGAACGAAGTGGACCTCCCTGGCTGGTGTGGTGGCTGCCAGTGTCACAAACAACCATACAAGCGAAATCCCCCACCCTGCAGCCTCAAAGCGGAGGGCTGCAGGCCCCAACTGCGATCCGCCCCCCTCCCCGAACATGGGACAGACCTCGGCCCCTAACAGGACTAGAGGGAAGCTCCCAGATGGGGCCGAGGCAGCGCCCAATGATCCCCCTATACAGTTAACACGGAGGTCCTTTAAAGTAGCCACATGGAACATGTGTGGCCAAGGCACGAAGGAGAAGCAAAACAGCACAGAAAAGCTGAGATTCGTTGAGCAATTGCTAACGGTAGAGAACATAGACGTCATAGTCCTTACGGAAACGCATACGACTTCCCTGCAAAGCAGCCGTAGGGTACAAGTGGTAGAACAGTCCGGCCTAGCCGCGAGAGCTGGTGTGGCCATACTAACTAAAGCAGGGGCGGGCTGGGACGTACTGCACAGGGAGACAATTGTGCCCAGCCATGCAATAATGGTGCATCTATCGCACCGCTTGAGTAGAGAGTCCTTCTGGTTACTAGGGGTCTACGGGGACATTTCCAAAGGGCAGGTCTCACTGCTAAACTTCTATGAAAGGCTACAGGAACGGTTGACCGCTTTTGTACGAAGGCAGGCAAGAACCCACTGGGGTGGCTGTTTTGCGGCCGGTGACTGGAACTTTGTGGAGTTCGCTAAAGATAGGTTCCCCACAGCACGGGCTGACACAGCCCCTGAAAGGCTACTAACCTACTTTAATAAAATCAAAGACCTGTGTAGCCTACACGATACTGCGGGGAAGGACCCCGCCCCCTCCTTCTGGTCCTATAGCAAACAGACATTCCATGGGCAGACCTACTCGAGACTGGACAGGATATACAGGCTGTCCCATGGTTGGTTGAATGACGCTGTGGTCCCTGTGGACACCGGGAAATCCGACCACAGACTAATAATGGTTAAGGTGCACGTAAGGACACCCAGAATTGAGAAAGCCGTCCCAGCACCCAGGCTTCCTAGCCTGGAAGTCCTGGATAAATCACGGGACTTCTGGCCCACAGTCCTAAAATGCTGGGGCTCCATGACGGAGGACACGGTCATCTCCCTGGAAAGGTGGAAAATATTTAAGGACCAGGTACTCGTGGCCGGGATAAGAGAGGCGGGCGCCATGAAATCCGCAAAAAAGAAAGACTGGGTGAAGGCATTAAAAAGCGACTGCATACCCCCAGAACAAATCATGGACGCCGTCACACGAGCTAATAGGCAAATCTGGAGCAAACGCACCCCCCCTGCCAGAACACCGACTAGATGGCCAGCGGCTGTCCCTACCTATGAGGTGCTACCGAGGCCAAGCCGACATTTCATCCTGAGTAAAGACTCCCCGTGGAAAACACCGATTAGACAGCCCAGCGGCGCTCCGCGAGGGGCTACCACGGCCCCTCTCAAATTCGCGAAACCTACTGACACCAGACCAACTGCCGCCATCCTGCAGGACAGAGTTGCCGCATTCACTAAGGCCTCTAAGGACAAATGGGAGGAGATGACTAGAACACACTCTTCGGAGTGGTTCAAACAGTCGTCGAATAAAGAACTGGACGAAAGAGGAAGCAGAGCGTCCGTCTCGGTCGAAGGCCTCCGAAGACCAAACGAGGACGTTGCTCGCACGGACCTAGGCGGTATGACAGCAGTGGCCAGAGATTACTTCCACTTCTTGCACACCCCAGAACCTCTAGACGGCGCTAGAGCGGCAGCTCAAGATGCGCTACTAGAGGAAATCAGGCTCCACGGTCTTTCACGACCTGATCCTAAGCCAGATGATACGGTGGAAGGACCCTTCACAGAGGAGGAGATGATATCCCTCCTCTCAAAGATGCCGAACACAGCCCCAGGGCCTGACGGTCTTCCTTACACATTCTGGAAGAAACTGATCAAAGTTCTCGCCAGCCTCCAAGACAGCGATTCACCCCCCCGCACGTTCTGGAGCGCATTCTCAGACCTGACGGAGGACATTGCAGAACGAGGATCCTCTAGAGGGGGATTCAAAGATGCAAACGTCAGCCTCTTCTATAAGAAGGGAGATCCCACGTTAGTCTCGAACTACAGGCCAATATCCTCCATGAACACAGACTGCAAGATGTACACCAACCTGATTAACGCCAGGCTGGCGCCCTGGGCAGTTTCTAAGCTACACCCGGACCAGAAAGGCTTCGTGCCTGGACGGCTCATGAACGAGCACACCAGACTAGCATCTGAGGTAGTACACCTCTGCAACGAAACAGGTATGCCAGGATTTTTAGTCGGCCTGGACCAGGCAAAAGCATATGACAGAGTGGACCAATTTTGGCTCCTACGAGTCCTAGTAGCCTTCGGACTGCCAGTGAGCCTGGTGCTCCTCATCAGTGACCTCACTGACAGTTGCAGGTCACGTGTAAGAATTAATGGAGGATATAGTCCTTACTTCACATTGAAGTGAGGCGTCCGACAGGGCGACCCTCTGTCATGCCTCCTGTTTAACTTCTCTATAGAACCGCTGGCCTTTGAGCTGAGAAACAAGATAGAGGGACTCTCCGTTCTGGGCCTACCCCCAGTAAAGGTGATGCTGTATGCCGATGATATCAATCTGTTCCTGGGCAGCCGGGACTCCATCCCAGAAATATCGGATTGTTTAGCGGATGTCTCACACACGATAGGTTCGAAATTCAACCTGGAAAAAATGGACGTTAAGCCGGTCGGACCACACGCCTTCCAGCTGCAATGCTTTATCGACCAGAGCATGGGGAACTCCTCCATTCCCAGTGCGCACATCCTCCCACCAGCAGACCCCCTATGGGTACTCGGAGTCTGGATAGGAAGTAGGGACAACGCCCTTCAACGATGGACACAAATAGATGCCCACATCAAGAAATTAATATCCCAGTGGCGAGCAATAGGGGCTTCTGTGAGGAACAGATCCCTCCTCGCTAAGGCCCTCATGCTGTCCAGATGCCATTTCCTGATGGACGGAAACGGTATCCCACCACACATGCTACGGAAAATAAGTGGAAAAATCTCGAACTTCGTGCGAGGGAAGTTCTCTGCGATGGCCTTCAAGACGCTAGAGGCTCCTCTGGACGAAGGGGGCCTGAACTCCCCCTCTCTTACTACCAGGAAGTATGCTACGGACCTGAAGTTCCTGAGTGATCTGATTACCGGGAACCAACAGGTGCCATGGAAGCAGTGGACATGGGCAGACCTGAAAATGGCCTCCTTCACAAGTAGAGCAGGCACATACAGCAGATTAAACCCCTTCTTACAAATGGCCTACACAAAACCATCACTACTACAGGACCGCGTTTCACAGGCGTTCCTGACTGCCCGAAGGTTCAGGGTGGATCTGGCCTGCTCGACACCGTCATTACGAGCCCGGATGAAGGCCCCCGTACTAAATCACCCCGCCTTGCCTAGGACGAGCTCCCAGCGGTTCCTGAAGGTACTGAAGCTCCGACAGATTGGGGTAAGTAAAGTGATTCACCTCTACGCCCCTCCCCCTATGAGAGGAACAGGTCTAGGTAAGACCCTCTACGCTATGAGACAGGCCGTGGAGGGATCAACATGGTCCCCCCTGGAAAGATACGGGAGCGGTCAAACAGACGAAAGCGTCAATGTATGGCCCAACATGACTGGCCCACTGGGCTGTGTGCGGACATTCACAGCTCCACGATCCCTCATAGCTGGCAGGATAGTCCGGGACGCCTACAAGGCTACCAGAGTCAGGCAGCCTGTGGAAGACTATGCGCCGGTGCCTAGGGTGCCCTCCCGCCCACAGGACGACACCATATATGACAGGGACATACACATCTGGACGGATGGCTCAGCAGAGAACAATGGACAGGACACCTGCACAGCGGGCTCAGCTTGGGTCTCCGACCTGCAAATCAGTGACAAAGTCTCCCTTACGGGCGCCATTCTGTCGAACAACGTCGCGGAAGTAGTGGCGGTAGTGCTAGGCCTGCTAGCCTGGCGAAATGCCCATGTAGTGATACACACTGATTCTACTTACATGCTAGGTCTACTCAAGGGGGGTCTTCTAGCCATGGAGAGAGACGGGTGGGGCGACGCCCCTAGACATATGAGCAGAGGGCCCCCCACGCCACTCCTCCGACTCTTGTTATACCTGCTGCGAGACAGAACAGGCAGACTGAGATTCATGAAAGCCAAAGCCCATGGCGATGACGTCATGAATAACCTAGCAGATGCACTGGCCAATGAAGGTCGCACGACTGGCAGAGTTTTTGACATCGGCGCCATCCAAATCCCGACCGGGTGGGTAGACACAGCTCCTGTGTTATGCCACCAGCCCCTAGACTACCTAACGAAACTGACCATGCGAGCCACGGTGCAGTCCCCGACTGACACCATTAAATTTGGAGCGTTCTCGGACAGATGGACAGTGACGATCGGCGGCATGTTCGGTGTCGTCTTGGATCCAGGCAATTACATAGGCAAGGTCTGGGACCTTGCTGTTCCGGAGGGTCTTAAGGAAGTGCTCTGGAAAGAGATGAATGGTGCACAGGTCTTAGGTCATAGATACTACGGCACAGGATCAGCAAAATCCGACATGGCAAGGTTCTGTGCTTGCGAAGAAGAGATGTCCTTACAGCACATCTTGCTAGGCTGCAATGCTTATAAACTACAAGGCCTCCAGAACAAGCTAACAGCTGCTCTGCGCAGATCCTCCCCCAGAGACACATTCAAGATGCTTCACCCAGATGAATGGGGACACTCCCCTTGGTACCCACTGCTGGCACTGCAAGCTATAGAAGAGAATGCGCTCCCTATCCAGAAAGGAAGGAAGGCCCTCCTCAAGAAACTAAGAGAAACTAGGCGGCACCGAGAATGGCTCATAGGGAATTACTACTGGGCCCTCTGGAAATGGCGCATGAAGGAAATTCATGACAGCAAATTTAAGTTTATCCCTCTATTTTGCGAAGAGGCTCTCCGCGAGATCCTGCTTACGCCGCTGCCTAACCACCTACTGACAAAATCTAATGAGAATGGGGATGACATGACCCCGCACGCTGGGGTGCCAGCACCCAGGCCTGCGCCAACCGCTCGGGTAGGGAGCACCCCACAACTACCCCCCCCTGTTCCTGCTCCTATGGGCATCGAGCCAGCGGAGCGCCTCACAACGAAAGGAAAACTGATTTTACGCGCTATCACGGCACACAGATCACAACCAGGGGACACACTTTCTCTCACTGGGAAGGAGAGAATCGTGCAGGCCCTCACAGATGGGGCCTACGCCTAGCTCACGAGGCTAACGAGGCCCCTCTCGTACTTAACTAAACTAATCACACATTACACACTAGAGCTCGTCCCCGTCACCCTTCCCTCACCCTCTGGGAGCTGGTTCTACTCCGGCTGTAAAGTGGGGGATAGTGGTCCCTGCCCGAGTTTGCTTGCGGACAGACGGTAGGGCCCCAGGGAGGGACATTAAACAAATCTTGGGCGGTCTGGTATGGCTAGCTCTGTCAGACGCAGACAGAGGTCATCAATGCCTATGCCGGATGAGAGGCCCCCCACAGGTTTAGTGGGTATTCCACGAATGCTCCATTCGATGGCGACCCCCACACTCCCGGCCACTGAAGTCGACAGAAGCTTACCCCTTGGTTGCCAGGAGACCAGCTCACCCTTGGGTGGCAGTTCGGCAGTATTGGCGCCTCCAACAGGCAACGGGGTCTTAAACCAGATTCCTGTGGGTGACGGTAGGGAGAGTTCTAGAGAACAGGCGGTGCCAGGCGATGGGGCGCCACTCCATAGGGCTGTCACGGGGCAGGGGCCGGGAGACCATATCCCCTCCCTGACCTCCCATGGTTTGGGCGGCAGAGCCACCTCCCTGACCCACCAAAAAAAAAAAAAAAAAAAAAAAAAAATTGGAACGAAGTGGAGGCGGGGGTGATGTGTAAGTGGAATCTACACAGAGGCGGTGAGGTGGAGGCTATGCGAACGCGGTGGTATGGAAGTGGAAGCGAAGAGGAATTAGCAGAGCACGCAGGGCAGAGGCGGGTCTACACTATAGGAATAAGTCCAGCAGTGTGCGGGAATGATACAAGCAATCGGAAACATAGTATACGAACAGTAATCACGGGGAAAGAGTCCATAATACGAGACACGAGTCATAGGGAACGGGGAAAGGGACGAGGGGATTGGAAGGGAAGTGGAGACGGGAGCGGAGGCAGAGGGGAGGTGTCGGAGCAACTGGAGGGAGCAGAGATTGTCGGAATAAGGAGGGAAAGGGGAGAAAAAGGTGATATTATCACACAGGTTACCTACTTGCATTGTGCCTAGGAGGGAGACCTGGTGAAACCAGTGTGTGATTAAAAACCGGTTACCAATTTACTCACCTGGTTGAACCAGTTCCAGGAACAGGTCTATGTCAGTAATACCAGTAGATTTAGCAGGTGTCACCAGATATGTAGCTGGGTTCTCCACCATGCTTGGGTACTGGTTTGAGTATCCACAGAGAAGCGGAGGATAATCCAAGAGGTGATTTAGGCTTCAGAGACCCTATCGGTCAATGGGGGGGTCAAAGACGAGGCAAAATACAATACAATACAATACAATACAATACAATACAATACAATACAATACAATACAATACAATAAACTAGTACAGTATTCGAAAGCAGACCTGAAAATTGAAAGCGTGAAAATTCTTTGAGCATATACTTAATCAGGAGACGTTCATAACCGATATGAAAAATGATCGAGATTGAGGACTTGGAGCTGAGGTTACACAGAACGCGTCTCTTCTGGAA
>Ga0307515_10025019_pt1 | contig 10358 bp, 6 predicted proteins | sample 17_EM_MG_FD_194513 | JGI IMG/M metagenome (GOLD analysis project Ga0307515, IMG submission 194513) | Populus trichocarpa ectomycorrhiza microbial communities from riparian zone in the Pacific Northwest, United States - 17_EM | ecosystem: Host-associated > Plants > Roots > Unclassified | place...
TCTCTCATATATCCACAAACAAGTGATGCAGACATGAAATTCTGCCTTCTTCTGGAAAGAATTCAACTAAGAGTATCTTATGAAATCAATTATTCACACCCGTGTTTGATGAAAATGGAAAAAAAAAAACACATTTTGTCACACAAATACCAACACATATAATATGCAATGCAGCATATCACATACAATCAATGCATGAGTTACTTGAAGATTCTTTAAAAAAAATTAAAGTGTTCAAGGGCATACGTACAAGTATTTTTTGTGGTCCTATTACTATCTGCTAAAATGTGCTTACTTTATCATGTTTATATATGTTTTTTTATTTACATGTTATGTTATAATGTTGATGTAATGTTATGAACATGTTATACACATGATGTTATGAATATATTATTTAAGGCATACATAGGCATACATAGGAATTTCTGGAAATTCTAAAAAAACACATCGATTATTTTTCAAAACAGTCATCAATCTTTCTAGAAATGATCAGACCGTTTCTTCAAAATGACTAAACCATTTTGGTTAGTAGAAATTTTTGCTATTTTTCGCTTTTCGATCTTTTCTTAAGCTGTTAATGCTCATTTGGTCTTGAATAGATCAACATATGATTATAACATGTTTGGAGTCATGTTATATATATGCACTCGAAGCTTGATTTTTAGGTCATCTCTTTGTCTTGGTTATTCCCATTTTGATGAGCTAAAAGGGAAGAAATATACGAGATGATTAAAATATAAATGTGATGGTTTGAATTATGCAAAAAATGTGAGAATAATTTTATGTGATGATTGAATATGAGAATGCATAGAGGCAATACCCTCGGGTTTTTTTGTTTTTAATAGGATGGATGATGACGACTTGACGACACATCATTCATTCTATTTTTTTTAAAAAATAAACAAATAGCAAGTCATTGATGGTGGAAAATAACATCTCGTTTACTAGTAAATTTCCACTTGTAGTTATTGAAAATTCAGGGTCTGTGTTTTAGAATTCTAAAAACTTATTTTTCAACTATTTTTTTAATCTTAAAATATAAAAAAACAACCTAAGTATCTTAATAAATCAATTACAGCTCCGTAACACCCTTAAATTAGAAAAAAAACTCAAAATTAAATTGATTAAAAAAATTCCCAAGTCTCAATCTATCTTTTCTAATGAGATGAAAGTTTAAAAACACCACAATGTCATTTATTTTACCAAGAGAAACCCATTGATACCAAAATTGATTTTTTTGGTTGTTGGAATGTAAACAATTGACCATTTTATCTCTCATTTCCTATTTTTTTTTGATAACTTTCTCACTTTTTTTCTCAAAACTAGGGGAATGAGAAGTAAAAACAGAAGAAGAGGTTCATGACCTAAATATAAAAATCTAAAATTCAAGGGATCAAAGTTACATAAATGGAGACTTTTGGAATGAAAATGATGTTTTTCAAGATAAAATGGAAAAAACCCCTGTGTTTGTGTTATTATTAGATCCTTCTTTTAATTATTTTATACTACAATTTTAAAATATATTTCATCAAATTGGTCTCTAATTCAATTCTAAAATTTTATCATACACCTTGAATTCTCAAGAATATACAAAGAGAATAAAAATATCTAGGCATAAAATATCACAAACGTCACATAGAATAATAAAATTAAAAAAAAGATTCAATTGCAAAAAAAAAAAAAAGAAAGAAAGAAAGATATTGTTCAGTACTAAATAGTTATATCCATACTGCTGCTTTGTGAGAGAGTGAGAGAACAGTAACCAAAAGTATAAATATATGTTTTTTTAGTTTTTTTCTTCTTTGCATTAATAAGCCATATATAATGATCTTGATAGCGATGTTTAAATCATAGAGAGCTTGCATTATTGGTTTTCCCTTAGGGTTTCCATTTCCCCATTCGAGCATCGCCTAAGCTTGAGGCAATGAACCTAGAACTGAGACTGTCAAAGACGGAAACTATATCGTGATTGATTGAAGACATTTGAGTTTGGTCCCATGATAGCAACAGATGATAAGTTTTCTACAAATGCATGCAATCATTTAAGATGTTTTTATTGCTGGTTCTGATCAGCAATCTCTTGTTAGAACTCTTCAAGTGTTCCACCTCATCATCTTCCACATTTTTCTTGCCAAGATCGTGAAAATCACTTTGTACGAAGGACGTGTATATATTAAATACCAGCTGAAGACACGTAGCCTAAGCTGGCTATTCGTCATCTGCCACCTCCTCACCTTCACCCTTCTCATTAAGTCCTCTAAAAAAAAAAAAAGTCCTCTATGGATTTGAAACGATACTCAAAAGTTGAGTATTTACTCTCAGTATAGCACTAGCTGCCGAAAGTAATCAAATTTTGCTGTTTTGAGGCATTAAGAGTGAATTTTTTGAAGCAACTTTACAAGTAATAAGCTATGCCGTGGATGGAATAATTTTGTTTTTAGCATTAGAGAATTATGTTCATTTGATCAAGCATGTCATAAAAAAGAGAGGGGAATCTACTGGATCATGCAATTCAATAGAGTCATTTTTAACTAAAAATTATCAAAGGAAACTTTCAAACGATGCCCATTTACCTTAAAAATATTATCATTATTTGGATTCTTGATATCACAGGCCCCATATGGATACACATGTTTCACAATAAAAGGACCGCTCCATCTTGATCTTAGTTTTTCAGGAAATAAATGGAGTCGAGAATTATAAAACAAGACTTTTTGACCAACATTGAATGTTTTTCTCAGTATTTTCTTGTCATGAAACTCTTTGATTATTGCTTTATGAATTCTTGAATTCTCATATGCATCATTTCTTATTTCCTCAAGCTCATTTATTTGTAATTTTCACAGCTGACTAGCATTATCAAGGTTTGAATTAAAAGCTTTAATAACCCAATAAGCTTTATGTTCAAGTTCCACATGTAAGTGACAAGGTTTTGCATAGACTAATATATAATATGACATATCTAATGATGTTTTATAAGCAGTTCGATAAGCCCAAAGTGCATCATTAAGTCTTAAATATCAGTCTTTTCTATTAGAGTTCACTGTTTTCTCCAAGATCTGTTTGATCTTCCTATTAGCAAGTTCTACTCGTCCACTTGTCTGAGGATGATAAGAGGTAACAACTTTGTGTGTGATTTCATATTTCTTCATTAAATACTCAAATGACTTGTTGCAGAAATGTGTTGGACCATCACTTATCATGACTCGAGGGATTCCAAATCGACTCAAAATATATTTTTTTAAAAACTTTATCACTATTTTTTGTAATTTTTTATATTACCATGTTAAAATGATAAAAAATCTAAAAAAATTAATTTAAAACTAAAAAAAATTAATTTTTTTCAAAAAACATAAACCGCATAAACGTATCACGATTTACCAAACAGTACTTTAAGTCCTCTGTCGATTTGAAATGATACTGTAGTGTACTGAAAAGTGAAATATTTACTCTCATTATAGCACTATCGTACTTCTAGTGTTCCTCGTTATGTTCCACATTGTTCACTGTTTACTTACAAAGATCGTGTAAGATTTTGCTATAGACGTATAATTTGTCATTTTGTACCATCCCTTTCCAATGAAAATTTTAAAATTTATTTATTTTTATTTTTTTTGATTTTTTGTATTTTTTTTGATATATTAATAACAAAAATAATTTTAAAAATATATAAAAAATATTATTTTGTAATCCTCCTCCTTGTGGTGAATTTCTTGAAGCAACTTTATAAGCCATATGTAGTTCATTGTCAATTCTTGTGCATTTGAACTTATACTGTGCGATCCGGGAATTATGATATCATTTATCAATGAAGGCCTGTGAAGGAAGAAGGCGGTCTTGGTGAGATGAATCGGGACATGGAAGCATCATCTAGTCAATGCAGTTCACCATAAGTTCCAGCTACTAAATTACTGTGGAGGCGATATATAGGGACTGAGGCCCCAACCAGCTGGAACAAAAAGTCGTGACTCAATAGAATTACAGCTAATTAATATGACAAGGTATCGATCAAATTAAGTTGGAAGTTTTGAATTTTGATGATGAATCAATCCTTGTTAAAGCATTAGAGTGCAGATCATATATATATTCTGAGTATATGAAGGTTAGCCAGGACATTTGAGCAAGAAGACAACAAAAGATTTGTGAAACATTTATGCAGTCAACAGGTGTGGTGGTTTTTCCAGGATTGTTCTCAAAACTGCTCTGAACAGGGTCATTAATTCGTGCGAGATGATTTCGTGCAGTCATTATTGTTAATATATCCAGGACTGTTCTCAAAGCATCTTCTGCACTGTCATTGTTATTGGTTTTTTCTCTCATGGCTGGCTTCTGCTATCATTTTTATTATATATCTGGTGTTCAAGCCATGAACATCTAATCTCATAGAGCAACGTTTGATGTATATATATATATACAGGCTATATATGTTTTTGTAGAGGATGAATGTCAGCTTTTTGCTGGATCAAGTCCAAGATGTTTCTACATACTCTCAATATTTTTCATCAGCTCTGAATGGAATTAATAGAGCTCATGATCCTAACACCAACTCTAGCTATCATTTGTTACGTCCATAGGAGGGATATAAAGGAGCCCTTTTGCTTCATTTCTCGTAGAAACACATTTAGGCACCAAAAACAGGGACATAAAGCTGCCCATCTGTATATGCAGGTCTCCCGAAGGCATGAAATCTTGCAATTTCTCATGCCCTTTTCTTTAGGTTTTATAAGTCATCAGATACCTCGACAAAATCAAGTTCTTAATTAATTTCAAATAGTTACGAAATTAGCAACAGTCGGAGAAAATTATTCCATTAATTATAGAATATCACAATTCCCTCCATGAATTAATTCTACCATCTTCCAAGGTATTATGGGACCATTTACAACAGGGGAAGCCGTTTTCGTGGATGTATCATATATAACGGAGTCATCCAGAAAAAAACCCTAGCCATGCAAATATTGATCCCATAATTTTCTGACATCACTATCATAATCATAATATGGCTGAGAGACATTGCTGCATTTTCCTGCTCCATCATTGTTGGTTGAAAACACTTAATCCCTTAAACAAGAGGATATATGTAATGCTATTCAGTTTTTGTTGAAAACTAAAACTATAGTATTCACGATAGTTCTTTTCCTAGAGTTTTCTTTAATTATGATAGTTATATTAATTTTAACTTTAAAAAACTCTTATAAAAAGACATGAAATTATAATTTCCGAGTATACTGAAAGTGCCATGTGACTTAGGTTTTTCTTTGAATCTAGATTTTAGGATCTCTAATTAACTAGGTAGTGTTACTACACCATACTCTTTCATCTTCAAAGGCTTTAAACTCATTCTCCTCCATAAACTAGACATAAGCTCTCTTGTTAAGCTTTTAGTAAGTAGATTTGAACTATTTTCCTTTGATTTTACATCGTCAATGGAAAAAATTACATTCAAGAAAAAAAATTTTTATTTATATATATATATATATATATATATATATATATATATATATATATATATAGACTTACCCGTATACATGTTATTTCATATCATTCTAATTGTTGACTAAATATTATCGCAATTGATACAATTTCTAGCACTAGCTTTGGCTAGTACAAAATATCCTTTAGGAAATTTCAAAGTCACTTGGCTTCCTCTCAAGTTTTATCAAGAGTAATAAACTTTGATTCTATCATGGATTTTATGATGCATATTTTCTTAGAGAATTTTCAAGACACAACTTATCTACTGAGTGTGAAGATGTTATGTATGATCCCGCACTATATAATAAGAGGTCCACCACATTAATTGGTAAGAGACAACAAAACTGCCTCTTTGAATTAAAAATACATCCACTGTGACAGAAGGGTTTTTGGAAAAAAAAGAAAGAAAGAAGCAAAACAGAACAGAGAGCACGAGAGAAAGAAAGGAAGAAAAGGCAGCTGAACCGCCTGTCTTCATTCTTTGATTTCCTGCTCGTTAACCATTGGATTGGGTTGAGATTTTGACAACAGCTTTTAGACACGTTACTCTTTTTTCTGGATGGTTGGATCAAAGATCGGTGGTGTAGAAGCTGGTCGTTTTGATAGAAAACGGGGCTGTTAGTGTTGTGAGTTTTTCTCAAATACTTCTCCCTTTAATCTTGTTGTATTCCAAGAATAGATTGTTCTTAATAATATGTATGTTGTAGCCCTTAGTTAAATATGAGGAAGAACAATTGTGAACCCATTATTTGTTGATAGTGGAAGTTTTTAGGTGGACTACGGTCCCGTGGTTTTTCCTGTTTCGAGTTTTCCACGTAAAAATCTTGGTGTTGTTTTGCGTGATTGTTTGCATTATTTTGTTAACTGTTTGATCCTAATTTTGATTGCACAAAAAGGAAAAAGGATTGTGACTTCTGAATTGTGATTTGGCAAAATTGGTTTCCAGTTGTTCCTAGTTTTCCCAACAGAAGACATATCTATAGGTGGAATTCAAATACTTGGAGCCTAAAATCCAATTAGCATCATTATAACCTTCTAGTACCACTAGTTATCAGGTATAGTGTAGCATATAATTCAAAGTTTATCTCAAGTATTTTAGTATCTGATTTATTTCTTTCTAATGATTCATATTTGAATCTCATATTATTTTAGGAAAGAAAATTATTTAAACATTTTAAGAGCCTCATCTTTACTTCTTAGCAAATAGGTATAACAACCTTATGCAATAATATATAAAAATAAAGCAATATTTTTTTCACCTCTATTTTGCACAAGTTTTAAATAACCTATATCAAAGTGAATTAAATCTAAAGGTTCACTACTTTTAATTTAAGAGGTCACCCTTACACCACCCTATGATCACGAGTCGTCCTGTCTATCGTTCCTTAATACAAAAATCAATGTTAGAGCATTCATAATTAACAGGAAATTGGGATGTTAGTTGGCTTACAAAGAGTAATTTTTTTTAAATCTGGAACTAATAGTACATCATGAAGTGGCAAGATATTATTTTTTTGTTTAATGGAGGAATCTCTAATACCATGTATCGGTATAGAAGAACCGTCATCGATAAGAACTGAGTCTGAACCATAGTGATTGTGAATATTTTTTAACATACCTGGATTACCTGTCATATGGTTGGAAGCTCTTGTGTGTAAAATCCATTCCATTTCAGTGATGGTATTGTCCAAAGTGAGACCTGCAAGATCTTGTTGTATGTCTCCATGTTGATTTGGTCATTTTAGCACCCACCAATATATTTTTGCAACATGACCTGCTCACCACAGTACCGACAGGTTTCTTCTCGGTACAGTTCATGTTCTGCAGGTGGTATGCAATGTTCTTTAGATAGAGGATGCCACTTCTGTTTAGGGTCTAAAATAGGTCTAATAGTGTAGGTACGAGTCTTATCTTTAGGTTGTGCATGGAATCCTCTCCCATTAGATATGAAATTGTGTCTATTGCCATAGTTTCCTGAAAAGTGTTGTTAAGAATGCCGGTGTCTTTGCTCATAGAATGCTAGCTATGGAGTGAATGAATTATTTGTTTGATTGGTGAACTAATTTTGTCTTTGATCTAGACTCTGTAATTGAGAGACAAACTCAAAATAAAAAGGTTTTGGTGGTTTCAACATTGTGGTATTGAAGGTTTCATATTGAGGGCCAAGACTTGTGAGGAGATAAAAGACCTTTTCTTTATCTTAAATTGGTTTTCCAATAGCTGCAAGGTTGTCACATAATCTTTTAAAGATTCAAATATGTTCTCCAATGGTTTTGTCATTTTCTTTGTAGAGATATATAACTTGTTGTCTGAGGATGAATTCTTGTTCTTGTGAGTCTTCTGCATATTGATTTTTTAGAGCATTCCAGGTAGCAAAGGCTAAATCTAGGCCTACAAAAAGGCCTAATGTTTCTTCTAAAAGTGTCCCGATTAACCATCCATGAAGGAGGCGATCTACATTTCTCCAGACAATGTATTTTTTGGTTAGTTTTGGTGAAGAATCTATGGTGTAAGTAGGGTCCGATGTGATATATTTGTTTGGGGTTGGATCTTTATTGGTGAGATGACCAACCAAGTCTTGACTTTCTGTTAGAGCTAAGGCTTGTTTTCACTATAATGGATAATTTATATGGCTGAGTTTGAGGGTAATGAAATAACTAACATTGAGTGATAGAGTTGACATGTTGTGTGGTTCTGCTAGGATTGTTGTATGTTCACAAGCGACTCTGATAACAAGTGGAATTTCAGAGGACAAGGAAATTTTTTAGTTTCTTCTTCTCCATCAATCCTCCACTGTGACAATCTCAGTGCTTTGCACATGATGGTCAATCCTATGTTTCACGCTTATAGCAAACATATTGAGTTGGATTACCATTTTGTACATGAATATGTTGCCCTTGGACTTCTCATCACTTAACACATCTTCACTCACGACCAAATAACTGACATCTTCACTCATGTTAAAAGTTGTATTGACTTACTTCAAGGGCAAACTATGCCTCCGACCCCGACCTAGTTTGAGGAAGGATATTAATGGTAATTGGACTAACAAGGCAGTACAGGTGCCGTTGGAATCAGATCAAGATAAAAAAGAAAGATGCCATGATAAGACCATCATGGAAATAAACCAATTTCTTGCTAACAAGGAAGGTGATGTTGGAAGACATTATGGAAACAAAAGAAGACAAAAACAGAAGGAGACGTTGGATGACATTATGGAAACAAATCAGCAGCATTGAAATTAAATCAACTAAGAATCTGGCTAGTTAATGTATCCAAAATAAGTAACTTACTGTGTTATAATAACTTACAACTTTTGTACAATAGTATTGTTGTATATTCATGCTGGCTTTATATAAACATATAAACTTTCTTGTCCTCTGAAATTTCCTTATCCTCTGAAATTTCCACTTGGTACCAGAGTCGCTTGTGAATATACAACAATAATGTTTTTTTTTACTATGCGACCTTACAAAATACTATTCATTTCAACAATGTTTTTTTTCTTTGCCTTTGGTTTTTTTTTCTTACTCTATATTTCTTTCTCTAATTTCACACTTTTATATTTAGTTTATTGGAGATTGAGCTTCATAATTTATTATAATTTGATTTATATGTGGTTAGCTTTGTCTTTTAACTCGTATAATGGATTTAGCGAGTTAACTCTATTGACTTGATTTTTTTTGTCTTTTGTGAATTCATTTAAAAAAAAATTTTATCCTTTAGAATTGTGTTGATTGAGAATTAGACTTCATGATTTATTTTGATTTGCTTTTTATAAGGTTATCTCAGTCTCTTGACTCAGTTTGCAGGTTTGGTAGGTTAACCCAGTTAACTCGAGTTTTGTTTTTTTTTTAAATTGAAATTTTTTTAATTTCATCATTCAACATGGAGTTGCTTATGAATTATGCTTCGTGGTTTATTTTGCTTGCTTTCTATGAGGTTATCACAATTTTATAATTCAGGTCATGTATTTTGCGGGTTAACTTGGGTAGACTCAAGTCGTTTTATTGTGTCTTGTTTCTAGATTGAATTTTTTTAACTTTCAACCTTCAACCTTCAACGATGAATTTATTTAAAATTAGGCTTCATAATTTGTTTGGATTTTGTTTTCTTTGGGGTTATCATAGTCTTATGATTTTGGTCGCAAGTTTGACAAGGTAACCCGAGTTGACTCAGGTTATTTATTTGTTTACTTTCTATGAGGTTTTTCCGATCTCATGACTCGGATCACGGGTTTAGAAGGTTAACTCGGGCCAAGATTTTTTTTTTTTCATTTTCATTCTTCAACATTGGGTTGATTGAGAATTGAGTTTTATAATTTATTTTGATTTGCTTTATAAGGGATTATTATGGTTTCATGATCCAAATTGAGGATGTAGCAAGTTAATTAGTCTAGGTTGTCCCAGATTGATTCAATAAATTATCATTTCAATATTAATTTTTTAAGAAGATGTTGTCTTGAATTCTTGTGAAACAAACTATATTTTTATCGGTTGTTCGGGTTGTCTTAGGACTTATTAAGTTGATCAAGTTATGTCAAGTCAACCTCTACATGATTTAATTTTTTTATTATAAAAATATTAGCAATGTCCGAATGATTTTTTTTATATGTTAAAAAAAAGTTTGATCCAATTAACTCGCGGAGAAATGCAAGCTAACGATCTAGTAACTAAATAAATGATAACCCGTTCACCGTTTCTCCTCCTCGTCCTTCTCTATATGCATCCTGACAATCATAGCCTAAAAGAACCCCTCAATTATTTTACACCATGAGGTGCATGAATAACAAGGCAGAAGTCAATAGTAAAAACTTGTAGAACCACCTGTAGTTTCCATCGTGAAACAACTGAGTAAAACTGGACCACTTGGTGTCCATACAT
>Ga0307515_10025020_pt1 | contig 10358 bp, 10 predicted proteins | sample 17_EM_MG_FD_194513 | JGI IMG/M metagenome (GOLD analysis project Ga0307515, IMG submission 194513) | Populus trichocarpa ectomycorrhiza microbial communities from riparian zone in the Pacific Northwest, United States - 17_EM | ecosystem: Host-associated > Plants > Roots > Unclassified | place...
TGACGCGAAGGTCTTGGCGACGCTGGCGCCTTCCAAGGGTTTCTGAGGTTCGCCGCGATAGAGCTCCGGTCGCTTGATCCCGCAGGCCTCCAGCAAGGTCGGATACAGATCGACCACGTGGACGAACTGCTTTCGCACGCCCCCCGTCTCGGCCACGCCCTTGGGCCACGAGACGATCAGCGGATCGGCCACCCCGCCCAGGGCGGTGTTCTGCTTGTAGAGTCGATACGGTGTGTTCGAGGCGTTGGTCCAGCCGATCGGATAGTGCGGAAACGTGCCGTCCTCGCCCATGGTGTCGTACAGCGCCAGGGCCTGCGCTTCCGACGCCGGACGCCCGAACGCCGGCCCGAAGATGTTGGGAGTCCCAGTGCTGGTCCCCTCGGCCGAGGCGCCGTTGTCGGAGAACACCACCACCAGGGTGTTGTCGGCCGCGCCCAGAGCCTCCAGCTCGGCCATCACCACGCCGATCGCCCGATCGACGCCAGTGATCATGCCGCCATACACTTCCATGTAGCGGGCATAGAGCCGCTGCTGGTCGGCGGTCAGCTCGGCCCACGGCTGGGCGCCCGGCGACAGCGGCGGCAGCTGGGTTTCGGCGGGCAGCAGGCCCAGGACCTTCTGACGCTCCAGGCGCTGGCGGCGGATCTCGTCCCAGCCGGCCTCGAACTTGCCCGCATAGAGATCGCGGTCGGCGGCCTTGGCCTGCAGCGGCGAGTGGGCCGCGCCGAAGGCCAACTGCATAAAGAACGGCTTGTCGGGCGCCATCACCTTCTGAGTGCGCAGATATCGGATCGCCCGATCGGCCAGGTCGTCGGAAAGGTAGTAGCCCTCCCCGCCCGCCTCGACCGGCGCCGTGCCGTCGTAGAGAGCGCCAGGGTGGAAGTGGTCGCTGGAGTGGCCCTGGTACCAATAGGCCCGCTCGAAGCCGCGATGGGTCGGCCAGTTGTGGAACGGCCCCGTCGGCCCGCTGTGGTCGGCGTTGTTGACGTGCCACTTGCCCAGCAGGAAGGTCGACCAGCCGGCCGGGGCCAGCACCTCGGCCAGGGTGGCGTTCTGGCGGGTGAGATCGCCACGATAGCCCGGATAGCCGCTGTCGATGTCGGCCAGCCAGCCCATGCCGGCCGAGTGGTGGTTCAGTCCCGTCAGCAGCGCCGCTCGGGTGCACGAGCACATCGCCGTGGTCCGGAAGTTGGTGTAGCGCAGCCCCTTGCCGGCCAGGGCGTCCAGCGCGGGTGTCATCAGCTCGCCGCCATAGCAGCCCAGGTCGGCGAACCCGACATCGTCGAGGATGATCACCACCACGTTCGGCGCGCCGGCCGGGGCCTTGGCCTCCTCGGTGGGCGCCGGCCGCGAGTCCTTGAACGACAGGCCGATCTTGGCGGCCTTGCCCTTCTCCACCGCCTTGGGCGTGACGATGCCGCTGGCCGCGTCCTTGATCGCCGCGCCGCCGGCCACGACCGCCCCGGTTCCCACCACGCCCAGCCCCGCGCCGATCAGCAGCGAGCGCCGGTCGATCTTCGGCTTGTCGTCGGCCATGGCGATATCCTCCCGACGGCCCTCTGGATCGGAGCCTTCGTCGAGATAGTTGCACTTTTAGTGTCACTATTTCAATATGCCGTCGAAGCCCCTCTTCGAAGGCCCGCCATGTCCCTGACCTACGACCTCTACTGGTCCTTCCGCTCGCCCTATTCGTACATGATCACCCATCGGCTGACCGCGCTGGAGCGCGCGTTCGACGTGGTCGGAAACATCCGCCCGGTCTACCCGCTGGCCGTGCGGACGCCGGAGTTCTTCGAGACCCGCGACCCGCTGTGGTTCACCTACTTCCTGCAGGACATCTACCGTGAAGCGGCCTTCCTGGGCCTGCCCTTCCGCTGGCCGATCCCCGACCCGGTGAAGATGGACTTCGCCACCCGCACCTATCCGAAGGACCAGCCGCACATTCACCGCCTGACCCACATGGGCGTGGCGGCCGCCGAGCTGGGGCGCGGCCTGCCGTTCATCACCGAGGTCAGCCGGGTGATCTGGAGCGGCGAGGTCGACAACTGGCACGAACGCGACCACCTGGCCCGCGCCGCCGAGCGGGCGGGTCTCGATCCCGTCACCCTGATGCGCACGGCTGACGAGGAAGCCGAACGCCTCGCCGCCGTCGTCGAGGACAGCCAGGTCGCCCAGCGCGCGGCGGGCCACTACGGCGTGCCGATGATCGCCTTCAACGGCGAGGCCTTCTTCGGCCAGGACCGCTTCGACCAGTTCAAGTGGCGGCTGGACCAGCAGGGGCTGAAGTCGCGAGTCGGCTGAAGCGGCGCACTATCGACACTATAAGTGCCATTATGTAACCTCCCCCTCAAGCGCACGGGTGGAAAGTCCGGCGGTATCGCGGGAGGACGGCATGCGGGTTCTGAAATGGGCGGGCGTCTTCGCAGCCGTGCTGGCGGTCGTGCTGGGCGCCGCGTGGTTTGGCCGCGAGTTCATCTTCCTGCACATCGGCGCCTGGACGGCTCCGAGGGTGGCGGCCAACCGGCCCGTGGATTGGGCGCAAGGCCCGGCGACCGCGCCCGCAGGTCAGCGTCCGCCCAACATCGTCTTCATCCTGGCCGACGACCTGGGCTTCAACGACGTCAGCCTGAACGGCGGCGGGATCGCCAACGGCCTGGTCCAAACCCCCAACATCGACTCCATCGCCCGCGGCGGTGTCGACCTGACCAACGGCTATGCCGGCAACGCCACCTGCGCCCCGTCGCGGGCCGCGATCATGACCGGTCGCTATCCCACCCGGTTCGGCTTCGAGTTCACCCCGACCCCGGTCGCCTTCTCGCGCCTGGTCGGCAGCTTCCACTCGCCGGGCGCGCTGCACCCGCCGCATTTCTCGCGCGAGCTGGCCAAGGACGTCCCGGCGATGGACGAGCTGAACGTCCCGTCCTCCGAGATCACCATCGCCGAGGTGCTGAAGACCCGCGGCTATCACACCGTCCACCTGGGCAAGTGGCACCTGGGCGGTACGAACGGCTCGCGGCCCGAGCAGCAGGGCTTCGACGAGAGCCTGGGCTTCATCTCCGGCGCCTCGATGTTCCTGCCGGCCAAGAACCCCGGCGTCGAGAACGCGCGCCAAGACTTCGACCCGATCGACAAGTTCCTGTGGGCCAACCTGCCCTACAGCGTGCAGTACAATGGCCAGAAGCCCTTCAAGCCCGACGCCTTCATGACCGACTACCTGTCGGACCAGGCCATCGCGGCGATCAAGGCCAACCGCAACCAGCCGTTCTTCCTGTACCTGGCCTATAACGCCCCGCACACGCCGCTGCAGGCGCCCAAGGCCGACTATGACGCCCTGCCCCAGATCACGGACCACCGCCTGCGGGTCTATGGGGCCATGGTCCGCAACCTGGATCGCAACATCGGCCGGGTGCTGCAAACGCTGAAGGACCAGGGCCTGGACGACAACACCCTGGTGATCTTCACCAGCGACAACGGCGGCGCGCACTATATCGGCCTGCCCGACATCAACCGGCCCTATCGCGGCTGGAAGGCCACCTTCTTCGAAGGCGGCGTGCATGTGCCCTTCTACATGCGCTGGCCGGCCGCCCTGCCGGCGGGGGCCCGCTACGCCAGCCCGGTGGCCCATATCGACATCTTCGCCACGGCCGCCGGCGCGGCGGGCGCGGCCATCCCCAAGGACCGCCCAATCGACGGTGTGAACCTGACGCCGTTCCTGAAGGGCCAGGCGGCGGGCCGTCCCCACGACGTGCTGTTCTGGCGCTCGGGTGGCTACAAGATGGTGCGGGCCGGCGACTGGAAGCTGCAGGTGCTCGAGAAGCCCGACAAGGTCTGGCTGTTCGACCTGGCCACAGACCCGACCGAGCACAACAACCTGGCCTCCGCCAACCCCGCCAAGGTGGCTGAACTCAAGGCCCTGCTCGCCGAGCAGGACAGGCGCAACATCAAGCCCAAATGGCCCTCGCTGCTGCAAGGCGCGATCGCCATCGACCATCCGCTGAGCGTCCCCGACAAGCCGTCCGACGAGTACATCTATTGGAACAACTGAGGTCTTACGGCGCGGCGCTGGCGGTCCTGCTGCTGGCCGGCTGCCAGGCGGTCGATCCGCCGCCCAAGGCCTGCCGCGCGGACGTCGCCACGCCGGACCCGGCCCACGCCACGGCCGGCATGGTCCGCCTGCCCGGCGGCCGCTTCGCCATGGGCGCGGCGGGCATGCGGCCCGAGGAAGGCCCGCCGCGCGACGTCACCGTGGGCGCGTTCTGGATCGACCGCGACGAGGTCACCAACGCCGCCTTCGCCCGGTTCGTGGACGCGACGGGCTATGTGACCTTGGCCGAGCGGCCGCTGGACGCTCAGCGCTACCCTGCCCTGTCGGCAGACCAGCGCCGTCCGGCCTCGCTGGTGTTCGTGGGCTCCGAAAGCGGGTCGAGCGATCCCTCGTCCTGGTGGCGGGTGATCCCCGGCGCGAACTGGCGCCACCCCAAGGGGCCTGGCAGCAGCATCAAGGGCCGCGAGACCCTGCCCGTCGTCCACATCGCCTGGGAGGACGCCCTCGCCTGCGCCCAGTGGCTGGGCCGCGACCTGCCGACCGAGGCCGAATGGGAATACGCCGCGCGCGGCGGCCTGGCGGGCAAGACCTATGTCTGGGGCGACAAGACCGCGCCCGGCGCGCCGCCCAAGGCCAACACCTGGCAAGGCGTGTTCCCCGCCCTCGACGCCGGGACCGACGGCTACAAGGCCCAGCCCGCCCCGGTCGGCTGCTTTCCCGCCAACGGCTACGGCCTGCGCGACATGGCCGGCAATGTCTGGGAGTGGACCCGAGACTGGTACAAACCCGGCCTGGAAGACGCCGCCGCGCTGGAGCAAGGCGGCCCGCCCCAGGCCCGCAGCCTCGACCCCGACGAGCCCGGCGTCGCCAAGCACGTAGTCAAGGGCGGCTCGTTCCTGTGCGCCGACGACTACTGCTTTCGCTATCGGCCAGCCGCGCGGACGCCGGGCCCGCCGGACAGCGGGGCCTCGCACGTGGGGTTTCGGACGGTGGTTAGGGTGAAGGGTTAGGGTGGGATCGCCGACAAGCGACTGCCCCTCGCCATGAGAGGACTCAAGGAGCACTCCAGAAACCCAACCTTGAGTCCAGCGCTCCACAACGGTGAACGAGCCGTCGCCGACCTTCAGAGCTTGACGCGTGGATCGGCCTGAATGCCGTGTCAAAGAAGAGGGGACCGAGGCAGGTCGAGGATCTTGTGGTGGCGGCTTGCGCCGGCCTCCGGGAAGCGCATTGAGACTGCGCCGACCTTGGCGACCATCATTTGGTTCGAGCGTTGTGCTTTACACGACTGGCGCGCATCGCCACATTATCTTCCAAAGGCTCTGGGTACCGCCGGGCCCAACTGAGAACGGAACATGGCGAGCATCACCACCCGCGGCGAACAGCTCCGAGTCCGGCGCATGGCCGAAAAGGTTGGGGGCTATTCGGAGCTCCTGCGTCTAGACGCCGAGAAGAAAGCGCTGGGCCCTGATTCGGAACCGAAGCTGGTTGTTGATCGCTCGGGCCGCCTCAGCTACATCGCCACGAAATTTCGCCAGGCCGGGTGAACTTCACCCTCGCGCTACTGGCCGGCCTGTTTCTGCTGCTGCCGGGACTGACCGCCTTAGCGGCGTGGAGCGCGGTGAGTCCGCGCCACGGCGCCCAGCGCCCCGAGTTGCCGCTGACCTCGGGCACCACGCTGTTCGCGGTCCTGGCCGTTTCATTGATCGCCCATCTGCTCGGCGTGCTCGTCGTCGATCTGATGCGCCTGGCCTCCCAGGAAGTCGGCCGTTTGGCGCCCGAGCGCTGGCCCCGCGGGACGACCTTGCCCATTCCCCTGGAGGCGGCCATCGCCATGCAGGGCGAGTCGGCGACGGTGTCGGTCGGCGGCCTGACGGCGATCATCGCCCAGATCATCGCCGAATGCCTGATGGTGTTTTGGCTAGTGTCGGGGCGCGGCTTTGATCTGTTGCTCGACCGGATCGATCTGCAGGCCCAGGGCTGGGTCTATTCGAACATCGTGCGCCCGCACCGGCATGGACAGACCCCTGTGGCCCATGTGCTGACGACTTTGACTAACGGCGCCCTGGGCGTCGGCTATTACGGCGTGGTCGAACAGGCTCGCCAGAACGCCGATGGCGAGCTAAAGGTCCTGAGCCTGCGCCAGCCTGAGGCCTTCGTCTACGAGTTGGCCCCAGTTACCGACCGCCGGCCCCAGAAGCTCAAGATCCATGACGGCAAGCTCCTGCCCGGGGTCGTGGTGATGGAGGCCGCTCGCATTCACAACATCGTCGTGCGCTGGGTCGCGGCCAGTCCCACCGATGAGACAGAGTTCCTGGCCGCCGTCGACGCCGCACGCGCCGAGGCCAAGGCGCGGCAGGAGCGGGAAGACCAGAAGACAAGGCGCCGCGCTGCCTCGATCGTTCGCGCCCAGAGGCTGCGCGCCGCCATGCGTCAGGCCCGCCTGCAAGCCCGCAAGCCGCCGCGCAATGGATAGTCTGCCTCCCTTCCTCCTGACCGTCTTGGCCGCAGGGGCCGGGGCCCTGGCCCTGCTCAACCTCACCCACCTTGCTGTGATGAGCGCGCTTCGGCTGCGCTTGGTGGCGGCGACTTGGCTGATGGTGACCCTGGCGTTGCTAGCGATCATGATTGAGGTCGTCGCTGTCAGACTGCAGGCCCCCAGCTTCTGGGCGCCGCTACTGTTAGCCCTGGTTTTGGGAGCGCCGATCAGCCGCGAGCTCGCAGACGCGGTGGCTTGGGCTCGCGACCGCGACGCCGCCACCCACGGATGGTTGGCCAAGATCAACGGCAAGGGCGCACTGAGCTTTCGCGGCCATATCTATCGCGCCGCCGCCGCCGCGGGCCGCACCCAGTTCGAGGAGTTCGACGAAACCCAGGACTTCTGGCTTTCGCACTGGGCCTCGCGTCCGCTGGTGCCGCCGCCGACCGGTAAGCCCAAACCGCCGGTCTTGCCGTCGCTCGCGCCGGATCCGGCCGACGCCGGCGATATCGCGGACGGCGCGGAGGAGCGCCTTTAGACCATATCGACGCCATCGCGCGCACCATCAGAAGGCGTCGACGAGATGGGACGCCCGAATAGAAACGAGAATCATCCCAGCCTCCGTCGCTATGCTCAGGCGCTCAGAACCAACCCCGCCACCAACTCCACGATCGCGTCCGGACTATCCTCCTGCAGGAAGTGCCCGCCACTCAGGATCACATGCGGCTGCCCCTTCGCACCGGGCACGCGCTCCTGGAAGATCGCCTCGCCGCCCTTGGTGACCGCGTCACCGTCGCTGAAGGCGGTCAGGAAGGGCTTGTCGAACTTGGCCAGCGCCTCCCAGGCCGCCTTGTTCTCGGCGACCGAGCCGTGCTCGGGCGTCACCGGCACCAGCACCGGGAACTGCCGCGCGCCTTCCTTGAAGGTCTCGTCGGGGAACGGCGCGTCATAGGCGGCGATCTCGGCGTCGGTCAGGTCGCGGCCCGTGCCCATGTTGACGATCAGGCCGATCGGCATCACCGGCGTGTTCTGGCTGAAGTCGAGCCAGGCCTTGAAGCCGTCGGTCATGCCCGAGCCGATCGGCAGGCCGGTATTGCCCACGCAGACGGCCGCGAAGCGCTCGGGAAACGCCGCCACCAGGCGCAGGCCGATCAGCCCGCCCCAGTCCTGGCAGAATAGGGTGATGTCCTTGAGGTCGATCTGCTGAAGCCAGGCGCTCATCCAGGCGACGTGGCGCTCGTAGGTATAGTCAGCGCGGGCGGCGGGCTTGTCGGAGCGGCCAAAGCCGATCAGGTCGGGGGCCACGACGCGAAAACCGCGCGCCACCAGGCCGGCGATGATCTTGCGATAGAGATAGGCCCAGCTCGGCTCGCCGTGCATCAGCAGCACGACCGGCGCGTCGCGCGGGCCCTCGTCCACATAGTGCAGGCGCAGAGCGGTCCCATCCGCGTCGGTGATCGTCGCGTAGCGCGGCGCGAACGGCCAATCGGCCAGCGTCTCGAACCGGTCGTCCGGCGTTCTCAGGACCTGCATGTCCGCCCTCCCGTTGACTCGCCGTTTCGTTCGGCGACATATATTGACAATATGAGTGTCACTATATCGAGACGGGATCAAGCCCGTCCGGCCTCGGGAGAAGCGCCATGCGGACCAGAACCCTCGTCGGGCTAGGCGTGATCGGCCTCGTCGTTCTGGTCGCCCTGGGCGGCTGGCTGGCGCGGGGGCGCATCGCCACGGCGGCCATGGAGAAGCTCTATGTGAAGGCCCTTGGCCGGAGCCTGGACGATGGCCTCGCCGACGGACTGCACGTCGGCCTGTGCGGCGCGGGCGGTCCGATGCCCGATCCCCTGCGCGCCGGGCCCTGTACGGCGGTGCTGGCCGGCAAGCGGCTGTTCATCGTCGACGCCGGCTCGGGCGCTAGCCGCAACCTGGCCCTGATGAACCTGCCGCCGGCCCAGGTGGAGGCGGTGTTCCTGACCCACTTCCACTCCGACCATATCGACGGCCTGGGCGAGCTGATGCTGCAGCGCTGGGGCGGACGCGGCGCGACGTCGCCGCTGCCGGTGTACGGCCCCGTTGGCGTCGAGCAAGTCGTGTCGGGCTTCATGGCCGCCTACGGGCTGGATGAGGGCTATCGCATCGCCCATCACGGACCGGCCGTCGTGCCGCCGTCGGGGTTCGGCGGCCAGGCCCTGCCCTTCACCGCCGCCCAGGACCAGCCCGACGTGGTGCTGATCGACGAGCCGGACCTGAAGGTCACCGCCTTCCCCGTGCGCCACGACCCCGTCAGCCCCGCCGTCGGCTACGCCTTCACCTACAAGGGCCGGCGCGTGGTGATCAGCGGCGACACCGCGCCGTCGGTCCGGGTCGAGGTCGCCGCCCGGGGCGCCGACCTGCTGGTGCACGAGGGCCTGGCGCCCAACCTGGTCGCCCTGCAGGCCAAGGCCGCCAAGGCGGTGGGGCGCGACAAGCTGGCCAAGATCTTCGCCGACATTCCCGGCTATCACACCACGCCAGAACAGGCCGCCGCGATCGCGGATCGGGCCGACGTCAAGTTCCTGCTGCTGAACCACGTCACGCCGGGCCTGCCGAGCCGGGCGCTGGAAGGGCCCTATCTGGGCGGGTCGCGACAGATCTTCCGGGGCCGGATCAAGGTCGGGCGCGACGGCGACGTCGTCAGCCTGCCCGCCGGGTCCGACGCCATCGAGACCACCAACCGCCTGCGCCTGTTCCGCTAGGCTGGCGTCGAAACGCGCCGGGCCTTATGGAAGCCCCAGGCGATTTGTCGGGTGGGACCGGGTGACGCAAGAAACCAAAGCGAAGGCCGTCGAACCGGCCGAGGAAACCGACGGCCGCCGTCGCCGCGGCCAGGACAACCGCGCCCGCATCGTCTCGGCCATGCTGGAGATCATCCGGGCCGGCGACATGTCGCCCAGCGCCGAGCAGGTGGCCGCCCGCGCCGACGTCGGCCTGCGCACCGTGTTCCGGCACTTCAAGGACATGGACAGCCTGTATCGCGAGATGTCCGTCGTCATCGAAAGCGAGCTGCGCGCCATCGTCGATGCGCCGTTCCACTCCGCCCACTGGAAGGACCGGATCGTCGAGCTGGTCGATCGCCGCGCGGTGGCCTTCGAGAAGATCTTTCCGTTCAAGCGCGCGTCCGAGACCTTCCGCCACCGCTCGCGGTTCCTGGATGATGACAGCAGCCGGCTGGTGACCGCCCTGCGCATGATCCTGGAGCGCGAGCTTCCCGCGCAGGTCACGGGCGACCCGATCCGGGTCGAGGCCCTGGACCTGCTGCTGAGCTTCGAGGCCTGGTCCAGGCTTCGGCGTGAACAGGGCCTCGAGATCGCCCAGGCCGTCGAGGTGCTGCGCGCCGCCGTCCGCCGGACGATCGAAGACGTCCGCTAGGAGCCCGCCATGACCGTCCACGCCGACCTGCGCGCCGCCAACCTCGCTCGCCAGGCCGAGTGGGATACGGACGGCCAGATCACCCTCTCCTATCGCGGCAACGAGCTGGCCGGCGAGGTCGGCGAGGCCTGCAACATCATCAAGAAGCTGGAACGCGAGCGGATGGGCATCGCCGGCTCGCGCGCCAGCCTGGCCGACCTCGCCGAGGAGCTGGCCGACGTCATCATCTGCGCCGACCTGATCGCCATGCAGCTGGGCATCGACCTCAACCGCGCCGTGGCCGAGAAGTTCAACAAGACCTCGGAGAAGGTCGGCCTGACGACGCGGATGGCGACGCCCGAGGCGCTCTAGGCGCGGATCGATATCCGGAATCTCAACGACGTTTGGGCCTGCCCCTAATAGCTCCGTCATTCCCGCCCTTGTGGC
>Ga0307515_10025021_pt1 | contig 10358 bp, 9 predicted proteins | sample 17_EM_MG_FD_194513 | JGI IMG/M metagenome (GOLD analysis project Ga0307515, IMG submission 194513) | Populus trichocarpa ectomycorrhiza microbial communities from riparian zone in the Pacific Northwest, United States - 17_EM | ecosystem: Host-associated > Plants > Roots > Unclassified | place...
CATCCTGATTGAATTAAGACCCTCCAGCTGCGTGGCCACCTTACACTTATAGATGCCACGCATGAGACGAACTGGCTTGGATGGCTGCTCTATACTATTATGGTTCGTGACGAACACGGCTGCTGGGTGCCAGGTGGACATTTCCTTACTGAAAAGGAAGACGGCGATATCATAGCTGAAGCGTTGAAGGTGTTTAAGCAATGGTATAGTGGGCGCGGAGGCTAGTAACTTCGCTATATGCTTACCGACGACTCTGCTGCTGAGATATTAGCAGTTCAACAAGCCTTTAAGCCTTTTATGGATGCAGATATTATTATAGATTATCTACTTTATATGGTACACTTAGAACGGACGCTTAAACGTAACTTCGCCGGCAAGAAGTACGCCAAAGTTCTACACCATATAATTACCGCCCTAAAGTTTCGATCGAGTATATACAAATGTCGCGACAGCATGGGGGAGGCAATTAAGATTCTGGAGCGTATAAAGGACTATAAAAAGCTTAACTATCTTATAAAGGAGTGGTAGGACACAAGCAACACCTGGGCAAGCTATGCGCGTCAACATTCGACAATCCTTATGCAGATTAAGGATACAAATCCGGTAGAGGGCTGGCACTCAACAATTAAATATAAAGCCACCAAATCAAGTATGTAGCAATTTAGCCTTAAAGGCGTTATCCAACACGTCCTTACTGTCGCCAAGGAGTACGATCTACGCGCCCGTAAAGCCGCTATAGATTTTTAAATAAGACGCGATCCTATAGTCACCGAGGAGCCATAGCTAGCCGACTTTCCCTATCCTATACAGCAGCTTATTACCCAGCAGATAAAGCTTACTAACGATATAGTAGAGGATAATAAGAAGCTAATATTACTAAAAGACAAGAATATCTACACCTGTTCCTTCTATCGTCGCTATTAACTACTCTACCGCCATATCTGGGCAAACCACCTTTTATATAGCTATTTAAATAAGGAGGACTATAAGCGCTAGGCGTATATATAGGAGGAGTCCGGCTTTAAAATATATAAGACTATGGAGTCTATATATATGGAGCAAGGCGTTAATAACAAAATCAGTGCTTTAGAGCGTCACCGGCTAGAAGTTTAGGAGACCTTAGAGTCGATTAAGGCACAGTACTATAGGATTAAGGGTTAGGCGCAAGAGCTATATCTAGACGTAGGCAACCAGCTTATCCGCTGGTGGTTAAATAAGCTTACTACTGTTAGCGGCGAAGTTTGGAAGGCTAGTATAGAAGAATTTAAGCGCGAATCTGGCGTTAAAGTAGAGAGAACTTATATTAAGCGACTGGTGAAGCCTTAGATGGATATTAATGGGGGCTTTATTAATCTAAATATAGTAGTAAGCTCTGCCTACTAGCCTGGCAGCGACGAGGATAAATAAACACTCTAAGATTTGATCGCGATAGAGGATTTGTATGAGGATCAAAAGCTTCAAATTCAATGGCGAGGACAAGGTGTTGTTTTGGTGTTGTTTTGACATCCGACGCGTCATGGGCGCGATGCTGCGCACGTACTAAATTACTATGGGGCGGGCATATTACAAATGCACGCTAAGATTTAGTTCCACAAGCAACGTAACCGACACCAAATCAAGCACGCCGGGGTCGCACAGACCATCAATTTTTTTCTGTCGGATTCTTACCGAAGATGCGAAGCATGTCTATTCTTTATATTCGAGAATCAAATTCCATATCGCTCATCACTCCCAAGGACCGTTCTCATATACAATCTGGATACAAGCGGTTAACATGAGCTTTGCCGCTCCGGCGTTGCCTTTCACAGCCGCCTTACCTGCACGCATCATCTCCGCGTGCAGGCCCTCTCAAAGACGGATAGCGGCGCGATGGAATAAACCGTCATCGACGTGCTGGCAGCCAAGGCAGCATGGCCCTCAGATACGGGTGAGTGAAGGTTGGATGGGTTGAGATGAATGCCTCATACTAATCGATTCTGGGTTCTACAGTTCTTTCATGCTACCTCTCCCACATATGCCACCCAAGACCCTTATTCTGTGCTTGGAGTTAATAAGAATGCCACTGCCTCTGACATAAAGAAAGCCTACTATGGCCTGGCGAAGAAGTACCATCCAGATACCAATAAAGACCCGTCAGCGAAAGACAAGTTTACAGCAGCGCAGTCGGCATACGAATTGTTATCGGATCCCAAAAAGAAGGAGGCCTATGATACGTATGGAGCAGCTGCATTCGACCCAACTGGCGGTTTTAACCCCGCTGGAGGTCCTGGAGCTGGAGCTGGGCCTGGACCCGGAAATCCCTTCGCAGGTTTCGGCGGCTTTAGTGGACAAGGCGGTTTCGGCGCGGAGTTTAATTTTGAGGATCTATTCAGCGCGTTTGGTGGGACGCAAGGTTCAAGGAGGGGCAGGAGGTCAAAAGGATCACCATTCCAAGAGGAGACGCTTGTTGGTGAAGATATTGAGGTTCAGACCAATATATCATTTATGGACGCTGCAAAAGGCACAGGTAAAGATATATTTATCACACCATTGGTTCGGTGCAAAACCTGCACAGGCACTGGGTTGAAGAACGGCATACAGAGGACGGAATGTAAAACTTGTAATGGTACGGGTACGAGAGTGCATGTTATGGGCGGTTTCCAGATGGCGAGCACCTGCCCCTCTTGTGGTGGCGCAGGAGTTACCGTCCCAAGAGGAGGGGAATGCAACACTTGCCATGGCGATGGAGCGGTGAGGGAGCGCAAGACCGTAACAGTGGAGATACCAGGTGGGGTGGAGGACGGCATGCGATTAAGAGTAAATGGAGAAGGAGATGCTCCACCAACCGGCCAATCACCTAACCCGAACGTTCGAGCTGCTAAGGGAGACCTGTACGTGTTTATACGCGTAGCGCCAGATCCGAAGTTCAAGCGGGCTGGAGCAGATATCCTTTATACTGCGTCGATACCGCTCACAACAGCTGTTCTTGGCGGAGAGATCAAAGTTCCCACTCTTGACGGAGAGGTCAGGGTCAAAGTGCCCACCGGTGCAGGCACAGGTGATAGGATCACACTCTCTGGAATGGGCATGAAGCTGCTTGGCGGTCGGAGAGGAGCGAAAGGAGACCTCAGGGTAGAGTTCAAAGTTCAGATGCCTAAGTATCTGAGCGCTAATCAACGAGCCATCCTGGAGATGCTTGCTGACGAGATGGGAGATAAAAGTGCTAAGAGGATCATGAATTTAGGAAAGTCAAGAGATAATACATCAGAAGGGAGTTCGGCAACTGCAGACTCACATGAAAACGAAGGTTTCCTAAAGTCCACCTGGCACAATCTGACAGGCCAACACAAACCAACAGGTCAAACCGATCATAAGAAAACGGACGATGGCGAAGAACCTAAGAAAGCATCCGGATCTGGATCGTGATTTCTTATCTCTTCACGAATATTCTATGTACCATAGGCCTCCCACATTTTGTAATATTGATGACTGGCGTTGGAGGAAGCTGTCCATCTGGGAACAATTGAATATTTGGCTTGCATATATTGGTGTTTTCCTCTTTTGGTCAGGTCAGAAGTACGATAGCCCATATTGTAGAATATCTCGACTCAAGGCCTGTAAACTACCCTGTTTTGCAGCGCTTATAAAAGGCATTCTCATGCTCTGAGTGGTCAAGACTCATCCTATCACCGGGATCACCCTCCACAAGCCCCCACGAGTTAGCGAGTGTGACGGGGCTGACAATTCAGGAGAGCGAAGCATATGTAAGGCATTATCGTTTTACATACTGAGCGCGTACGTAAAGTGTGGCAGTCGTGAGGAAGTATCGTGAAGCCTTTGCAGGCGCGTCGACAGCCCTTCGTTCTTATTTCACCATCGTCCTCTCCACAAAGCCCCACTCGCCCTATCGACAAAGGACACCGCCAAAATACCTCACCACTCTGTGAACCTAACGACCACAACCGAGTAGCATATTTGCGCACTGCTGGAGTTCTTCGAGCCCAAGAAAGACACCCAAATTTTCTATGCACGACACTGACACGAGCCACTGCACTTCGACGTAGCCAACCGGTGCGGCCACCTCAGCCCTGTAACGTCATCCCGGGCCTGCGTCTCAATGCATTTCAACGGCGAGCCAGACCTCTATCTCTAGTTACACCCTTCTGCGAAAGTACGACTACTGGTGCCTGCCGGGAAACTATTCAACACTAAGTGGGTTGCAGGAGGTAGCTCTAGGCACGCTCGAAAATAGAACTGCCGACCCCCGAGCATCCCTTGCAACCGCGATTACTACACCTCTACGACAACTAGCAAACTTACCCGATCTACACCTGACGACAGACCTACAAAGACTCATAGATCAAGGGTACAGAGGGCTCTCAGCCCTACCCGGATACGTCAAGATGCAGCAGGCGCCTATGATATCCACGCCACTGAAGCAAACAAACGAGATCGATTGGATTACACCGTTGAAGGGTTACATTAGGCAAACCTATGGCGATGATCCGGAGAGATATTCGGAGGAATGCGCGACGCTGAATAGGCTGAGACAGGATATGAGAGGGGCGGGGAAGGACAGCGCGGCGGGGAGGGACCTACTATACCGGTACTACGGGCAGCTAGAATTGCTGGATTTAAGATTTCCGGTAGATGAAAATCACATCAAGATATCTTTTACCTGGTAAGACCTAGCCTGGTTTGCAAAGACAAATAGGCAACGAATTGAGGAATGGATGCTGAAGCTGTAACTCCAGGTTCGACGCATTTACACACAAGCCCACCTCGCAATATTCTTTAGCATACGAGAAAGCCTCTATTATATTCAATATTTCCGCCGTCCTTTCATGCCATGCGGCTCACCAAAATCGCCACCAAGACACCGGTCTTAAAACCGCATACCATTCATTTCAAGCCTCAGCTGGCATGTTCACATACATAAACGAGAATTTCTTGCACGCACCCTCGACGGATCTTAGTAGGGAAACTGTGAAAACGCTTATTGCAATAATGCTAGCTCAAGGCCAAGAAGTTTTCCTAGAGAAACAAATTGCGGATGGCAAGAAGGTGGGATTGTTAGCCAAGCTAGCAAGCCAAGCGGCATATTTATACACTCAGGCGACAGAAGGAGTACAAGACAACGTGACAAGGGCAGTTTTTGAGAAGGTTTGGCTATTAGTTTGCCAGGTATGAAACTCCTATTATATTAATAGCACAATGAAAGCGGGACTTAGCTAAGAAAGCCCAGATCAAAGCCAATTATATGGCTTCCTTAGCGCAATATTACCAGGCTCTTGCGGATAACGACGCAAACGCCCATGGTGTTTCAATTTGTAGACTTCAGGTAGCGGAAGGCCACGCAAGAGACGCGAATCGGATTTCAAACTCTTTTCCAACATCAGTACCTACAAACTCAAATCTCACATCCGAGACAGGTACAATTTTGGCCGACATGACGAAACGTCACCTTGCCAATATCCAGGAGAAGATTGTAGAATTCACCAAGGACAATGATTTTATATATCATCAAGGTGTTCCCAATGAGGCTTCACTCTCGGCGATCCCGAAACTACCAGCAGCAAAAGCGATACCTGTGAGTGAACTGTACCAAGGCCAGGACATCCAAAGGATTATTGGACCAGATATCTTCCAAAAGATTGTACCTATGGCTGTAACAGAGTCAGCGAGCTTGTATGACGAAGAGAAGGCTAAGTTAATAAGAGCAGAGAGTGAAAAGGTGGAGATTGCAAATGATGAGATGGCAGCAAGTCTAGATTACTTGAAATTACCAGACAGTTTGAATATACTGAAGGGTGGCATGGATCAAGAGATGTCGGTGGACAATGAGTTTCGGAAGTGGTGTGAAGAGCTTGCCGGCCATGCATCGTTCACAACTGCATTCGACCAACTGAGCACCGACAAATCGGAAATAACAGCGATGCTGGATGATAGCGTGAAACAACTCGACATGGAAGAAAGTGTATGCGAAAAGATGCGATCGAAGTACGGCGGCGAGTGGACGCAACAGCCAAGCTCAAGGCTAACCGCCACTCTAAGAAGCGATATTAAGAATTACCGAAGTGCGATCGAAGAGGCAAGTACCAGTGATGCTCAGTTATACAACACCTTTAGGCAATGCGAGTCCGACTTTGATGAGATGCGGTCAGCTGGTGAGACGGATGAAGCTGATGTTTTATACCAGCGAGCGATGATCAAGGCTGGCGCGGCACGCGGAAAGGGCAAAGGAGTAAATAGCCCAAGCTCTGCCGGAGCCGAGGGAAATCTGCTAGATGATGACTTTGAGGGAGGCCCCAGCGTTGCTGAGCAGATTGCCAACGTCGAGGAGTTGCTAAGGAAGCTGAATCTCATCAAGCGAGAGAGAGCGCAAGTCCTTAAAGATCTCAAAGACAAGGTAATGATCTCACTGTTAGATATACCCAGAAGTTGTTTAACAGTATATTCAGGTCCACAGTGATGATATATCGAATGTCCTGATCCTCAACAAGAAGGCAATATCGAATCAAGAGAACCAGCTATTCAAGGTTGAACTTGAGAAGTTTAGGCCACATCAGAACAGGCTTTTGCAGGCCAACCACAAGCAAGCTTCACTCATGAAAGAGCTTACTAGGACTTACAGTGACCTCTTGCAAGATAAGAGGGTGAGATCAGAGCAGACCAAATACGAAGCTTTCTCACGGCAAAGAAGTGCTGTGATGAATAAGTATAGAAAAGTTTACCAGTCATTCAATGACCTGATAGCCGGACTCATGCGAGCCCAAGGCTTCTACTCAGAGATGAGAGAGACGGTTGAAAGCCTACAGAAGAACGTGGACACTTTTGTGAACAATCGACGATCAGAAGGCGGCCAGCTATTGAGCAAGATCGAAGCATCCCGGACCAGTGGTGCCGGAGCTCAGGCAGACCGCGAACAGGAACGATTAAAGGAGCTAATGGAACGTATATCGATGGATCCAGCCGAGTCCCCGAGTACTCAGCCCAAGAAGGCTCCTCACCGCCCACCTCCTCTACAGACTGCACCAATACCATCAGGTCAAGGTTTTCATTCCGCACACCCACACTACAATCCCGCAGCCTCCCCACCCATCACACCCCGTTACCCTCTCACATCTCCGGCGCCAAGTCAATACACATCTCCCCCACAAAACTACCCACAGGCTGGCTCCAATGGCGCTTATCAACACCCTCCGCCACGTCGGGAGTCCTATAACCGTGAGCCATATAATCCGAACGCCTACGGCCCTGTCTCACCACCCGCCCACCAACAGTTCTTTTCCCCACCACCAGGCCAGCTAAGTGCCTTCACACAAACTGCCTATCCAACATCAACAACGCCGCAACCGTCACACCAACAACAACACCAAAATCAATACATTCCACCAGGCTATGTGCCACCACCTCCGCCACCAGGCCCGCCACCATCTCAGCAACTGGACTATTCTAGCTATACAGGTTCATACCCATCCGGTCCAGGAGGATATGCGCACAATCCGGCGCGGACAAGTCAGTCGTCGCAGCAGCAGGGGCAAGGCGACCCTTGGGCCGGACTAAATAATTTGAAATAAGATAGTATTAGTATTTTCTCATACCGTTCTCCTCTTTTTTTTTGCCTCTCCTTATTTCAAGATATTTTGGTGGCATTTCCTTCTGTGCGCAACTCATGGCGTGGAGTTGTCCTTTTTTTAACTCTCGAGGAAATACAGGTGGAGTTGGTGATGCATGATGGTGGGCTATCACATAGGGCAAATATTACATGTTGATCTCGAGGAGCGCGCTCCAAAGTCTTTCTTTTGCGGACAATGCTTGCGTTAGCATGATTGCGGCTGAACAATATTGGTGACCGTATTTGTAGGTCGAAATAGATTTCGCGAATGACTATAACCGAATACTAAAACAAACTCACATCAAGTTAGGTAGTAAGCATCGTAAAGGTAACAACGACTGGACATATTAGCCCGAACTCATGCAAATAGTGGACTATCTGTCAGATTACTCGTCCTCATTTAACGAATTTTTTAAGGTGGAAGAGAAGCAACTCGTGATTTCTTTGCGATAGCGGAACTCGGATGCAGCTTATTGACTCCAATCCTCCTAAGGAGGGTGCTCAGCAAACGACACAACAATCGTTCTCATGGACCGACATCGAACAACGCCAAAAACTCATATACGGATATTATTCCCGGACCAAGTTGAACGACCTGTTACTATTTTCCTGGACGGGATTTCTGCTAAATTCCGTGCATTCCAGGCAGAAGGCACGAAAAGCTTGTTTTAGTGTCCATGTGATACCACTGGCACAGCCGAAAAGGAAACGCTCGAGAATGAAGCTGAGTGCAAGGACGAATACTTCTGTCACCTGGCACGGGTAGCACGGCAGACCGTCAGACCGTCAAGAATCACACCCTCCCGGTTTTCATCAGATCATTACGCAGGCCCAGATTATTTTCAGTATCTTATATGTATCGATTGACCTTATCCACCGCTGCGGTATATCTGCACCACCTGGCTAAAACTCAAGTTAACTCGAACGAAATATTGCTGACCGATGGCTCAATCCGAGAAAGCTCTGATCGGTTTCTAGCAAGTGTTTCCGAGCAACCCAAGGCTAGATGGAAGTGCAGGTGGACTACCTAGTCTATAATAACTAGAGCTTATTCCTCTCCAGAACTCATATGCAGCTAGATCAGGAAACTAAAGCGTCAGGCCATTTTTTGTCACTTTAGACATCTCCTTCCCACTCATAGTATAAGCTTTGCAGTGTGTGGGAATTGAATGAGCGACCTTCTTGTAAATGTAGCTCTAAAGTATCTATCCCTTGACACGGCAGAAGTTCGCTTATATTGACGACTGGATTCAATTGGATATTTATATTAACCCAGCTTTTCTGATTGGTTGATTCTTATCGATAACCTGAGGACCCAAATTACCGTGTCAAGGGATATATACACGAGGTAGGTTGCAAAAAGCTGACGACGATGATCCACAATTGCCACTGTAGACAGCGCCACTTAGTCGGTGATAGGTAATAGAAATAGGTAATGGAAATAAGTAGTGAGACATGCGATGGCAAGAAACAGGGTGGTGAGTCATAAGGTAGCGCAAGCTTTGGTACCGGTAGTCGGTTACACATAGCCATAGAGCAAAAACGGTTAGCATTCCCTCTACCGGACGCGCTTACGTTTATGCGTTCATATGAGGGGGGCTTGTGAACTTCAGCTTCAGTCGAATGATATCATCACAATTATACAGAAATTCCCAGGAACGCCTAAGGCTCGGCTACCGGACTGTCGGCAACATATTATTTGATAGTCGAAGTCTAAGCTTTGTCCGCCAATCTATTCTCGCGGCAAGCTAGGTCGCGGAACATACTAGCAAGACTCTTGTTTCGACTACAGTTTTAGCGCTTTTAGAAGCATTTACTAGAATCCCATCAGCTTCTTTTGGTAATTAAACAGTAAACGAAACTTGTTTCAGACAGCCAAGCAACTTCCTCCTGTTTCTCATTACTTCGGGTGTCAATTTTATTGCTGTAGGGCCCTACAATATAAGCTGTAATAAACCCGTGTCAGATACGATCCACCTCCCAAAGTACCTCTCGCTTCATACGCCGATTCCGATTTTGTCACGTCTGCGTTGTTGCATCCTTACAGTTATAGTCATTTCATTTTAAAATCTTCTATGGTGATCATAGAACCTCTTTTATTGCCTAGTACTTTCATGCAAGATCTTGTCCTGTGTTTTCCCTTTTTTTCATAGTCCCCAATTCACTTCGGCGTCTAACAGAAGAGCCATCACAGCACCATTGACCGCAGTATCAGAAAGCTCTATGAAGCGGCGAGGGCTCCGCATTTGTTTTATAGAATGACCAAAAGCTACCTCTTCCACACCCGACCCTTTGCTTCCGTCATTCGTGTCCCGGCACCGTTTCATACACAAGCACCCATGACGGCAACCTCATCCGCCGGACCGACTGATTCGCTGATTTGTCATAAGACGCCCATTGGGCGCTCTCCACACTGCCCTGCCTGCATTTGGCACGTTTATAGAGTAAACACAGCGGCGCGTCCAGTGCTTGTTTCCGGGGGCTTGGCAGTGCAAGCGAGTACGGAGAATATTGCGGGCGCAAGAGCGCCCGATGTCATTGGGAGTGGGCGTGGTACTTGCCAATATCCGGGGAATGTCATGAGGCGATGCCGGCAGAGAGGGAGTTTGGATATTTGAGGGTGGGCTCTGCCCAGGAAGTTTGGAAGTGTCAATCGGACGTCCGTGCACCGATTGTAAGAAAAGATTGAGGACTCTGTCTATTGAATGGTGGCTCTAGAGCCTCTATATATACATAGGAAAGGTGTAGGAAATGAGAACGA
>Ga0307515_10025022_pt1 | contig 10357 bp, 10 predicted proteins | sample 17_EM_MG_FD_194513 | JGI IMG/M metagenome (GOLD analysis project Ga0307515, IMG submission 194513) | Populus trichocarpa ectomycorrhiza microbial communities from riparian zone in the Pacific Northwest, United States - 17_EM | ecosystem: Host-associated > Plants > Roots > Unclassified | place...
TGCCTAAATGCATGGCAAATGCCTCCTTTTATAGGCCAAAATTTGGAACTATTGATTTGATGACTAATTGTTGAGTGGGTGGCCACATCTTGACTTGGTGACAATCCTTATCTTCTTGTCTGAACAACACATCATTGCTAACATCAGAATTTGAATAGATAGTCTTCATGAAAGTTCTAGGAAATTATCTCAGCTTTCCAACAAAATAAGAATCAGCTCATTTGGACTTTTAGAACTCGAGATATGGGCTGAACACTGAACAGTGTCTGGGCTGCAGGACAGATTCTGACTTCTCCATTGTTGCTACCATTTGAACCCGAAAATGACACTTTTAAATCTTGGACTCTTCATGAACGTTTTAGGCCTATGTCATATCTTTCCATACATATAAACCAGATCTAAATCCAAGTTCTATAGCTCCAGTTATGATCCAATAACCGAATGGTGTTCCAGTTTGGACTGAACCAGCATCTTTTTTCTAAGCTTAGCCCTCTCTTTTTCTTCTCAATTTCAGTAGTTAAACTCATCAATCAATCCTTTTATTTATGTGATAGGCCTGCATTTAAGATGAACATTTACCATAAATTAAAGGTATCTTATCTTATAGGGAGTTTTTGTATCCATTCTTGCAAACTCAAGAGAGAAACACAAAAATTTCAAGAACCCATCTAAGCTTAAGGGTTTATAGATGGAATAAACAGTTGTGGGCAAGGGATTAACAAGAAAATTGAATAAGAAGAGAAGATGGAGGGCCGACTGTCATTAGATAAGAAAGGAGGGAGTTGAAAATCTTCAACTGGTTGAAGATCAAAACCTTAATTCGTACCGGGTAAGGTATTCTAAACATGATATTATAAGTTATTTCAAATTCGATAATGAATTGATACCTTGATGTGAATTATAGATTAGGGTTCTTAGACTTGAATTGGGGGGTATTTGTTGTTAAAATTAAGTTAATTCTTGTGTGGTATGTGATTGGGGATGTGAAACCATGATAATTTACCCAGAAAATGTAGTTTGTGAAAGTTATGTGTGAAGGGAAGGGGGGTGACGAATCTGCACAGACTCGTCTCCTGACTTTTGGTAAGATTTCGGATAGGAGGGTGAGGAAATTAGAACCAGATTCCCTCATAGAAATTGTAGTTTTGGATGTTAGCTAACTAAGAAAATTGGTCTTGCTCAATTTGGAGTTGTAGAACTCCAGTTATGGGTCATCAACCGAGACTGGGTCATGACAGACCCTGTAGGGCAGTAAGTCTGATTTGTTGATAAGCAATTTTGACTGTCTTAGAGGCAGAATTGGATTCTTCTTTCTTCAGAGAACTTGTAGCCTCATGTCTTAGCTTTCCAACGAGACTAATCTTGCTTGAATTGGAGTCCTATAACTCTAGATATTGTTAAAAATCTGAGGAGAGGTTATATAGTAACAGTTCAAAAACGAGACAGAAATAGTTGGACAATAACAATCCAAATGTTTGTTGATGAGCAATTTTGACTATCTTAGAGGCAGAACTGGGATCTTTTTTTTTAGAGAACTTGTAGCTTCATGTCTTAGCTTTCCAACGAAACTAATCTCGCTTGAATCGGAGTTCTATAACTCCAGATATAGTTAAAAATCTAAGGAGAGGTCAGACAGTAACAGTCCAAATGTTTGTTGATGAGCAATTTTGACTGTCTTAGAGGCAGAATTGGGTTCTTCTTTCTTCAGAGAACTTGTAGCCTCATGTCTTAGCTTTCCAACGAGACTAATCTCACTTGAATTGGAGTTCTATAACTCCAAATATAGTTAAAAATCTGAGGAGAGGTCAGACAGTAACAGTTAAAAAAAAAGACAGTAACAGTTGGACAGTAACAGTCCAAATATAAAGAAAGGAACGATAACTGTGGTTGGACAAAGAAACGACAATATTAATGGGTGAAATGAGAAAAACATAAAATATTAAGAAATGACTGAAAGAAAGACTTATTGGTTGTTGATATGGGTATTATAAAACATATCCTTGAGTGAGAAAAATTTATGAGATAAACCTGTGATTTGCAGGAGGGACCACCGGCGTAGTGCAATAGCAGCAGCAGGGGAACACGAGTAGAGCTTCTATTGCAGGTAGGTGATCTGTACCTATAGTTTCTAGTTAAATTCTATGATTTAATATGTTATTGATGTGAGATGTGAATTACCGAACGTTGGATATTAGGAGAAAGGAGGAAAGTTTGCGTAATGATGTAAATATTTTGGATAGTATTCTGAATGTATGTGTATTCAAGGTGAACAGTTGTTTTGTGATTTGCCAAGTGATGAAATTATCGTTGACAAAGAAAATATAAGAAGTGTGATTTGGGGCATGAACTAGCATACATTTAGTGTATGTTAGGATCCCGGGTAAGGGGATCACCGTGTATTGACTAGCATACATGTAGTGTATGTTAGGATCCCGGGTAAGGGGATCACCTTGCATCGACTCCTACGGGGTGATGATGATAACAGTGAAATTGGTATCGGTAATGTGTTAAGCAAAAATAATCATAGATGGTCTTATGAGATCTTGAATGGAGGTTGATGATGGAAGATGAATTGGTTTTTAGTAGTTGAAGGAGAAAGAATTTCCAATGACAACCAAAAGGGAGAAGTGAATAAAATATGAATGCATGTTTGCCTTTTTTTAAATTGCTGGATATTTGTATTGCTTTATTATTGTGATATTCATATTTCAATAATATGTATTTTGTTTTCAGGACCATCGCATGCACGATAGGAGTAGATTCTAGCTTAGGCTCACTTTTTGTAATTTAGGTCTTAGGGAGTATACCCTTGTATTTTGGTAATATTACAACTTTTTTTTAACTCAATTTGTATAATTGATGTTTAAACTGGAATAGATGAATTTAATTATGTACTTTGTATAACCATGTTCCATTATGCATGTTTATATCTTTATCCATCCATAATGATAATTGTTGTACAATGTATATCATAAACATTGTGGTTGATATGAATGATGATGTTTGTGGGATTGAGACCCAGGATGATTGGGGTTGAATTGAGTTAGGAGATGCGGTATATTAGAAGTGTAAACATGTTGTATGTCGATAACTTGGGACCTCCTGGTATAGGGGAGACTCCGTCGAAATTTCGGTAGACTTTAATACAAACACCATGAATAGATATAGAAAAAAAAATTAATCACTCTGTTTATCAGTTAACATGAGATCGTTGGTTTATCCCGGATATGGGGATGTCACATTGTTTTAGGTTTATCTAGGTCGAAAAGAGGTAAGGACTTTATATTTGTAGTTGTTGATAGATTTTCTAAGATGATGCATTTAATAGAATATCATAAAACTGATGATGCAACTAATATTGTTAATTTATTTTTTAGAGAGATAGTACAACTTCATGGGGTTCCTAGAAGCATAGTTTCTAATTGTGATGTTAAGTTTCTTAACTACTTTTGGAAGGTTTTATGGGGAAGATGAGAACTAAGTTTTTGTTTTCGATAACTTGTCATCCACAAACTGATGGTCAAATGAAAGTAGTCAACATGACTTTAACTACACTTTTATGTATTGTCATTCAAAAGAATCTTATGAATTGGGAAGGTTGCTCTCTATTCATTGAATTTGCTTATAATTGTAGTGTGCATTCTACTACTAATTTCTCACCATTTGAGATCATTTATGGCTTTAACTCATTAACTCAATTATAATTGATTCATTTACTTGTTGATGAAAAGATTTGTCTTAATGGTAATAGAAAGACACAAATAGTGAAGGCACTCTATGAGAGTGTAAGGTAGCATATCAAAAAGAAAAATGATCAATATTTATCCATGGCAAATCCCCGTAAATGAGTTGTTTTCCAACCAGGTGATTGAGTTTGAGTGTATATACGCAATGAGAGGTTTTTAGCCCATCGAAATCAAAATTGCAGCCGTTGAGAAATGGGCCTTTCCAAATCCTTGACTAGATGAATGACAATTCCTACAAAATAGATTTATCAAGTGAGTATGATGTTTGTGCTACTTTTAATTTTTTTGATATCTTTTTGTTTGATGTAGGTGACGATTCGAGCAGATCAACCCATCACAAAGGATCCATTAGAGATGTTAATTGAGCCAATCATAAGGTCAAGGGCCAAGAAACTAAAAGAGGCGTTTAATGGGTTTATTCAGCATATTTAAACCAAGACAAGCTTCAATTCTCTGACAAGTGACAATCAAACTATAATTAATTTGATCCATAAAAAAGAAGAAGAGGGAAGTGGGTTTTAGGCATGAAAGATTATGATTATTGTGAGAAAATAGAAGAATCAAAGTTTGGCAGCAATAACTTTGACTTGAAGGAATCATAATCATCCATTTGACATACTTTGCAAATATTCAAAGTTTGGTGGCAACATCCTTTGAATTCCAAGAAACAATATCAACAATTCAACATACTTTTGCAAGGACTCAAACTTGGTAGTCTTAGTCAAGTTCAGCTACACAACTTCCTATACAAAGGTGGATTTTTCCAATCATTCTTGTGGAGTTTAGGGCAACCAAGTTAGAATTAAGGTTTTTAGTTTATTATATTCAAGCTTTATGTATTTTATTTAGGTCTTATGTTCAGACCATTAATCCATTAGGATATGGTTGTTTTATATGGTATAAATACCTTTCTAAAAGGAAGAACAAGTTCATACTTGATTATTTAGAATTGTATGTACGAGAGGTTTTGCTCATACTTTGATTATTCATTAAATTGATTTGAACTTATCAAAAATCAACAGTTTTTGTGATGTTTTTCCTTATACTTCTCGTTCGCGGTTCATTATAGTCGTTGGGTATGAGTTTCATTCCAATAGCTTTGGTTTTTTGGTTCAAGATAACTACTAGGTCAGATTTTTTATCATTAAACATGATTTTGGATTTCTTAGGTGTATTCTATCTTGTTTGTGTTTTCATGTTTGTGTGGGTTCGCATCACATTTCAATATTTTAAAAAAAGTTTTGAAAAATATTTCTCGGAAAAAACTGAAAGGAAAACATTTTTTTTTCTTTAAGACCAATGTTTTTTTATTAGAAAATATTTTTTCCTTGATCAACTCTTTTTAAAGCTACCAAACATTGAAAAATAAGAAAAATTTGTTTTTTAAAAGTGTTTTTTTAAATAAAATGACTTGCCCATTCTTATCCAAGAAAATAGCGTTTTGGAAAACCAAGATATAATGGATAGTCTTATGGTGTGTTTATTTTTGCATTTAAAAGGTATTTTTAAATATTTTTAAATTTTTTCTTTAATTTTTTTATAATTATGAATTATTTTAAAGTACTGATGTTAAAGATAAATTTAAAAAAATAAAAAAAATATTATTTTAATATATTTTTAAATAAAAAACTTTAAAGACAACTACTGTAAATATTCTCAAAAATATTCTTTTTAATATGGCCTAGATAAACCAGCTCGATTTGCATACTAGGGGGTGCAGTTTCTTAAATATGCTGACAATAGGCATCCCAAAAAAGAAAATACTTGCGATAATAATATTTTATCGACGTAATTATTAAAAGCAAAAATAAAAAACAGCAAATGGACCACATTGCAATCCGGCCACTCCGGCCCATGGTCAAATAATAACTTTTGTCAACAAACAACACGAACAATGATCTCCCCATTTACTCTCACCGGATCTTTTCACCGTCCCAGGGATCTACGGCGACTCTCTCTCTCCACGTAGAAACCCCACATAGCTCAGTGAATTATCGGCTGATTTTCAAGGCTGGTAAATATAATACTTTATCTGATCAATTTTATTTTCAAAATCAATGTTTAACTGCTAGTGTTTATATATATATGAAAAAAAGTGGATTTCTAACTGAACAAGGTGTTTTCTGGTGAGATCTGGTGTCCATTAAAATGGGTTCTCGTTCAATTTCATGTTACTGCGTCTTTTTCTTTTTTCTCGTTCGTGATATTTTAGTTTTGCCAAGTTTAGGTAAGGTATTGGTGTAAATTATGACATGGGAATGTGGTGATTGTCTGCACAAGGGATTTTATTTACTTGGTTTTCTTGCTAAATCTGGAGGCAGTGTAAATATCTGAGCTTTGTTCCGAAGATTTGAGCTTTTTGGGAGTTAGTGTAAAATATTGGGTTGTGAAAATATGGAGAAAGGTAAGGCTTGGAGATGGGTTAGGGGTTTGGTATACATATTTTCTGTTGCAAATATATGGATAGCAGCTAGTTTTGTGGTTCAATCTGTTGTAGATGCTGGTGTTTCGCCATTTCTGGTCACGTACATTTGCAATTCGTTGTTTGTGATTTACATTCCGATGGTTGAAATTGGACGCTATTTGGAGGATTCTTATGGTAGTTTACTGTTCTGGAGGAATAAAAAGAGGAGCTCTTTGGAAGAACTGAGAGAGTCAGAGCAGGCCATTCTTCTTGGAGATGGTTATTTGGGGGTAAAAGCAGATGAGTTGAATCCATCTGTGATTATGGAAGATGGCATAAGTAGTCTTAATGAGAAAGCTGTTCATTCAAATCTGGATTCTGTATCAAATGAGCTTGAAAGGACCTTGCCTGTGCAAGCAGATGAAGATGTTAATAAAGGAGTTGATGAAAAGGGGCGATGGACACGTGCTAGGGTGGCAAAGGTTAGCCTGCTTATCTGCCCATTTTGGTTTTTGGCACAGCTGACTTTCAATCTATCATTGAAGTATACATCTGTAACAGTAAGTGTCTTTCGATATTGTATCATGTGTGCATCTGTGGTTCATCAGACTAGTATAATTAAATCCTTGTCCTTGCTGTGTGCAGTCAAATACCATTTTAAGCAGTGTTTCCAGCCTTTTCACCTTTGTGGTCTCTCTAGTGTTTCTGGGTGAAAAGTTCACTTGGGTGAAGCTTTTAAGTGTTCTTTTCTGCATGGCTGGTACTATAATCGTCAGTTTGGGCGACTCAGAAACTGGTTTAAGTGCAGTTTCTTCGAAACCTCTTCTTGGAGACATTCTAGCTCTGGTCTCAGCTGGCTTGTATGCTGTGTATATTACACTTATTCGCCTGAAGTTGCCTGACAATGATGGAAAAAGCGGACATGCCAGTATGGCACAGTTCCTTGGATACCTAGGGCTTTTCAACGTCATCATTTTCCTTCCAGTTGCCCTCGTTCTTGATCTCACCAATCTAGAGCCTTTTTGTAAGCTGACATGGAAGCAGTTTGGTTTAATTGTTGGCAAAGGTTTGTATTTTTGTCATTCTTGCTCAGTATTTGGATTCAAAGCTCTACTTCTTGTTTTCATCTCAAAAAACTGCATGCTGCAAGGATATACGTATCTCATACCTCTTTTGTCATCTTCGCTTATGATTTTTGTTCGCTTAAACTTGTCAAATTTGAAATTATGCTTTTTTGTGATGGAGTAACTATGTTATACTTAGAGAAATTCTCTCCACTTTGGTGGAAACCTAAAGCTACATTAAGTGGTTTTTTGTCAAGCAAGAAGCCTTTTTTGGTCAAATAAGTTCCCTTGGTAGATTTCTATGTTTGGGATTTAGAGTCTTGAGTTATGTGCTACTTTGTAAGCAGGGGCAGAATTGTAATTGCTGCATGTTCTGAAAATCAGGGGTATTTTAGTAATTTTCAGAATTACCTGAAGGTCTGGTCTTATTTATGAATTTGGTGTCTTAGTCTTTAATAGTTTATTCCTGATTAGTTCATTTCCTTGTCCAGTAAGGATTAGTTATCTTAGTCTTTTAGGGAGTCTTAATCTCTATAAATAGGGATGCTATGTTTTAATTTTTGGCAGAGTTGAGTTAGGAAAAAAAAAATTGAGTTCGAGAGTTATTTTGAAGGCTTTGTGCCTAAGGTTTCTTCTTGGTTCTCTTTTTCTCCTATTTTATCTTCTTCCTTGTTTTACTGTTCTTCTGCTACATTGCTGCGAATTAATGTTCACAACCTAATTTCTCCTTATTTCTTCCTAAACAAGCTATATTCTACCCTAATTCCACGAACAATAAACCCTAGCTCACCACAAATCCTTTGTATGACAGAAATCTCAAATCTGTCCTGCATCATTTTGTCAATGGTAAAATGGTTGAATGGGTCCATGTTGCCTTGCTCACCTAATCTTCTTAATAGTTATTCAACTTCTCAATCTGTTACCTGTATTTACAGAGCAAACTCTGTAATATAGCTGACAAATAGGTTATATTTGTGTAGAACAGTGCAATTTTTATTGTTGACATTGCCATGCTGTACACATTATAGTGAGGCAATGTTTAATGATTGCCTTCATAACTAATGTTAGTAGACGTAGTATAGTTGGAACATCAGTCTGCTATAGTGGTATCGTTTTGGTTGTTTGATCAAATTCTAGGACAATGAACAGGAAATTTCTGGCCAAGGTCGTGAGGCCTTTTTCTTTCCTTGAATACTTGATCGGATCTTATTCTCTTCCTTAACATGAGAACACCCTTTTCAGGCAATCAAGACTTGGTCATCACTTAAGAACATTGGAATTGGGGTGTAGGGTTGTTTATGATGCTGGGTCTGGCTTACTTGCTGTGTTGAAGTAGTTCATTATGCGATGCCAGCAATTTATGTGATTACCTTTTATCATAAGCGTAATATGTTGTGTGCTGACCATGAGGCACACCCGACATACACACATGCATATAGAAAATTCTTTTAAGTTCAGAGAATGTCCTCTGTTTAAAGGTATGTGAACACATGAATGGGCTCCAATTTGACTGGCATAAAAAAATGTTGAAGTTTCATTGTACTTTATTTATTGGAAATGGGATCAAAACTCAATTAATTGTCTTTTTTTGAAAAATAAGTAATCATTAACTGGGAAGAAAACAATGCAAACACTGAATTTATATTGAGTTTCATGGTTCATATAAATAATTTGTTCGAGTTGTTTTTGTGGATAATAAGTTGTATGATAATCTTTTAGATTATGTGGATGATCTGATTTTGAGAAAGCAAGTTACATGCGTAAAAATTACCTGAGCCCTCTCCTCTCTTTTTTTTTCTCCCTTTTTCCCCATCTTAAACAGGTTTGTTGGATAACGTGCTGAGTGACTATTTATGGGCTAAGGCTGTCCTTTTGACGACCACTACGGTAGCAACAGCTGGTCTTTCAATTCAGGTTCCATTGGCAGCTATTGTGGATTCCTTTATCGGCAATGCCCCTCGTCTCATGGATGGCCTTGGAGCTTTAGCTGTATTGATTGGCTTTGTTGGAATCAACATTCCTTCTGATGCTTTTAGCAGATCAAAAGGAGCCAGTATTGAACTAGAAAACGAAAATGTCAGATCCACTGATCAAGATCGCGTATCACTCCCCCAAACCACAGTTGGCATCTCATAATATACCGTCAGCAATGTTGCAAATACAAACACACAATTTCGCGAACCCAATACACAGTTTCAGAGCACTGCTTAGTGTAATTATACAGTGCTGTACTTCCCAAAGATACTGTTAAAATGTAGCATGGATCGTCTGATTCTTTAATTTAGATTCATAGAAGAAATTGCCATTATGAATCACTTCTTGAGTCACAAAGAATTGGTTTTGACTGTTGAGGATATCGAATGTATGTCTTAACTTGATGTTTGCTTTTACCAATTCTTGTATGGTGTTAGTGGGGTTTGCTACAATGCAAGAAGCTTTGATCATAGGAACAATGTCCATGGTCAAATGGCTACAGGATTTGAGTATAATGGGTCACGCCTGCTATTTTATTCAAATCTTGACGTTCTAATGGTTATTGTGCCGATGCTTTGAATGCTGGTATTTTTTATCTCGTTTTGACGGTTACAGTTTAGAGTGTTTTTGATTAAGAGTGTTTTTATTATGTGTATTAAAATAATATTTTTTTATTTTTTTAAATAATAATATTATAAATGAAGGATAAAAAGTAATTGTTTTTACATGTCCAAAGAGCATGGACGAGTAATAAAAGATGATAATAAAAGGATAACATCTTTAATCTCAGTCACGATCCCATACACAAGAAACATAGGTAATTAAGGTCTTGCACAGGCCACGAGGCTAGTTTTTCTTAATAATAAAATGTCCAAGTGTATATGACATCTACCAAATCCAATTGATGTGTGTGTATGGAAAGACTAATCCTTAATAGAACAAAGGATACAAGGGTGAACTATGCTATTAACCCCTTCATCATCACCACCACCACCTCCATTGCCACTACTATCATTATCATCAAATCCACCATTATCATTATTTTACCATGTTTTGAAATCATTAGAGCAAAAATATGATAGCCAAGAACTCGATTTAGAACCTTATAGCAACTAAATTTGGATCGTTTTCTTCTCCTCTGTTTTGTTGCTCTTATTTGCAACAGGCGA
>Ga0307515_10025023_pt1 | contig 10357 bp, 3 predicted proteins | sample 17_EM_MG_FD_194513 | JGI IMG/M metagenome (GOLD analysis project Ga0307515, IMG submission 194513) | Populus trichocarpa ectomycorrhiza microbial communities from riparian zone in the Pacific Northwest, United States - 17_EM | ecosystem: Host-associated > Plants > Roots > Unclassified | place...
GCAAGATAAATTAGTGAAATAATTTGAAGTTTGATACGTTACATGCCGTGGTTGATTATACATGTAGCAAGCGATCACACTTGCAAAACAAATGAACCTTCTATTCTTTTCTCCATCGACTGGAGAGGGGGGAGGTTTAAAGGAGAAAATAATTCACTGACACTAGAAGCTGGTGCAGGCTTGAACTCGTAAGGTCCTTCTTTCACTCCCCAAACCTGTAACCAAAAATAATGTTAACATAAAATGAAGGGAATACAAAAAGAAGAAAGATAAGATCCAACTTCACTCCCAAATAAAATTATGCTCAAATCAAATGCGTAACCATGAAAGCAACCTGATTTCCACCGTCATCGTATCCCCTATCCCAGGTATGTATTTCATTATTCTTCAAGATTGCAAGTTCCGAAGTGCAGTAGGTTGCTCCATTCTGTCAAAGGAAGGAGGACCATATTAATACTATGTAACTTGTTTCTTCTTCTAGAAAAACAAGTGGCATTAATCTAAAGCTCTCAGGTGTCAGAAAATATGCCTGCAAGGACTGAGAAAATAGAGAACTTAATAAATGACAATGAGGGTGAAAAACAAGTACCCAGGAATTTGGGAATCCACCAGGTGGATTGGAGCCTTCATATAAGCAGCGTTTTCCACGGTCACAGCGTTTGAGATGTATTGTTGTCAGATGTTCTGCAATGTCCTGCACCATGCATAACAATGCAAAATCATTAAGAAGTCTCAGAGGTAATATTTATTCACAAAATTAAAATTAATCGTTTCTCATAAGATCAGGACAAAACATAAGTCACTATTAAACATTCCTAGGCTTTGCTCTACTTATTCTAAAGCAAATGTAGCATTTTATAGAAATCAACAGTTTTCCAAATGATGTAGGTATGTTACAAGGATGGAGAAGGGAGAAAAGATGCAGCGTGGGACAGGGGAACAGTTGCACCGTCTAGCCATCTGGTTTACATTAGTAAAACAAAGAAATGTGGTCTTTACTTTGAGTTTTTTGAGTATTCTGAACAAATTTGTCAAGGAGACTTCAAGGTTATTAGGTTGCAGGTCTTGGGCCATTCTTTACCGACACAACTATGATCACACCTAGGTTCAAAACCCACCTAATCAGAGACATAGAGAGATTCATAGTTGAGGTTTTCCTCAAAGTCCAATCCAAAAACCAATAAAATCAATACCTCATGGAATCAGAATCAGAATCTGAATGTGTCTAGAAATCTTACACCAATTACTTCTTCTGGTAGTGGGCGCTGGTCCTTTGATCGATCGCAAAAATTCTTGTACTCCTCTGCATCTCTAATGGCATACGAACCTACCTGTCCATTGAATAGAAGATAAAAAAAAAAGTTTTGTATACCATTTAAGGTGTTCTAAAATTATCTCAGAAAGCAAAGGGAGAGGCAATAATTTAATCACAGGACAAGAGATAGGAGTCAATCATTCATAAGAATTTTACAATTGAGAATCCACAAAGAAGTATTATAGTTGCACTAATAAAAGCGCTCAAGGAAAATTGTTTCATGCTATATCCGCAGATGATGCATAGTTTCGTGGTTTTATTACTGTAAGAAAACTATGACAGCATCAACAAGAAGCCCATGCAAGGTTTGATGGCAAGAATGAAATTCATGTTTCCAGATAAACAATAATTGAATCACAACACCGATTAAACTTAATGAGAGGGAAAATAGAAGGTTTGATCGTAAGTCTGAGAATCATGTTTCCAAATAAATAACCATTCAATCACAACACTGATGGTAAGCCAAAAGGGAAATGGTTTTGCACCGTATCCATGGATGATACATAGTTTTCATGGTTTTATGACAGTAAGAAATCATATGACAGCATCTATGAGAAGAAGTCCATGCAAGGTTTGATGGTAAGTCTGAACATGTTTCCGAGTAAATAATAATTGAATCACAACACTGATGAAATTAACGAGACTGATAAAATTTCAGAAACCATTATTGTAAAAGATCAAAAGGTAATAAAAATAGTTATAGAGAAGATAATATAATCAGTAAAAAAAAAAGGCACTTCTTTTGACACAAACACTAAATATGTATAGCAGTATTATACTAATAGTATAAACAATATTGATGCTGGAGATTTTCTAAGTGCGCCCTAAAAAGTTACAGAGAGATATATTCACATATTTAAACATGAGTTCACATTATAAGGAAGCACAGTTAGATATTATGCACTGATAGAACAGTGAATCAAAGAAGAAATTCACCTCAACATCGCATTTCAACTCCTTTGGACAAGGCTTAACCATATAAAACCTCTGCAAAAATAAACTTGCCAGTTATCTCCAACATAAGCATTGTTAAAACTGAACAGAGAATAAAGTATGTAAACTAGTAAGGAATTAAAGCGGATAACATGACAACTAAATTTTAAATCATTTTCGCAACAATATCTTCTTTTTGGACCAGTCAACCACTTAACCTTTTAAACTTCAAATACAGATAGCAAAAGCCTTTCGTGGGAATTCATTTTCAAGGAACAGCAATCTAATAAAAAAAACCCTCAAGATATATTGATGCAAATATCAAACTTAAGCAAAAAAACAAGTTGAATGGGGACACAATTGCCACAAATGCCATTGTTTAGACCTTAACACGAATGTATTGATAATGATATAGATTGCAGCAAAAACAGCATACCTGCCGAAAGGGCTTTTGAGGAGTTCTCCAGAATGCCTAAAAACAAATTTAATAATTTTCACTAAATCGGAAATCAGTCACCTGAACCTAAAAGCAGTGCAGTAAACAAAACTAACCTGTTCAAAATATAAAACCTTTGAACCATCCACCATCTCTGCTGCCGGGCAAGTAAGCATTCTGCACCAAATACAAAAACCCTCAACTAAAGTTTCTGAAAGCAATTCATTCACTTCACAAAAATCAAAACTTTTATTAAAATTTCCAATCCAATCCAGAACTTACACAACTTCCCTTCATTTCACCAAAACAATTAAAACTCCAATTCATCATTTACACAACATTCACTAAATGATTAAAAAATAAACAAAACAATTAAAAAAAAGTACCTGATATTGAAGTAATTATCAGGGTCTCTAGATGCTTGCTCCTTCGAAAACTACCAAAAAAAGAAAATCAAAATCAATATTCAACTAGAACCCAGAATTCCAAATCACTAAAAAACAAAGAAGAAGCATAAAAACGTTACCTTTTCACCAGTAAGTGATTGAGTTACAATTTTCGCATGGTCCCAACGAGTAGTAGACTTCGTCAGTCTCTTCACTAGTAACACCCCACCAATCAAAACCAGAGACTTCAGCGCTAACCCTCGAGCTCGTCCCCACCCGTTTGAGTCTGAAGTCGGATCGGACCCTGAGCCCGAACCCAAACCCGTTACCATTTAAGAAAACAAAAGAACACACAACGCAATTTCACTGTTTTTCCACTCTAAACAAAAACCAAACAGCCACCACCAATACCATCTTGGGACTCAGTGAGTTAAAGATAAGGAAGAAGGGAATCGAATGTCTGAATTACAGAGCTAGATAGTTAGCAAGCACCGAGTTGTTGATTGAAGTTCCTGTCGTCGCGAAGCCAAAAAGGAAGCTGGCTTTTAAGTGTCAGTTCAAAGGTTCTGGTTCTGTGTTGTGGGCTAAATAATTTTATTTTGCAGTGTTATTAGCTGGGCCGTTCTCAGCCTTTCGTTTCATGTCAGGCAATCGCTTTAACAGTAATACATGTTAATAGATTGTTTTTATATTTTATTTACTGTAAATTAAATAAGATATAGCTTGAAAGTTTGGTTTGGAATAAAAAAATCAATAAAACTAAATTTTAATTTTTAAAGAATTTGAATCTAATCAAATTACTTGGTTTTATTTCTTTATTTTTAAAAAATATTAATTTTATTTTCTTCAAATTAGAAATTATCATAAAAAGGTTATATTGTTAGCTAAAAAAAATATTTATGTTAAATTTATAATAAAAAATTAATTTTTTATAACACTAATTAAAAATGCTTGCATATAAAAATTGTATTATTCATGTCTTTTTTATATAAAAGTTATAGAAAACATCTAAAATATGTTTCTTAAAGCAGTATAAATTTTAAAAACTAAAAATATTATATTTAAATAGAAAAATTCAATTATCCTCTCTTCTAATTCCAGTTTTAAAAATAATTAGTAGTAATCCCTGACAGATATTTCATTATTATATTATATTATATTATTATTAACAGAAACTCTAAATTATTATTAACATTATTATTATTATTATTATTATTATTAATTATTAATTATTAATTATTAACAGAATTCTAAAACGCGTGAAATTTTTATTGTACATGAATATATTATAAATTAAAAAATAATTAACTGTGAATTTGCACAGTTGTTTTCCACGACTTTTACTCTGGTTTTCCTTTAAGTTACTTATTATATATATATATATATATGAAAAATATTATGTATTTAGTGTGAATATAAATTTATTGTACTGTGAATGATACTGTAGCGTTGGAGGTATTATCTTTTCTATTTGTAAGTCAAAAAACAATTATTGAATCGTTGCAGCAGAACCCAATAACATTGGGTCCTGCTGCCTGCTGCCTGCTGCAATGCAATCAGGACCCAATGTGTTGGATCTATGACACAATGTGTCGGGATATATTTGAGTTGGGTCCTGCCTCCGATATACCAAGAAAAGATAAGAAAGATTGGATGCAAAAAGTACAAGAAAAGGTGACCCAGAAAACGCAAATAACAGACACCAGCAATGAAGGCAATGAAAATAAGAAAAATAGAAAACGAAAACAAGAACAAAAACCTGACTGATAATAGACAGCTACTGGTGGGTTTTAAAGGTGAAAACAACGTTTTTGCAAGGGACGTGGGAGAGAGCTTCGATGGTCTCTTTCTCTCTCTCTCTATATATATATATATATATATTTTTTTTTTTTTTTTGGTTTTTGAACTTCTTTAAACGTCTTGGTCTCCACAAATACACATCAAAATGTAGAACTAAAAATCACTGTAATTATGGATGATAATTTGATATTCCGAAATCATCACCTCATACATCAAAATGTAGAACTAAAAACCACTGTAATTAGATCTGGGCTATTGTTCAAAGCTGTTCTAGAAACCTGAAGTGGTAGCTTACAGTTATTAAAGCATAATTTGTAAGAAAAAAATTTAAAATCCTGCATGCATCTAGTTGTAGCCTTGACCCTTCCCTCTAAACTCAATTAGGTTACCAGTGAATTAATTAATCACTTGCTTCAGAAGACTGCATCTGATCACGAGGAAAGCTTGACATGGGAAATTGTATAGATGGCATAATTGGCTGCTTGGTTGGAGCAATATAGCTCACTGAGGAATCAGCATTGTTGAACCATACATTATCCCACATCCATGGTGTGCGGTTAACACAAGGCAGATTACTACTACTAGACAGCTTACAACCAAATTGATCGCTGGTATTCTGATCGCAAGCCATCTTCATAATCGCATCTTCCATTGCATGTAGATATGACGAAGTCCTATGAGCATTCTGCTTAGGTTGGAAATGCATTGGTGGTTGAACATTCAATGGATTTGGTTCTAAGTAAAGTTGCAGGTCTGTTGAATAGCAGTTGCCATTGTTGCTCTCCCAAAAACTTGCATTCCTTGTAGTCCCATGAGAAGTCTGTTTAGATTGGAAACCGACTGGTAACTGATCATCTAAAGGCCTTGGTTCATAGTAAACTTGCAAGTCTGCTGAGTAGCCATTGCTATAATTTCTCTCCATTAAGTTGGTCACGTGAGAACTCTGCTCAGGGTAGAATACCATAGGTGGTTGAGCATCAAAGGGATTCGAATTGTGAATAAGCTGCAGGAAATTGTCATCTCTACTCTTCATGTAGCTTTCCATGTCGTGAGAAATGCTTGGACTAAGCGAGGCCGCTTGCACCCCTGGTGCACCCATGACATACTGATTTGCGTTGAAACTTCCAAGTTTCTTGTCAGCAAGATCGATTTTAGCATCCAAATGACCAACAAGAACCCTTAATTGATCTGCATAAAGGCTGTTGAGACGATCATCCCATGCAGGGTACTTAGCTTTGATAATTTGCTTGTGCAATCTTGCAAGCTCAGAATCAATTTGTTTCTTTTTATCAACAAAGTAGTCAGAGACCTGATAACATCTTCTTGGTTGATCACTGCCCTTGTACCTATTGATAATACACCTAACCTCTTCAGAATTTGGAGGCCAAGTCTCAGGTGCTACAGGCTGATGATCATCCTTCTGCTTTGGTCCAAAGATTATTACGCATGCATCAACACCGCAAAGAATAGAGAACTCAGAAGCCTTTTTAAGCAAACCTGCCTTCCTCTTCCTGAATGTAAGCATACGAGATTTCTCCTTCCTTATCAATTCCATTTTGATTCTTTTTTGACCCATTGTTTGATCTAGCACATTGGTGACAATTATCAGAAACAAAAAGAATCAATGACATAACAAAAAAACAAAAACGTGTTTAGTTGAAACGACAAAAATATATTATGATGTTTTTACTAGCTATCTCTATCTCTTCTGTGTATTCATCTCTTTTACATCGATACAGTAAAAGAAGCTAGATTTTATCCTTCCAAACAAAAAAAGAAGCTAATTTTCTCATGAAAAATAACAGTTATTATTACTATAAAAGATACAAAGACAAAGAAAGAAAAAAAAATAAAATCAAAAGAATAGAAAGCAGAAGAAAGTACCTTTAATGGCAGACTGCTAAGAACTCCAAACACCTAATACAGCACTCAATGTAACAATTATATTTCTATAACCTTATGGTCCTTTATTAAATAGGAAAAATAAAAGATTTCCGTGACCACTAACACTGATTTTCTTTCCAAATCAAGGCAAACATTAGTTGCTGCAATAATTTTTCCTGTTTCTTATTTAGGAAACAAAGCTATAGCCATAATGGGTTTTAGAAATATTTCCTAGTATCTGGTGGATAGATTGATTGCTTTTGCTTGCATGGCCCATGGAAGGGATTTCACTTTGGCCGACAAAGCACAGCTTAATGGATAGCCACAGTGGAGCTATTGACGCAGAGAAAAAGATACTTGGCGATGACATTTCTCTGAATCTTTGATGTTCATTCAAGATTATATTGTTTGATTAATTTAGAGCTTTAATTCAGGATTTTTACACTTATCAGACATTAACTTCTCGAGTGCTCCAACTTTTAGCTCTTTTGCATGTTTACACTATGGTATTAGACATAGATATCAAACCCGGGGTCAGACTGAGAGGTTTTCCTGGTGATCTATCTATTAAAACATGCTCCGAGTTATATTTGTTTTCAAATCGAATTAGAAGTTGGACTTTTCAAATTCAAATGACTTGACGAGGTCATTCGATCAAATTTAGATAAAACTTAATTAAATAAACTTCAAAATTATTTTTTAATTTTTGTTCAAAATAATAATGTTTCATATTTTTTTTCAAATTAATATTGTTTTATTTATAAAAAAAATGATATTATTTTAATATTTTAAAAAAACTCTGAAATAACATCGTTTTCTAATAGATTTAGTACTAATTATGTAAACCGCGCTTCGCCGCAGGTCAAATAATCAAAAGTTTTTAAAAGAGCTCTTAAACAAAATAAAAAAGAGGATGTTTTGTCTATTTTTTTAGTTTTTAGTTTTTTAACCCGTCATATTATTTTATTTTATATTTAAACAAAAAAGATGTATTATTCCACATTAAAAAAACAAAAATATATACTAAAGTGCTTTAAATCTCCCATGAAAAAAAAAACATATTCTTATGATATTTATATAATGAACTATTTCATAAGTTAGTACCCAACTAAAAAATAAAAAAAAAAAAACATACAAGGAGAAATGTGAGTTGACTTCAAGTTAGTTGCCGAGCCAATAGTTAAATATAAGGAATGTGAGTTGAATTCAACCAATAAAAGCCAGGTAGAATATGTTGTATAAATTTATGGAACACTAGCTTCTGATGCAATTTCTCGTTTTGTTGGTTCACCAGAAGGCACAATTGGCCGTTTTCTGATGCGATCACTGAGATATTTTTTCAAAAGATTTTAACTTTACACTCTCCATGTTTTTATTCACTTAACATAGTTTCAAAATTCAGCTCTTTTCATTCTCATGTGAATCTGTCATATATATTGTTGTCTTCACCATTTCATTTTGCCAGCGACTTGAAGGATAGCATGGGTTTAAATGCTAAGACATGCATATCGTTGATACACAGTTAGGCTATAAGATATGGCGCTGAAGAAGACACAGGATACGCTTTCGTGTGCTTCTTGACATTTTGGTTCACTCAGGTTTCCCTTGCAGCATTGCTCGATTATTTTGCTGTTCTTTCCTTTGCAGGCAAGAGTATTAGCTTTGAATGCCGCTTATTTCCTCAAAACAGGAGGTCATTTTGTGCTCTCAATAAAGGTTTAATCTAGCATTTAATTGTTCCTCTGCTCTGCACTTCCTTCCATTACTTAGCCATCTGAAGCAGCTAATAGATTTCTTTTTCTTGAAGGCAAATTGCATCGACTCCACCATGCCTGCTGGCAAAGTATACGACAGTGAAGTTGACAGGCTGAGGGCGCGCGGATCTGCTGAAGCCTGCAGAGATGGTGACATTAGATCGATTTGAGAGAGACCATGCCTGCGTCGTTGGTAGTTACAGAGTGCCAAAGAAACAAAAAACTTCTGCCTAACAACTGTTGGAGGTTCAACGCTTGGATCCCCACTTCCTCAACCATTTACCTTAAAATTTAGAATTATCTCTCTGGGCTTTGCCCTTTCATTTGAAGAGTTTGTCAGACTTATTTTTATCAAGAATTGTGATTGGAGTCATTGACTACTATTAAACGCTTTTATATCATTTTTTACTTTCATCACGTTTCCACCTATTATTTTCGTTATCATTTTTTAATGTTTTTTCAATCAAATATGCTGAATGAATCCAGCATTTTCTTACAACTAATAATAAAAATCCATTCTCTTACAAACAAATATTATTATTATTATTAACAATCTTATATATATACACAAATTATTATCCCTACTGTTTCCAAACGCAAGCTAAAAAGGCACATGACAACAATTTTTTTTGATCAATAATGTTGGGTCCTGATGGACCCATTAGACTTGGGTTCTGCACAAGACCCAAGCAAGCTCCAAACACAAGTTAAAAAGACACATAACAACTACTTTTTTTTTATCAATGGTGTTGGATCTTGCTGGACCCATTAGACTTGGGTCCTGCACAAGACCCAAGCAAGCTGTTATAATGAATGTCAGGTGAAAGAAAAGGAAAAGGAGAAGCTACTCAACGAGCGGTTATTAAGCAAAGCTTCAGTTTGGTATCAAATCTCATTAGAGTTGGGTCCTGCCCTGGCAGATCCAAGAAAAAATAAGAATGATTGGATGCACAACAAAGTACAAGAAAAGGTGATTTAGAAAACGCAAATAAAGATGCTTTTTTTTTTTTAGTTGGGTCGAATTTTTTTATTGGTTTTACATTTTTAAAATTATCTTTTTCTTTACTTTATATTAAAATTTTTATTTTTTTTTCTTTTAATTCTTTTTTTCAAAATAAAAATATTCAGAAAAATTATGATTCTAATATTATCATATTAAAGATGATGTAGCTCTAAATAAATTTGTGATTCACATAATATATTTTATATATTTATATTATATAAGAGATTTTTTTAACAATAAAATCTATTAAAAAACAATTCGTAAATATACTATAATATATTATTATTTTGGGCCAACGCTGTCAACGCTGCTGGATTGTTATTTTGTCCCCTTTCTTCAAGGAAGGAAGAAGTCCCGTACTCGCAAGGATAGGGGCTCCAGTCCGCATAGTCTCCAGTTTCCTACTATATATAGGTAGACACGTTCTTACAAGATAAGAACTCTGCTGCAAGAGAAGAACCCATCAAGGCTATCTGCAGTAGTTTACCATGGGGAGAACAAGAAAAATTCCAATGCTGAAGCGAGAAACAGCAGAGCAAAGGTCTGTTACTTTTACTAAAAGACGTCAAGGTCTTTTCAACAAAGCAGCAGATATGTGCAGGATTTGTGATGCTCAAATTGCCATTATGGTCTCCTCAACTGGGTCCAAAGAAAAAGTTTATACCTTTGGCCACTCTTCCGTTGATGCTGTCTTCGACAGGTTCCTCTACAATTTTACTGCAGCCCCGGAAGCGGTAGCATACGAAGCAGGAATCAAGTCAGCCAGTAATTCCCTCTATGAAGAAATCAAGGCATTGGAGGGTGATGTTAATACTCTAATGCAAAACAAGAAGAGAAACGTTGGAG
>Ga0307515_10025025_pt1 | contig 10356 bp, 9 predicted proteins | sample 17_EM_MG_FD_194513 | JGI IMG/M metagenome (GOLD analysis project Ga0307515, IMG submission 194513) | Populus trichocarpa ectomycorrhiza microbial communities from riparian zone in the Pacific Northwest, United States - 17_EM | ecosystem: Host-associated > Plants > Roots > Unclassified | place...
CTTCCAGAGTTGACACTGGCTTATCCATCCAAAATCCCGCCCTCTGGAGATAGCGGACCATCGGTCCCGTTCCAACAACCAACCCCACTCATGACCTTCTCGTACGATTCCAAACGGGAGCTTCGGTTCGATGATTCCGCTCTGAGGTATTACGTGGATCCTCCTCACGGGGCAGACCTTCGCAACGGTTACGAGAGGTGGGTCAAGAGACCAGAAGAGAAAGGACGGCTGGACGGTCTTTTGAAGGCTTGGCTCAAAGTCCGAAATGGATTCCCAGAAGGATCCATGAATGGTGGTGTTATCGCGTGGAGGGGTGTGATGACTAGGTACGTGAAGGCTCGTGACCGGCCCTCTTCCCGCTTACTGTTCCCCCCCGAGACCATGTGAACCGGATGATATTTATGGTTTAGGAAAGAATCCTGACAGCCCCATACGAGGAACGTGAGGGGTGGCAATTGAATGTGATGTGCGTAAACGGGACGCTCTATCTCGAGGAACATATTTCCGACGCGAAACTTTTGGAGAGGTGAGTGGAAACCCAACTTTCCGGGTCGCGCTCGTTCGGAATGGGATTTTGACACGACTGTGGCTGAATGTAACAGAGAGAATCTGACGCCACATCACCGCCTACAATGTTATTACGGGTATTCGTTCGAATCGTTCTGCGCGGCTGGAACGCCGCACGCCAAACCCGGATGGGGTGGCGATGTGGATACGAATATAGAGTGGTGCAGCGTCGTGAAAACGAAACTGGGCAACACAAGGCTCGTGATCGGTGGAGAAGTGGACTGCGTGCGTGGTGCGTCTGGACTCCTCATGCTGCCTTTGGAATGTCACGTCCGCTGAATTGGAATCGATAAAAGGTAAATTGACGAAGACGAACGGCACGTTTGTCGAGCTGAAGACGTCATTGACGATCCGTGGCCAACAGGATGAATCTCGGTTCGAGAAGTGAGGCTGATGATGCAACGGACGCGCCGGGTGCATTCAGCGGAGCTAACGACGGGGTATCTTTGTCAGGAAACTGCTCAAATTCTACTTTCAGTCGTTCCTACTGGGGGTGCCGGTGAGTTGATTGTCGAGGTTGCCCTGACTGCTGATGAACGAGCATCACGGTGATGTCGACTAATCACGAACGCCAAACGCTTACACATTCTTTCAGGAGATCATCGTCGGGTTCAGAAGCCCGGCTGGCAAACTGGGCACGGTCCAATCATTTCAAACGATGCAGATACCCCGTATGGTTCGTGGAAAACCCGGCAGCTGGGATCCGAACGTCTGCCTAGGCTGGGGGGAGCGCCTTCTGGCGTTTGTCAAAGAGGCTGTCCAATGCGATGTCCGAAGTGTTTCCGGGGACGGAGATGAAGAGGTGCCGGTCGTCTGGAGGGTCGAGTTTAAGCCCGGGGTGGGGGTGAGCATGGTCCAGTTGGGCTCTGAAGCGGTCGAGGAGGTCCAAGCTGGTTCGGACCGGTATGGGTTCTTGCCCAGATGGTACTGGGAACAGACATAATGAAATTGCCATATCGGGACAATCAGAGATTAGATAATAAATTCTCCAAAAAGTCAGGTCCTGCCGGTAAAAGCCGGTTAGAAATAATGTGACGCGTTTCGGATCGCGTTCAGCTCAGTCCTTCAAGCCCCCTGCGCCATCCACCGCGCCCTCGAGCCAACGTCCCGCCCTGCCTGCCCTCGCCCTTGACATCGTATTCGACGACAGCCAGCCCCGAGCCTTCGCCACCGACGACAACGAGTTCAAACCGTTTCTATTGCTCCATCTACGACATACATGGAGACGCCATCGTCGTCAACAACGACCCCATCGCCCTTACTTGGTTATCTGCGTCCAGAAGCAGGCCCTTCGTCTTCAAAGATCTCTCACAGACCTGTCGATATGGTCGAGGCCCAGGAACGCCAACAGGCCGTCCAGAAATTCTTAGCTGGTGCTGAGATGTCCAAGGTATGCGTCTTACTACGCTCCACCGACCGGTGGATCCGCAGACGCGTCCACTTTCTCCAAACCCCGTAGCCCTATGCCTCTGCGTCTGGGTGCATGCGTGTCTATGCGCGGATCCCCTACCAGTCGGCGCCTTCATCCTTATTGCATACGATTATTAATACCTCCTCGTTCTCGTCGCGCAGCTTACTCGCGCCTTGCGCGCACGTCTGGGATACGCTTCATACAAGGCTACCCATGACCTCTCTGGGAGTAACATACGCGATCTCGAAGCCCAAACTCCTTCACAGCCTATCTCGTACCCGCGCCCTAGCATATTCCAGTCAGGGTCGCCCCACTCTATCAGCAGGAAGGGATCTATGGGCCCCCCTGCGCCTGTAACCGCCTCCGCTGGGCAGAATCTCTTCGCGTCGCTGCTTGGGTCTCCCCCCGCGAAACGAGCGAGGACAATCCGCAATCCTGAAGATCCGCCCGTGCCTGCCCCGGTGAGGCCGACGGGCACAGCATCCGCCGAGAAACGGGCAATGGGTTCGTCAGAACGTTCCCGCGTCTCTAAGTCTACTGTTAATACCTCCGTGGCTGAGCGCACACGATCCCACCCCAAGCCCGAGAAACGGGACACAAAAAAGAGATCCAGGGCCCCCAAGAAACCTAGGACCAAGGCTAGTGGGTTGAGCGAGGTAGACGATATGAAAGCGGCAAAGACCCTGACTTCATTACTCATGCACTCCCGTCCGGGAGCGGGAAGTACGTCTTCCCCACGTTCAACAATTTCCGCGTTATCGGACGGAGATTCTCACTTTGCGGAGGGCTCGTCACGGACTTTTGCCGGACCTTCATCTGTCAATCTCTCTAACAATTCATCCACGCCCCCTCCACCCGTCCATCAGACTCCTGGTGCAAGACCGCCGAAAGTGAAGCGTGGGGATGACGAGATTTCGAGACCGGGTCCTTCCGACAGCGAGGCAGCAGAAATTATGATGTTCCTCGCGACTTCTCCATCCCCCGCGCGTCCTACCGCAGCTAAAGATAGGGATGCTGAAGCGTATCGAATACTCGGAGGCGGCGCCCGCGTTTTATTCCCCGGCGTTTCTGACACCCCCAGCCAGCCCAAATCACTTCGTAGAGACCAATCCGGGAGTTTTGCTTCGACGATCACTGCGATTGGAGACATGGGGGGAGGATCTCTGCGCCTTTCACAATCATCAACAATAGTTGAATCCCCCAGCCCGGAAGAGAAGGTGGACGGGATGCAGGTCGACGTAGTTCCTCCCACTCCTACCGATGTTCACCCGCCTGGTTCCGGTCCATTCCCTCCTAGTTCTCCCAACCGTTCCTCGGCCATGCCTTCTACCGGGTACACACCTCTGCAGCTCCTTTCACGACCAGTGGAATCTCCTCAAACCCCAGCGAATTTACCCTTCCACCTTAGCGAATACTTGAACGTATCTCCTTCTCCCCTCATCCCCCCAAGGATGGCTCTCACTCCGCTGGTATCCTCGAAGAAGGATGTGGGGAGGAGGTTGTTCGAGGATGAGCACCATCGAAGTGGATCCCCTACACATGCAGTGGGCTCTGGTCCCCTGGGGTCCGGAATCGACATCGTTCGGACCGTTTCGTAACTCAATTCACGTTTCGCCCATCGTCATTGATTCGTTCATCCCATTACCAAGTTAAGTACCTTCTCTCCCTTTCTATCTTTACTCATTCTATACTGTTCTCCGTATCTCCGGCACAAGCATCCGTTTTGCCGCTATTCTCCATCTTGTCTCGACATGACCCAACACTATATTCGTGTCCTCATAGTATCCGCACCCAGCCGTTCACACGAGAATCCTGTATCACCCTCCTGTTCCCTCCTTCCCTCTCGTCGACTTGTTGTGTTTTACCTCTTGTTACTTTCCACGTTTTTTCACCTCACCCTATTTTTTCACGACCTTGCTGTCTTCAGCACGCAATCTTGTGTAGCACCACCTTTGTTATCCTTTCACCCTATCCTTTATCCTCTTTTCTGACGCCAGCCTCCTTGATATCTACCTATAGTACGACGGCCCGTGAATTATTCCCTTATTGTGTTTATCTTTCTTCCTCCAATGATTCAATTTTTTCGACCCTCTCCTGATCATCCGTCAGCTAACGACCTCTGGCTTCAACCCGCCATCTTAATTTCTTGTACATATTTTATGGATTATCTCACATGTACTCGGAATGTATCTCGGCAATATTTTTCTTCTTCATACCCAATCAAATGGAATGAATTACTCATGCGCGAGCGAGCCGAGGGAGCTCCGGCTCTTTCTTAAGTTCTGAATTGTGCGTCGATTCTAGGAGAGGGGGAGTCATCATGATTGCGTTAGTGTACAGGATTGCGGGAAGAAAGACAATGGGCTAAGGTTGACGAGTAAATTTGGTTCTAATAACGTGTTATCTCCGTAAGCATTAGCGTAGGATTAGGGCAAAAACGAGGGTTGTGCGTGACGGAAACACGCCATCTCTACAAGGTCCCGGGAGGAAAGAAGGAAGGGCGGAGCCTGAGCTTCTTTCCCCAAAGAAGTCAAATCTACGAAACCACCCCTCCCTCCCTCCTGAATGGCAATTAACCTTAAACACTAGGGGGAGGCATTACGCCTTGGGCATGCTTTTCAGTACTTGAGCGCCTTCTTCCATCGTTCGGCGATTGGCTCGTCTTTGAATACCTCTTGCAACACCTGTCGGACGTCCTCGACGTACACAAACTTGATCCCTTCTTTCACGCTCTCCGGGACGTTCTCCTCGATATCCGCGCGATTAGCGGCGGGCGCGAGGATCGTCTTGATACCTGCACGATGAGCAGCCAGGATCTTCTCCTTCAAACCGCCGACAGGGAGAACTTGTCCTACGAGAGAAATCTCTCCAGTCATGGCTAACACCAACGGGTCAGCTTACGAGGTTCCTGAACAGAGTTGGTTGGCGAGACATACCGATGTCGGGATTGATCTTTGTCTTTGTGAACAACGAAACGAAGGCGGACAAGATGGCCGTCCCGGCGCTTGGTCCCTCCTTGCCAATGCTTCCCTCCGGCATGTGCACATGGATGTCCCGATCGGTCAGGAACTGGGCGTCCGGGGATGATGTCACTCCGAGCTCGTACGCATGGGTCTTAACCCAGCTCAAACCGATCTGCGCGCTCTCTCGGATGACTTCTCCGAGTTTGCCGGTCAACTGCAGGCCGCCCTTTCCTGGCATGGACTAGGTACGCGGGCGCAGGGAAACGGAAGCGGGGACAAGATAGCGAAGGACCGAAGATTCCGCAGTTCAGAAAAAGCGCCTTTTCAGTGATGATATTTTAACTTACCGTAGCTTCCACAGGCATAACCGCACCGGACCCATTTCCCAGATATCCCAATCCAGTGCTGACTCCAGGAGGAGGTGGATGGACGTACATCCTGTCCTTCTGGTAGACAGGGGGTCCAACGTAGTCCTTGAGATTCTCGGGAGTGATCCGGACGTGAACGCTGCTGGGGACTTCGAGCGGCTTCCTCTTCTCTGTGGTTACGTTGCTCTGTTCCTCGGTTTTACTGGAGGCGGTCTCGGTATTGGTTTGCGTCTCAGTAGACTCGGTGGTAGACTCGGTGGCAGCGGTCGCCTTGACGGGGTCCGATGGTTCTTCCTTGACTGCCTCCTCGGTCTTCGCGGCCTTCTCTGGGAATGCTTCCTCGCCAAGATCCTGGATGATCTTTAATGCGGCTTTGCGATAGATCTAGGAAAGGGTTGATCAATTTTGGCATTTATGGGAACAATTTCGCTAATCCTGACCTTCTCAATGTGTTTCTTCAGGTTGCGAACACCGCTCTCACGGCAGTAATATTTTATGAGAGCGTCCACAGAGGTAGGATCGAGGATAACATCCGCGTTTTTCAAACCAGATGCTTCGCGGGCTTGGGGTCCAAGGTACTTCTCTGCAATCATGGATTTCTCCTCGGAGACATATCCACTAACCTCGATAACCTCCATACGATCCAATAGTGGAGCAGGAATCGTATCCAAGTTGTTGGCTGTGGCTGAATTAGTACAGGTCCGATATATGCGCACGATTCGAGGGCCTACCGGTGCAAACAAACAATACCCGAGAAAGATCGACAGGGAGATCCATACTTGACCACAAAGTAAGCATAAACTCGACGACCCCGCGACGTGAAACTTACTAGTGGTCCAAGAAGGCGGTATTCTGTTCGGGGTCGAGCATCTCAAGAAGAGCACTGGCGGGGTCACCATTGATCCCCTTACCGATCTTGTCGACCTCATCAATGAGGACCAGAGGGTTCTCGACTCCGACGCGCTTGAGTGCTTGAATAATCTTCCCGGGTAGAGCTCTGTGAACCCGTAAACATCAAAACGATCCGGTAGAGACATGGCGGACTCGCAGCATACCCAACGTAAGTCCTTCGGTGACCCTTGATCTCAGCGACATCGGTCAAACCACCAACAGAGAATCTGAAGAATTTTCGTTCCAAAGCTCGGGAAATCGACTTTCCGATCGATGTCTTTCCAACACCAGGGGGACCGACGAGACAGATGATCTTGCCTTCTACAGTTCCGCGAAGCTTTCCTACAGCCAAGAATTCCAGAATCCTGTCCTTGACGTCCTTCAATCCGTAGTGGTCCTCATCCAAAATCTTCTGGGCGTTAACGATCGAGTAGTTTTCCTTGGAATGTTGACCCCACGGGATCTGCATACAGCGTTAAACATGGGTGGGTTTCGCTTCACGTATAGCGGACACGTACCTGGGTGATCCATTCCAGGTAGTTCCTTGTGACGTTCGCCTCAGAAGCAGCGGGTTCAAGATGACTTAGTTTGTTAAGCTCTTCGTCAAAGACCTTCTGCACATCCTCCGGCATCTTCAACTGGACCGCCCGCTCCTTGAACTTCTCGATCAGCTTGTCCTTTCCGTCAGACTCCATTCCGAGCTCCTTCTTGATACCCTTGAGTTGTTCCATGAGATAATACTCGCGTTGCCTCTTCGCAATCTTTGAGTCAACATCCCGGGAAAGCTTGCTCTGGAGTTGGGCATTGATCAATTCCTTCTTCAGAACCAAGAGTGCTTTCCGGAGACGATCGTCAACGGTCAAACTCTCCAAAACATCCTGTAACTCTTGGACATCTCCGGTAGACACGGCAGCTGCGAAGTCAGCAAGCTTGTCAGGCTCGTCAAATACATTGGAGGCAACTTGGTTAATGGAGAAGTTCGTGATCTGGTCCCGGAACAATGGGTTGAGCTGAGCGATGTCCTTGAAGACGGAAATGATCTCCGACATGAAAGCGCGGATGTACTGATCGTCCTTGTTGTACGGGAGGGTGGGCAGGTTCTCGACGTTAACCACAGAGATGTCGAAGTCATGTAAGAACGAAGTCTGGACGGAACCGAGATGCGATTCCGGGGGAGGTGAGGCAGGCGGGGTGGGTAGTGACTCCTCCTCAGGCTTTTCTTCTTCCACCTTTTCCACTGAGGCTGTCGCGAGACCATCACCGGGTTTGACCAACTCCGTAATCCGAATACGACGATGTGGATAGAGGACAGCCGTCAGTCCTTCCTCGTTTCCGTCCTTTCCAGCAACGTTACCGGGGGAATTGGCAGCGAAAATGCTCGTAATTTGGGCAAAGACGCCAACTTCGTGAACCGCGTTCACGTCCGTGATAACGTCGCTATCAGAAGTCTCGTCCTTGAGGAGGAAAGCGCCGATGTATGGTTGTCCGCGTTTCATCATTTCTTTGACCGCCGCAACGACCGCTGGGTTGCGAATGACCACTGCCTTGTAAAATCCGGGGAAGAGAGGGCGTCTTGCGATGGGTAAAGCCAGGACCTGGGGGTAGTTTTCGGGAATTGTAGGTTTGGTAAGAGTGGTTGGTGGGGGAGACTGAGGGGGAGGGGATTGCGGAGGTTCCGGGGGTGGGGAAGACGAGTCAAATCCATCGGGGTTTTCATTATCTGACGGAGGTGCGGAAGATGATGGCGAGCTTGGCCCGGATGGCGGTTTTCCCTCCTCCGATCCTTCTAACCAAGTAGTCGAATCCTTTGGGTCGCGTCCGGGCGAAGATTTTGGAGGTTTTTGGTCACCATTGTCTCCACCATCCCGATTGACCCATCGAGGGTAATTTCGCCGTGGCGACGCCCGAATGTATCCGGCGGCGATGGCTGAACTCCGGAACGTTCTGAGAGTCAAAGCAGCTCGCGAACTGGGTTTTGTGAGTGGTAGTCTCGATGGACCCGCCTCCGAGGCGAGGTGACGGGTGACAGTTGCGGAACGACGCGCCGCCATGAAACAGAAGCCGGAGAAAGCCATGGCTACACGTGAGTGTGTGCCCTTGAAGAGCCTTTGGGCCGCTCGTCAACTGGCGGGACGGTCGGAGGAGAACGACGTTAAGTAAACACGAAAACGGATGACGAATTCCGTGCGGCCGCGGGTGAATCCGAAGGCTTCAAAGGCACGTGATCCGCGCTTAAAGAGTTACTGTAACTGCTCAGGCGACGGCGCAACCAAATGCGCAACGTTCGGTACTGTCATACTTTATCTAGAACAAGGTACTACAAGGCTCAAGGTCGCAGGGATCTGCAAAGCTTGGTCAGCTCAGGCTCTCCTCACTCCATGACGCAACCTCAGAGGGGGGAGAAAACCCCCATAACCGGACGTAAATCAAACCACGTCGCGAAAGCGAAGTCGTATTCCGACGGGTCATATGGCCCCGGCAACGTATCATCGTTGAGAAAGACCCAAGTGGTATAAACGACACTCACGGATGAATTTGGTTCAGTCATCGTCGGTGTCCGTCAACTCCTCACCCTCTTCGATGCCTCCATGTGATGTGTGACCTTGCCGTCGAGCCCAGTGATGTCCGTCTGTATAGGGAGGTATCCGAAAAGGAAAGATGAGCGTATACCATGGGCTGCCGTTGGATCAGCTAAGGGTGACGGAACGTAGATTGGCATGACATACTATCCCCCATTCCCAATATTGAAGAATAGGGCTAGATTCTTCCTTACTCTATGCGGAATCGTGAGTCACGGATTCCCGCTCGCAGGAAGAGACACATTACCCCAAGTCGTATGAATTGGTAAATTCCTTGATGGTTAAACTGAATACACCGTTTTCACCAGCAAAAATTGACCCACACACCTGGCCTCTAGACCTAGCAATCTTCCTATACTGATCATTATCCTGGACTTCTACCGACGTCTCGCCATGTCCTATACTCCACAAGTGCCACCCAAACATGATCAAAATCGCGAATCCGATCACGCAGGATAGGGCGAACTCTGTGATGTAAATAAACTCCGGCGTATAATGGTCCCAGGGTTTCTGTACTGCCTCGTCATGCTAAACGGACAGCAAACGATCCGGAGACTGCTTACACCTGTAAGGCCAAAAGCCTCACCCACCAGGGGGAAACCGTTGTACGCGAAGAAAGCGGTAGAAACGAACAGATATATCCTGTATGTCGTTTTGGCAAGTGATGTGGTTGAAATGAAGGAGAAGCTTACATGAAGAGAACGAAATGCCTTTCGTTGTGCAACCCCACGCATTGATTAATCCCTGGGTATCTATTAACACCGACTTCAATCCGTGAAAAAAGCAAGCGTACACTGGGGAAATTGTCAACACCGAGAAAATGGTAGCATACTGACTGCATCTTACTGGACAGTGGTGGTCGAACTTCAGGACGCAATGATTGCAAACCCTGCAATGGTGGGACCTCTCGTGAAAAGAAAGAGTCAGTACCTGGTTAATTTGTAAGACACGCTAGGGAAACACCTCTGGTCGTTTCTGCCCACACTTTCTGCACTTGGTGACAGAAGCGGGGGTGATATTCAGGTTCTCGGACCACCTGACTCCAGAACCTCGCAGACCTCTCTCAAGTCTTTGCTCCTGCCTTTTCGCTGACCAGAAGAGTCCGGTGCCAATCTCTCGTGGTGGGTCTTCGACAAAGCCGGGTGAAACCGTGCAGACGAAGTAGTAGTGTGCGTATAGATTGAAGACAATTAGCAGGGATATTGGGGTGGTGATCCAAGGGTAAGATAGCGTTGGCGATATAACTTCGACTGGCACATGCGTCCAAGAGGGTCAATAGGGGGCCTAGGAGTGGTCGTGGGAGATGAATTACACGTACAGAAACACACCACACCGACAGATATCAGGATGGATGCTGCGGCGACGAAGTAAGGTCCCACGGCACCCACAAGCCTTTCCGCAAGTTTTTCGATGAATTTAAAACAACGAAAGACTTGATGAGCGCAAAACATTTTGCGGATTTCTATAAGGTTTCGGTCTGGTCGCGCCGATGACGATGGTCTGGATCAAGGTGGATTTCGGTTTCCCACAACCACCACACCTCCATTATCCTCCACCACCATGTCAAACCTCGCCAC
>Ga0307515_10025026_pt1 | contig 10356 bp, 4 predicted proteins | sample 17_EM_MG_FD_194513 | JGI IMG/M metagenome (GOLD analysis project Ga0307515, IMG submission 194513) | Populus trichocarpa ectomycorrhiza microbial communities from riparian zone in the Pacific Northwest, United States - 17_EM | ecosystem: Host-associated > Plants > Roots > Unclassified | place...
CAAGGCCGACCAGATGGTCCGTGGCACCGTGAACCTCCCGCACGGCACCGGCAAGACCGCCCGGGTCCTGGTCTTCGCGACCGGTGACCGTGCCGAGGCCGCGACCGCCGCCGGCGCCGACATCGTCGGTTCCGACGAACTCATCGACGAGGTGGCGAAGGGCCGGCTGGACTTCGACGCCGTCGTCGCCACCCCGGACCTCATGGGCAAGGTCGGCCGCCTGGGCCGCGTGCTCGGTCCCCGTGGTCTCATGCCGAACCCCAAGACCGGCACCGTGACGCCGGACGTGGTCAAGGCCGTCAACGAGATCAAGGGCGGCAAGATCGAGTTCCGCGTCGACAAGCACTCGAACCTGCACTTCATCATCGGCAAGTCGTCCTTCGACGACACCCAGCTGGTGGAGAACTACGGCGCGGCCCTGGACGAGATCCTCCGTCTGAAGCCGTCCGCCGCCAAGGGTCGCTACATCAAGAAGGCCGCGATCAGCACCACGATCGGCCCCGGCATTCCGCTCGACCCGAACCGTACCCGCAACCTCCTCGTCGAGGAGGACCCGGCCTCCGTCTGAGCCTCGCGCTCACTCCGGTAGCCGCGTCGCGTACGCGTCAGCACTTGGGCGAGCCCCGCAACCTTCGGGTTGCGGGGCTCGCCCCTTTTCGTACGGGGTGTCAGTGGGCTGCGCTAGCGTTCCTGGCAGGCACAGCAATGGCATAGGGGTGGGGACGGATGAAGAGCACGACCGTGCGCCGGGTGGGCCTCTCGATCGCGGTGGCGACCGCGCTGGCCTCGGTGGCCGCCTGTGACTCCATGGGGTCCTCCGAGGGTTCCGGCAAGGACGACAAGGCCGCGGGCAGGGGCGCGACCCTGGTGAGCTCCATAGCGGCCCTGCGCAGCGCCGAGCAGTCCACCGACAGGGCGGACTCCGCCAAAGTCGAGTCCTCCACCGTCCTGGGCTCGGTGATGTCCATGGACGCCAAGGGCAACCTCGCCTGGGACGACGGCATCACCGGCACCCTCACCATGACGTACACCGGCGGCACGGTGGCCCGGACGATGCGCGCGGCCGGCAGCACATCGATGGAGGCCCGCTATCTGCCGGACGCCTACTACGCGAAGATGGGCGAGAAGTTCGCCGCGCAGGCGGGCGGCAGGCACTGGCTCAAGTACGACTACGACGACCTGGCCAAGCTCGGCGGCAGCTCCGGTGCGTACCTCAGGGACCAGATGCAGAACTCCACGCCGAACCAGTCGGTGAAGCTCCTGCTCGCCTCCGGGGACGTCGAGAAGGTCGGTACGGAGTCGGTGCGCGGCCGGCGGACCACGCACTACTCGGGCACGGTGAACGTCGCCGACCTCGCCACCAAGAACTCCAACCTCACCGCGAGCCAGCTCGCCGGGCTGAAGAAGCAGCTCACTGCGGCCGGCGTCGCCACGGAGCAGGTCGACATCTGGGTCGACGCCCAGAATCTGCTGGTCAAGAAGGTGGAGAAGGGCGCTATGTCGTCCGGCCGGTACAGCCAGACCGCCTACTACAGCGACTACGGCGTGAAGGTCGACGCGACCGTGCCCCCGGCGGACGACACCGAGGACTTCACGGCACTGCTGAAGAAGCAGGGCCTGACACCGGGCAGCGGCGACACGGCGACGGGGTCCGGCACGAGCTCCTGAGCCGGGCTCAACTCCGGTGCGGGGGACGGGGATTGGGAGGGGCGCCTGTCGCTCTGCTGCTCACCGGTGGAGCCGTTGAGACGGTGGCGCCGCTGAGCCGTACGGGCGGATTTGCTTGGGAGTATGGGGGTCCCGTACTCTTCGGGAGAAGCCAAAGACCGCTGGTCGTTGCCGTGCCTGTCACAGGGTGTGGTGACCGAAGGATCCGCTGAACAGTGGACGACCCGCGCAGGTGAACTGGATGTGTTCCCGGGAACGTTGTTTCCGGTCGAGCTACGCCCCGTGCGCCTGCGCCGGGGCGTTTTTTCTGTCCCAGCCCCTTCTGAGCGGTCCTCATCACCCGGAAGGAGGCCGACGCTCTATGGCAAGGCCCGACAAGGCTGCCGCGGTAGCCGAGCTCGCGGACCAGTTCCGCGACTCGAACGCCGCCGTGCTGACCGAGTACCGGGGTCTCACCGTGGCGCAGCTCAAGACGCTGCGTCGTTCGCTCGGTGAGAACGCCCAGTACGCCGTGGTGAAGAACACGCTGACCAAGATTGCGGCCAACGAGGCCGGGATCTCTACGCTCGACGACCTGTTCAACGGTCCGACGGCGGTCGCCTTCATCACCGGTGACCCGGTGACGTCGGCGAAGGGTCTTCGTGACTTCGCCAAGGACAACCCGAACCTCGTCATCAAGGGCGGTGTCCTTGACGGCAAGGCGCTGTCCGCCGACGAGATCAAGAAGCTCGCGGACCTCGAGTCCCGCGAGGTTCTGCTCTCCAAGCTGGCGGGTGCCTTCAAGGGCAAGCAGACTCAGGCTGCGCAGCTCTTCCAGGCGCTTCCGTCGAAGCTCGTCCGCACGGTGGACGCCCTTCGCGCCAAGCAAGAAGAGCAGGGCGGTGCCGAGTAATTCGGCTCGCAGCATGACCGCCGCCTGAGGCTCCGCGCCCAGGGCAACGGTCGTAGCGGGCCGAACGTACGCCCGCCAGACATGTACACACCGGCACCAGCCGAAATTAGTGGAAGGAAGCCATCGTGGCTCTCACCCAGGACGAACTGCTCGCCGAGTTCGAGACCATGACCCTCATCCAGCTTTCCGAGTTCGTGAAGGCGTTCGAGGAGAAGTTCGACGTCACCGCCGCCGCCGCGGTTGCCGCCGCCCCCGCGGGCCCGGCCGCTGCCGTCGAGGCCGAGGCCGAGCAGGACGAGTTCGACGTCATCCTCACGGGTGCCGGCGAGAAGAAGATCCAGGTCATCAAGGTCGTGCGTGAGCTGACCTCGCTGGGCCTGAAGGAGGCCAAGGACCTCGTGGACGGCGCCCCGAAGCCCGTCGTCGAGAAGGTCGCCAAGGACGTCGCCGAGAAGGCCGCCGAGTCCCTCAAGGCCGCCGGCGCCTCGGTCGAGGTCAAGTAACTCCGTCCAGGTCGTGAACGAGGTCCCAAGGACCTTGTAACGCCTGAGCACTGAAGAGCGATCATCCATCTGGGTGGTCGCTCTTCGGCGTTCCTGGGTCGGGTGAGCGGCAGCCTTGCGATCAGGGGTTCGCGGAGTATGGTGATCTTCTTCGTGCCTCCGAGCATCCCTGGTGGTATGTGGTGTGGGCCATGGAGGCCTTGACGAACCGCACGCAGCGCGCAATTCTCAGGACGCGTCGTCACAACGATCCGAATCCGAGGCATGGATCGGCGGCGAAGAGGGCAGTATCAACGCGTTGAGGACGTGAGCTTGCCGAGGGTGTTGAGCACGACGAGGGTCTCAAAAAAGCGGGGCTGGACATCAGTGCGCCAAGTGGCTACACTGACCCTTTGCGCTGCCTGTTAGCTGCTCCCTGCCCGTCACCAGGGGCATGCCCTCACTTGAGCATCGATGACCGGACCAACTCTGACCTGGCCTTTCCGGGCCGTCTCAGGAAGTCCATGTCTCTTTGCCCCTGAGAGGGGCCGGTACGCGCGTAGTGAGTCCGAGCCCTCGGAAGGACCCCCTCTTGGCCGCCTCGCGCACTGCCTCGACCGCGAATATGAACAACGGCGCCAGCACCGCCCCGCTGCGCATCTCCTTTGCAAAGATCAAGGAGCCCCTCGAGGTTCCCAACCTGCTCGCGTTGCAGACCGAGAGCTTCGACTGGCTGCTCGGCAACTCCGCCTGGCAGAGTCGGGTCGAGGCGGCTCTGGAGTCGGGTCAGGACGTCCCCACGAAGTCCGGTCTGGAGGAGATCTTCGAGGAGATCTCTCCGATCGAGGACTTCTCCGGGTCGATGTCGCTGACCTTCCGCGACCACCGTTTCGAACCTCCCAAGAACAGCATCGACGAGTGCAAGGAGCGCGACTTCACGTACGCCGCCCCGCTCTTCGTAACCGCTGAGTTCACCAACAACGAGACCGGCGAGATCAAGTCCCAGACGGTCTTCATGGGCGACTTCCCGCTCATGACCAACAAGGGCACCTTCGTCATCAACGGCACCGAGCGTGTCGTCGTGTCGCAGCTGGTCCGCTCGCCGGGCGTCTACTTCGACTCCTCGATCGACAAGACGTCCGACAAGGACATTTTCTCCACCAAGGTCATCCCGTCCCGGGGTGCCTGGCTGGAGATGGAGATCGACAAGCGCGACATGGTCGGTGTCCGCATCGACCGCAAGCGCAAGCAGTCCGTCACCGTCCTGCTCAAGGCTCTCGGTTGGACGACCGAGCAGATCCTGGAGGAGTTCGGCGAGTACGAGTCCATGCGCGCCACCCTGGAGAAGGACCACACCCAGGGCCAGGACGACGCGCTCCTCGACATCTACCGCAAGCTGCGTCCGGGCGAGCCCCCGACCCGCGAGGCCGCGCAGACGCTTCTTGAGAACCTCTACTTCAACCCGAAGCGCTACGACCTCGCCAAGGTCGGCCGCTACAAGGTGAACAAGAAGCTGGGCAGCGAGGCCCCGCTGGACGCCGGTGTGCTGACCGTCGAGGACATCATCTCGTCGATCAAGTACCTGGTGAAGCTGCACGCCGGTGAGACCGAGACGGTTGGTGACAACGGCACGACGATCGTCGTCGAGACCGACGACATCGACCACTTCGGCAACCGTCGTCTGCGCAACGTCGGCGAGCTCATCCAGAACCAGGTCCGTACGGGCCTGGCGCGTATGGAGCGAGTCGTCCGCGAGCGGATGACGACCCAGGACGTCGAGGCGATCACGCCGCAGACCCTGATCAACATCCGGCCGGTCGTCGCCTCCATCAAGGAGTTCTTCGGCACCAGCCAGCTGTCGCAGTTCATGGACCAGAACAACCCGCTGTCGGGCCTGACGCACAAGCGTCGTCTCAACGCGCTCGGCCCGGGTGGTCTGTCCCGTGAGCGGGCCGGCTTCGAAGTCCGTGACGTGCACCCCTCGCACTACGGCCGCATGTGCCCGATCGAGACCCCCGAAGGCCCGAACATCGGCCTGATCGGCTCGCTCGCCTCCTACGGCCGGATCAACGCGTTCGGTTTCGTCGAGACGCCGTACCGCAAGGTCGTCGAGGGCCGGGTCAGCGATGACGTCGACTACCTCACGGCCGACGAGGAGGACCGGTTCGTCATCGCGCAGGCCAACGCCTCGCTCAATGACGACATGCGCTTCGACGAGGCTCGTGTCCTGGTCCGCCGTCGTGGCGGCGAGGTCGACTACGTCCCCGGTGACGACGTCGACTACATGGACGTCTCCCCGCGCCAGATGGTGTCCGTCGCGACCGCGATGATCCCCTTCCTGGAGCACGACGACGCCAACCGTGCCCTCATGGGCGCGAACATGATGCGCCAGGCCGTGCCGCTGATCACCGCCGAGGCCCCCCTCGTCGGTACGGGCATGGAGTACCGCTGCGCCGTCGACGCCGGTGACGTCATCAAGGCCGAGAAGGCGGGTGTCGTCCAGGAGGTCTCCGCGGACTACATCACCGTCGCCAACGACGACGGCACGTACACCACGTACCGCGTCGCGAAGTTCTCGCGCTCCAACCAGGGCACCTCGGTCAACCAGAAGGTTGTCGTGGACGAGGGCGACCGGATCGTCGAGAACCAGGTTCTCGCCGACGGGCCGGCCACCCAGGAAGGCGAGATGGCGCTGGGCAAGAACCTGCTCGTCGCCTTCATGCCGTGGGAGGGTCACAACTACGAGGACGCGATCATCCTGTCGCAGCGCCTCGTGCAGGACGACGTCCTCTCCTCGATCCACATCGAGGAGCACGAGGTCGACGCCCGTGACACCAAGCTCGGCCCCGAGGAGATCACCCGGGACATCCCGAACGTCTCCGAGGAGGTCCTCGCCGACCTCGACGAGCGCGGCATCATCCGCATCGGTGCCGAGGTCGTCGCCGGTGACATCCTCGTCGGCAAGGTCACGCCCAAGGGTGAGACCGAGCTGACCCCGGAGGAGCGTCTGCTCCGTGCGATCTTCGGTGAGAAGGCGCGCGAGGTCCGCGACACCTCGCTGAAGGTGCCGCACGGCGAGATCGGCAAGGTCATCGGCGTCCGCGTCTTCGACCGTGAAGAAGGCGACGAGCTGCCGCCGGGCGTGAACCAGCTGGTCCGGGTGTATGTTGCGCAGAAGCGCAAGATCACCGACGGTGACAAGCTGGCCGGCCGGCACGGCAACAAGGGTGTTATTTCGAAGATCCTGCCCATCGAGGACATGCCGTTCCTCGAGGACGGGACTCCGGTCGACATCATCCTGAACCCGCTGGGTGTCCCGTCCCGAATGAACCCGGGACAGGTCCTGGAGATCCACCTCGGCTGGCTCGCCAGTCGCGGCTGGGACGTCTCCGGCTTCAGCGAGGACTGGGCGAAGCGCCTCCAGGTCATCGGCGCCGACCAGGTCGCTCCGGGTACCAACGTCGCGACCCCGGTCTTCGACGGTGCCCGCGAGGACGAGATCTCCGGTCTCTTCGAGGCCACGATCCCGAACCGCGACGGCGACCGCCTGGTCCAGGCCTCCGGAAAGGCCAACCTGTTCGACGGCCGCTCCGGCGAGCCGTTCCCGGAGCCGGTCTCGATCGGCTACATGTACATCCTGAAGCTGCACCACCTGGTCGACGACAAGCTGCACGCCCGTTCGACCGGTCCGTACTCGATGATCACCCAGCAGCCGCTGGGTGGTAAGGCGCAGTTCGGTGGTCAGCGCTTCGGCGAGATGGAGGTGTGGGCGCTTGAGGCTTATGGCGCCGCTTACGCCCTCCAGGAGCTGCTGACGATCAAGTCCGACGACGTGACCGGCCGCGTGAAGGTCTACGAGGCCATCGTCAAGGGCGAGAACATCCCCGAGCCCGGCATCCCCGAGTCCTTCAAGGTGCTCATCAAGGAGATGCAGTCGCTCTGCCTGAACGTGGAGGTGCTGTCCAGTGACGGTATGTCCATCGAGATGCGCGACACCGACGAGGATGTCTTCCGCGCGGCGGAAGAGCTCGGCATCGACCTGTCCCGGCGCGAGCCGAGCAGCGTCGAAGAGGTCTGACGGGAGTCCGGAGACCTGCGCCACGCAGGTCTCCGGCCCCAGGACCCCCGTATCAGACCCCAAGACTTACAACCCTGAGAGGGATTGACGCATAGTGCTCGACGTCAACTTCTTCGATGAGCTCCGGATCGGTCTGGCCACCGCTGACGACATCCGTCAGTGGAGCCACGGCGAGGTCAAGAAGCCTGAGACCATCAACTACCGCACGCTCAAGCCCGAAAAGGACGGACTCTTCTGCGAGAAGATCTTCGGTCCGACCCGGGACTGGGAGTGCTACTGCGGCAAGTACAAGCGCGTTCGCTTCAAGGGCATCATCTGTGAGCGCTGCGGCGTCGAGGTGACCCGCGCCAAGGTGCGCCGTGAGCGGATGGGCCACATCGAACTGGCCGCTCCTGTCACCCACATCTGGTACTTCAAGGGTGTCCCGTCGCGTCTGGGATACCTGCTCGACCTCGCCCCGAAGGACCTCGAGAAGGTCATCTACTTCGCGGCGTACATGATCACGTTCGTCGACGAAGAGCGCCGTACGCGTGACCTGCCCTCGCTCGAGGCGCATGTCTCCGTGGAGCGTCAGCAGGTCGAGAACCGGCGTGACTCCGACCTCGAGGCCCGCGCCAAGAAGCTCGAGACCGACCTGGCCGAGCTCGAGGCCGAGGGCGCCAAGGCCGACGTGCGCCGCAAGGTGCGCGAAGGTGCCGAGCGCGAGATGAAGCAGCTGCGCGACCGTGCGCAGCGCGAGATCGACCGCCTGGACGAGGTGTGGACCCGGTTCAAGAACCTCAAGGTCCAGGACCTCGAAGGTGACGAGCTGCTCTACCGCGAGCTGCGTGACCGCTTCGGCACGTACTTCGACGGTTCGATGGGTGCCGCGGCGCTGCAGAAGCGCCTGGAGTCCTTCGACCTGGACGAAGAGGCCGAGCGGCTTCGCGAGATCATCCGCACCGGCAAGGGCCAGAAGAAGACCCGTGCGCTGAAGCGGCTGAAGGTCGTGTCTGCGTTCCTGCAGACCTCCAACAGCCCCAAGGGCATGGTCCTCGACTGCGTCCCGGTCATCCCGCCGGACCTTCGCCCGATGGTGCAGCTGGACGGTGGCCGCTTCGCGACCTCCGACCTGAACGACCTGTACCGCCGTGTGATCAACCGCAACAACCGCCTGAAGCGACTCCTCGACCTCGGTGCCCCCGAGATCATCGTGAACAACGAGAAGCGCATGCTTCAGGAGGCCGTCGACGCGCTCTTCGACAACGGCCGTCGTGGCCGCCCGGTGACGGGCCCCGGCAACCGTCCGCTGAAGTCGCTGTCCGACATGCTCAAGGGCAAGCAGGGTCGATTCCGTCAGAACCTGCTCGGCAAGCGTGTGGACTACTCCGCGCGTTCCGTGATCGTCGTCGGCCCGCAGCTGAAGCTGCACCAGTGCGGTCTGCCGAAGGCCATGGCGCTGGAGCTCTTCAAGCCGTTCGTGATGAAGCGCCTGGTGGACCTGAACCACGCGCAGAACATCAAGAGCGCCAAGCGGATGGTCGAGCGCGGCCGCACGGTCGTCTACGACGTCCTCGAAGAGGTCATCGCCGAGCACCCGGTTCTGCTGAACCGTGCGCCCACGCTGCACCGCCTCGGCATCCAGGCCTTCGAGCCGCAGCTGGTCGAGGGCAAGGCCATCCAGATCCACCCGCTCGTCTGCACCGCGTTCAACGCGGACTTCGACGGTGACCAGATGGCCGTACACCTGCCGCTCTCCGCGGAGGCGCAGGCCGAGGCCCGCATCCTGATGCTGTCCTCGAACAACATCCTGAAGCCGGCCGACGGTCGTCCCGTCACCATGCCGACCCAGGACATGGTGCTGGGTCTGTTCTTCCTCACCACCGACGGTGAACTCCGCGACGTCAAGGGCGAGGGCCGCGCGTTCGGCTCCTCGGCCGAGGCGACCATGGCGTTCGACAACGGTGAGCTGGCGCTCCAGTCGGCCGTCGACATCCGCTTCCCGGTGGGCACCATCCCGCCGCGTGGCTGGGTGCCGCCGGTCCGCGAGGAGGGCGAGCCCGAGTGGCAGCAGGGTGACACCTTCCGCCTGAAGACGACCCTGGGCCGCGCGCTCTTCAACGAGCTGCTGCCCGAGGACTACCCGTTCGTCGACTACTCGGTGGGCAAGAAGCAGCTCTCCGAGATCGTCAACGACCTGGCCGAGCGCTACCCCAAGGTCATCGTGGCGGCGACGCTCGACAACCTGAAGGCGGCCGGCTTCTTCTGGGCGACCCGTTCCGGTGTCACCGTGGCCGTCTCCGACATCGTCGTTCCCGAGGCGAAGAAGGAGATCGTCAAGGGCTACGAGGCGCAGGACGAGAAGGTCCAGAAGCAGTACGAGCGCGGTCTGATCACCAAGGAAGAGCGCACGCAGGAGCTCATCGCGATCTGGACCAAGGCGACCAACGAGGTTGCCGAGGCGATGAACGCGAACTTCCCGAAGACCAACCCCATCTTCATGATGGTCGACTCGGGTGCCCGAGGAAACATGATGCAGATGCGTCAGATCGCGGGTATGCGTGGTCTGGTGTCGAACGCCAAGAACGAGACGATCCCGCGTCCGATCAAGGCCTCCTTCCGTGAGGGCCTGTCGGTGCTGGAGTACTTCATCTCGACTCACGGTGCTCGAAAGGGTCTGGCGGACACGGCCCTCCGTACCGCCGACTCGGGTTACCTCACCCGTCGTCTGGTCGACGTCTCCCAGGACGTCATCATCCGCGAGGAGGACTGCGGCACCGACCGCGGCCTCAAGCTGCACATCGCGGAGCGCGGCGCGGACGGTGTCCTGCGCAAGGCCGACAACGTCGAGACCAGCGTGTACGCCCGTGCGCTGGCCGAGGACATCACCGTCGACGGCAAGGTGCTGGCCCCGGCCAACACCGACCTCGGCGACGTCCTCATCGACGAGCTGGTCAAGCACGGCATCGAGACGGTCAAGACCCGCTCGGTCCTGACCTGCGAGTCCGCCGTCGGCACCTGCGCCATGTGCTACGGCCGCTCGCTGGCCACCGGCAAGCTGGTCGACATCGGTGAGGCGGTCGGCATCATCGCCGCCCAGTCCATCGGTGAGCCCGGTACCCAGCTGACGATGCGTACCTTCCACACCGGTGGTGTGGCCGGTGACGACATCACCCAGGGTCTGCCCCGTGTCGTCGAGCTCTTCGAGGCTCGTACGCCGAAGGGTGTCGCCCCGATCTCGGAGGCCTCCGGCCGTA
>Ga0307515_10025027_pt1 | contig 10356 bp, 1 predicted proteins | sample 17_EM_MG_FD_194513 | JGI IMG/M metagenome (GOLD analysis project Ga0307515, IMG submission 194513) | Populus trichocarpa ectomycorrhiza microbial communities from riparian zone in the Pacific Northwest, United States - 17_EM | ecosystem: Host-associated > Plants > Roots > Unclassified | place...
GCCTTTATAACAAGCTTATATAAAATTAATTAAATAATTAAGGAAAAGGGAAGTAAGCTTAGCGGATAAGAAAGTAAGCTTATAGATAAGGAACTAGTAGAATAAAAGCTGCCCTATTAACACTAGAAATTTAAGGACATATTCTCTAAAGCAGTATCTAATATACTTCTACCTCACTGACCGTATAACTATAAGATTAAGATTAAGTAGGGTAAAGAAAATACCCTTAGCTTTAGCCCCCTTTATAAGTAGTATATTACCAAATTATAGGCTATAAAGCAGTACCTTATTAATAACCTAAATAAGGGCTTTATTAAGCCTAGCTAAGCCCCTTTTACCTTACCTATTCTCTTTGTTAAAAAGCTAAATAGAGGACTCTACTTTTATATTAACTACTATAAGCTAAATAATATAACCCGTAAGGACCGCTATCCGCTGCCCCTACTTAATAAGACTTTAGCCTAAATAAGTAGAGCTAAGATCTTTATAAAGCTTAATATCTGCCAGGTATTCTACCGAATTAAGATAAACCCTAGGTCTAAAGATCTTACTATATTTTAGACCCGTTACGGAACGTATAAATGTAAAGTGCTCCCTTTTAGACTAACTAACAAACTAGCTACGTACTAGCGGTATATAAACGATATACTTTTTAACTACCTTAACAATTTCTGTACGGCCTATTTAGATAATATTATAATCTACTTTAAAAACAAGCTAGAATATAAGGAGTATATCTACAAAGTCCTATAACAGCTCCGCAAGGCTAGCCTTCAGGTTAATATTAAGAAGTTAGAGTTTAGTGTTAAGCGTATAAAGTACCTAGGTTTTATTATTAGTACGGACGGAATTAAAACCAACCCAGAGAAGACGGCTGTAATTAACTAGTGGGCACCCCTACGGATTGTAAAGGGGGTATAATTATTTTTAGGGTTTTATAACTTCTACTAACGCTTTATTAAGAACTATAGTAGGATCACCCGGCCTCTTAACCGTCTTACTAGAAAGGACCAGCCCTTCTACTTTGACGCCATATATAGGCAGGCCTTTAATAAGCTTAAGAAACGGCTGGTATTGGCTCCCCTACTTACCCATTTTAACCTAGAACGGCCCTTAATACTAAAAACTGATGCCTTAAACGGCGCAATAGCTAGTGTTTTTTCCTAAAAGCAACCGGACGGAGAGTGGCACCCTATTATATACTATTTAAAGACTATAATAGATGCTAAGCTAAATTACCACATACATAATAAAGAAATGCTAGCTATTATCTCTAGCTTTTAGCACTAGCGTATACAGCTAGAGGGGACCCCTAAGCTGATTAAGGTAGTTTTAGATCACAAGGCCCTAGAATACTTTATAACAACTAAGGCCCTTACGGCCCGGCAGGCACGCTAGGCGGATACCCTATCTTAGTTTAACTTCTTAATTATATATAGACTAGGCGCTACGAACCGTGCGGATGCTCTTACTAGGCGTAAATAGGACCTAGGTAACCAGACGGTAGCGAAGATCTTATTATAAACCTAGACACTACTACAACTAGAGCACCTTAACTCCTAGATATAGGCAGAACTAAGTATAGACTTCTTAGGCGCCGAGATGTATCCTATTAACCCTTTAGGACTTAACTTTATTAACGAATTGCTATAAATAAACCGTACAGCCCTATCTCTATAAAAGTACCGTAAAAAGACAAAGGATATTACTAGCCTATAGTCCCTTAAAAATGGACTACTTAAGCACCGCGAATGGCTAGTGGTGGCAGAGGAACAGAACTTACGGACTCAGCTTATTACCAAGGCACATGCCTAGGTATCTACAGCCTACCCTAGAAAAAATAAGACCCGTAGGATTATTAGCGACCGCTACTACTAGCCCAGAATAATTATGGATATTAACCGCTTTATACGGAACTATAACGACTATTATAGGTCTATAATTCCACGAGACAAAACCCTAGGACTATTAAAGCTACTCCTAATACTAGAACGTCCCTAGTAGCATATCTCTATAGACTTTTACGAGCTGCCCCCAGACCGCGACGGATACGATATGGTTATAATTCTAGTTAACCGCTTCGGCAAGCGCCCGTTCTTAATTCCCTATTACAAAAATATCAATACTAAAGAGGCGGCCCGACTATATATCTACTACGTTTATAGAATCTACGGACTACTAGATACTATTATATTTAATTATAAGCCATAGTTTATATCGGCCTTCTAGAACGAGTTTACCCAGATCTTAGGTATTAGGCTAAAGCTTTCTACGGTATACTACCCCTAAATAGATGGTTAGACAGAGATTATAAGTTAATACTTAGACCAGAGACTCCGGCCCTTTATTAACTACTTCTAGGACAACTAGGGTAAACTATTACTACTAATAGACTACGCCCAGGCGACCTTACCCTATAACTCTACGGGATTCGCACCTATTCAGTTAGAAATAGGTTATTTACCCCACATAAGCTTTAATTGGGAAAGACTAAAAGGACCCTAGACCGTACGTAAAAAACTATCTTATAAGGAAGCCTAGCAGTACGCCAAACGCTTAAAAGAAGCCTAGAAAGTAGCCCGTATAAACCTAAAAAAAGGCCTAAAAATTAATAAATAACAGGCAAATAAGTACAGACGCGAGCCGGACTTTACCGTAGGCAGTATAGTCTAGGTTATAATAAAGAACTAGAAGACAGAACGGCCTAGCCGTAAGCTGGACTATAAGATAGCAGGACTATATAAGATTTTTAATAAAGTAGGCAACTTGTACAAGGTTAAACTTCCAAATTTAATTAAGGTCTACCCTGTCTTTTTACCAGATAAACTACAAAAGGCTATAAACAACCTATTGCCCAGACAAAAGAACGAACCGCCCCTACTAATTAAAGAAATACTAGCCTATAAACTAGTAAGGAAAACGCTAAAGTACCGCGTTAGTTGGAAAGGTTATAACCTAGATCCTACCTAGTACCCTATATAGAACTTTATTAGCAGCCCCTATAAGCTTTAAAAATTCTATAACTGTTACCCTAATAAACTAGGACCCCTAAAGTACCTAGATAAGTAGATGGAGTGCTAGTATAGCGAAGACAATAAGCTACTAGAAGAATATAAGGATAAGAACGCCCTATGGGTATAATATAGATATATAAAGCCTAAGGGCAGGCTTTACTAAGGGGGGGGGTAATATTACAGCACTGGCAGAAAACGGTAGAACTTTAGCAGAACTTAGCAGAACTTTGCGGTTACGTGACTAGAGGACCGTATAAAAGAACCTTACTTTAACCGGCGCTGCTCTTCTTCTCCTTTCCTTTCTCTAGCTTTAGATCCTCGTTTATAGACAATCCAATCATACGGGCTTGCGCGACCCTTTTGCCGTGCTCGTGCCTCGATTAACTAAGTCGCTAACAGTCCGCTAAAGGTCGTCGTTAAGACTATCCCTTTCTTTTTTCCTATATATAGAGTTAGAAGGGTAGTAAGTAAAGAGAAAATAAAAAGTATTAACCCTATAAGAGTTATAGGTCTTATATAGAGCTCTAAGACGGTTTATTACAAAGTTAGTAGAAGAATAATACTACCTATAGGCGGTGCAAAATATACAATCAGGAGGCATTTAGGCAGTAGTAGGGAGTAGCAACTAGGGTAGAAGGTAGAGGGTAAAGGTAGAGGGTAATAAGGGGGTAGATTTAAGATTTAAGGTTATAAAGTTAAGGTTGCAAGTTTAATAGGGTAGTATATAAGAGAGCACATTCCTTTATCAGGTGACCAGCACCAAATTAAACTAATTAAAGTCTTAGATTCAACCTAATTCCAGTAAATATTAGACAAGAAATCCGTTAAATTTTCTAAGGAAAATTTCCAAATTACTAACTTATAGCCAGTAATTTAGTTCCTTAGAAATTTAATAGATTTCTTACGCCTATAGCGGGCTTTTATCCTTCTAAACTCAGTCTGCCCTACTGCTACCCTACTACCACCCTACTACCACCCTACTGCCCTACTGCCCTACTACTACCCTACTACTACCCTACTGCCCCGCTACTGCCCTACTACCATACTATCCCCCCACATCTTAGCTTGTAACGGCTAGTAACACCTCTAGATATATAATATTAGTAGTAGTAGCATTACCTCCCTACCGCAGTAATAGCGAAAGCCCACCTATATCTGTTACTCTTAATAGTGCAATATATAGCTACCTATATATAAAGACTGGTATACGCAAATCAACCCCAATAAAGTTAAAAGACTGCCCTTATGTTATGCCCAAGCCCAACCCACTCGGTCATGCAAACTAAAAAGATAGCAGCAGTGTCTCGCGACTGGACGGGCTGCTGGTTAAAATGCCTTATAAGCTCTACAGCCCATACCGCCGTATAGGTAGCGCAAGGTCTAACACCTTACGACTTATTTACGGTCATAGCAAAGCATAACCAGATTAGAAACTGCCTTCTACTAATAATAAACGGCAGTTCTCCCTCTATAGAGGTAAGCTTAATATAAGGGATTAGCTACAGCTGCCTATAAAAGGTACCGCAAAAGATCTAAGTCTTAATACAGCGTCGGCCTAGGCGCGTAATAACTATACAGGTGCCGTTATAAAGGCCCTCCTTAGGGTAAAGGTTCCGTAAAAGAATTATAGGCGCGCCTACCTTAAGGGAAAGCTTTAATAGAGGTAAGCTATTAGGATTAAGTATTTATAAAAGCTCTAGCGGCGGTAGTATAATATTACTATTATCTTCTTCTCTACTTTACTCTATAGTATCTATAGAATAAAAGGTACTTAGGGAGCTATAAAGCCGCGTAAGGATAGCCTTATTAATCTCAGCTACAGTATTATTACAAATAGTTAGGATAGCGCGATTGCGGAAGGTATTAAAAGTAGTATATACCCATATAAGCAGTTACGGAGGGTATATATACCTATAAAAAGGTTCCTAGAACCGGAACTAGCCTATACTAAGTAGGATAGTAACACTACCAAATAGGGACGTATTATAGGATAAGCTCTATACCCAAACTACAAACTACTAATTAACTTCGCCCTAGTAGACACGTATATTTAACTATAGGGATAGTATACGGAAGGTAGACTAGAGGAATAACCGCTATAGGTAGGCACCTACAACAGCTACGCGGTTCCCCTATGGGATAATAGGCAGTATCTAAGCAAAGTCGCCGCCTAAGATAGTAGGGAGTCCGCTAAAAGTAGAGTTATTAGAATAAACGTCCGTAAGCATATAGTGCACGGCTTTAAAGCAGTAGCGGTACTATATTAGTACCTCATCCCAAATAAGTAAAGAGGTATAGGATAGAAGCTTAGCAAAATCTAAGCCTTTAGAGATATTGCAAGTAAACTCTTTATATAGATCAATAGGTATCTAAAAACAGAAGTAGGTAGTACGGCCACTAGGTAATAAAAGGGCTATAATACTAAAAGAAGCTATATAAAGAACAATCTTACCACGTAAGCGGTAGTAGTAGTAGAGGTAGCAATAGAGAAACGTTTTACTAATACTTATAGGGCCCTAGAGGAAAAAGCGGGCCGTCTACAGATCTATATCTATAGCGGTAATAATAGTATTAAAGCACGCTGCTTAATCTATATTTAGCTACTAGCGTAGCTTAATAAATTAACGTCCTTCCTTTATAGGGTTATATTATAGTAATATACGCGGTCTCTCTCAGATAGGAAGTCACAATACTGTCTGTCTGTCGGTCGGTCGGTCAGTCAGTCAGTCGGTCGTCAGTCATAATCAATCAGTAGAAAAGCAGTCAGTAAGAAGAAAGGAAAGAATATATTCCGGTAGGTCGTAATAAAGAGAAGGAGAGAAGCCAAAGGCTTAATATATACAGGAAAATGCCAAGGTACTAAGTAGTGGCCCATTTTACCCCACCACAGTATTACTATAGCTCCGCTACAAAAAGCGGGTTACTTCCCTCCATAATAATACCCCACTAATGCTTAAACTAGGGCAGGCTATAGTCTATAAGCGTCTTTTAGTAATTTATAAGTATTTAATAGATAAGGTATATGCTATAATTAATATAGGCATTATCGTCCTCGCCAACTATAGGAGGAGCATTAGGTTCGCGGGCTAGAAAGCGCAGTAAATTATTATAAATAGACTATTTAAAGCGGTCCTATAAAGTAACTGGCTCCGCAATAGGGCCGTAAAGTAAAGCGGTTATAAATAAGGAGCGTAGCTAGGCGCCAATAGTAAAAACAGCGGCCTCTATTAAGTAATTAATCTATTTATAATTATCCTCTAGTAGTCCTAGGGCTACGTAGGCGGCCTAGAAGGTTAAATAGACTATACTAGTAATAGTATAGAGGTTTTTAAAGGAGGTAGGGCTAGGAACGGACGTTAGCAGCAGCCGTAAATAGAACCTCTTGCCTATAATAGGACTATAATAATATATACGGCCTCTTATAAAGCCTTACTAGCGTAGACGCTACTCCCATTACTTTAAAATAAAGGTATACCGCTTAGGAAAGTCTTAATATAGGCGGTTACAGCCATCCTTATACTCCGCATTATACTTAAAAAAGGCTATTAGTGTAAAGCAAGAAAGCTTAAGGCGCTACTAAATCTCCTTAGTAGACTAATTAGGCTAAAAGTATACGGACTACTCGCCTAGAAGGTATACCGCAAGCTAGGTTATAGGGGGGAACTCCTTATAAATAGAATACTTAAATAGCCACTAGATAGCCTTAGAGGGACTAATATAACAGCCCTATAAATACTAGCTTACCTTATCGCCATCTATAAGCCGTAAAGTAGTACAGTCATTCCCCTTATATATATACTTATAGATATACTTAATAGACTTTATAGAGGTATAGACCTTAACATTTATATATATATAATACTTTATAGTTAGATATAGGCAATACAGAATAACCTAGCGGTTATCTATTTTAAACGTAGCTCTAATAGGCCCCGGTAAGCGGACGAATTACAACTATAGATTATTATAACAGTGGTATTCTAGATATCCATCTATATATATAACGGTAGTAGGGTTAAAAGGCTTAGGGTACCGCTTTAAGTAGGTTAATAGAAGGCCTAGCCTTAACGCAACTATATAGAAAGCTTGCGGATTCCAGAAGCCGTAAGGGCCGTAAACTATTATTAACTTTATAATCTTAGTAAGACAACTAGTAGAATCGTCCTCTGGCTATAAAAGCTCGGCGGATATAAAATAGTTAATAACGGCTAGGTTTAGTAGCCTATCGCAGTTATACGGATATAGAAAGAGCAGTAGGTATAAATAGGGCAGGCCCTATTTCCAGTACTTAATAGTCTAAACATAGCTACAGAACTGGCCGAAGATCTATACCTATTTTAGGTCATATATAAAGTGGTTTAGCTTTAGGTAAAAGACGCGTACAACTAAATTAGGCCTATCCGTAGCGGTCTAGCCAGATAACAGCTTATGGGTAATTTTATCCCACCTAGGGTTAGTAGTAAACGTAATAAATAGGCTTAGACGGCCGTACTTATAAATAATAACTATTAAATCCTAAAAGTACTGCATAATAAAGCAAGCTCCGTTAAGGAAGCTTAATAGAAGGATTATACGGCAGCCTAATAATTTAGGGTCTAGATTAGCGCGGGTAAGAGCATCCGTAATACTATTATATAGCTCTATATAAAGGTTAGTTTAGTAAAAGCAGATCTAGTTAAGCTTATTCTAATTATATAGCGCCTATACATCTATAACATACTGCTAAAATAGCTAGTAGTAGGTAAAAGGGACTAACCTAGAGTTACTATAGACGTGTAGGTAGAACTAAAAGTACGCTCGCTATATTAAATAGTCTTACTAATAGACTTAATTAGAGCTACGTAGCTAGAGACCCTAGTACCAGCCAGTATTACTATAGGGGAAGAGTAGTATATAGTGGAGCGGCATATATACGGCGTGCGTTAAGTTAATACGGTAGTATTACAGCCACCTATTAGGCGTACAACGCTCCACAAGCATAATATCACGGAAGCTAGCATTACTATACTTATTTAGTATAATAATGGCCACCTTATTACTTATTAGAAGGTTCTTACGGCGCTAATTAGCGCTAGCCTCTAAGATAAGCCGCATCTATAGGTTTAAGATAATCCGTAATAGGGTTATTATAGGCTAATCCTAAAGCCATTCCCTTACAGTTTAATAAAGGGCGATAAAAGGGTTCCGTACCTTAGATAGTATAGCAGTAAGGCACTATAGAATAGTTATATCTAGCTAGGTATTAGGACGGGCCTATAGCTAAACATCTATAGTATAACTAGGGTCGTAAAAGTACAGCTATATATACCGCGGAGTAGTATTAGTAAGAGGCTTTAGCGGGCCCTATAAATAGTAAAGCTCACTATATATCTGGAAGCAATTTAGGCCGCCCTAGGCTATACCACAGTTAGTAATAATATAGTTTACGGATATAAAAGCTAATACTGTATTATATACGCGGAGCCGCTCCCTAAACTACCTAGTAGAAGTACTACAGGACTTTAAAAGGTCGCGTAGATATTCTGGCAAAGGCTAAAATAAAGGGAGGTTTATATCACTATACTTATAGCAGGCTTTAAACCGTAGATTACTAGGCTGCAATATACTAACAAATTTATCTATCCAATGTAGGGCCGCGTAAAAGCTATAGGCGACGTCTATAGGACTAAGATCTAGCTGCTCTATAATAGGGCGGATAGTAGTAGAACTATAATTTAGCTACTCTATAATAAGGCGGACTATAGCAGGTTATAACTAGATTAATATAGGTAGTCACGGCTAGATTAGCATGGGCGGTATAAAGGGAAAAGCAGCGGTAAAAGTAGCAGCGGAAGTAGTAGCGGAAGCAGTAGCGGAAGCAGTAGCAGAAGTAGTAGTGGCTATAGTTTAGGTTATAGGCTACAGAAAGTCCATTAAAGGTCATCATTAGGACTATCCCTTTCTTTTCTCCTATATATATAGAGTTAGAAAGGTAGTAAGTAAAAAAAGAACAAAAAGGATTAACCCTATAAAAGTTACAGGTCTTATACAGAGCTCTATAATAGTTTATTACAAAGTTAGTAGAAGAGCAATACTGCCTATAGGCGGTACAAAATATACGATTATAAGGCATTTAGGCAGTAGGTAAAAAGTAGTAACTAGGGTAGTAATATAGAAGAAGAAGAAGAAGGGGGGTAGGGGTAGGAAAGAGGTCTCAAGGTCGCGAGGTCGCGAAGTTATAAGCTCCATACACGGCTCCCCTTTATTATCTCGTTCCCAGACCTTCTTACCAAGGCTTTACCTTGCTAAGCCACTAGCCGCTTTTAGTAAGACCTTCGTTAGAAGGTCTGGTACACAGTTTAAATTTTTATTAGTCTCGCGTGGGGTATTTAGGCCTATACACACCTACTTTAAGCCAAATTATCTCAACTTTTACAGCTCCCTAAGCTATTACTAATGGCTAAAATTACCAAATCAAACCTAGCGAAGAAGACTACGTTGCCCAATTTGCCCAATTCCAATTCATTATCTCGTTATCGCGCCCGACGCCCCCAAGTCATAGCAGCCGCACCTTTCCCACAACCACCGCCGCCCTCTTCCTACCGTAGCTAGAGTACCCAAACTAACAAGCCAGCTTTAAATAATAACTAAGGACTACTAGTAGGTATAGATTTGCTTTATAAAAGGGGGTAAGCTTTAGGTAGAGCTTTAAGCAAAGCCTTATACAGAGCTTTAAGTAGAGCTTTAAGTAAAGCTTTAAGCGGAGCTTTATATAGAGCCTTATATAGAGCTTTATATAGAGCCTTATATAGAACTTTATATAAGCTCGGACCCCTAGAACTCGGCCAACCCCAAACTCGGCCACCCAAATAAAACCAAACCACCAATTTGTAGACCTATTTTCTCTACAACAAATCAATTAATATAGACCAAAATATATAGAACTTATAAATGACTATTATAGATTTTAAATCTGGTATTTATAAGTCTGCGCGAAAAGCTTTACTTGCATATAATGTCTCTTTATAAATTTTGAACGATTAATTAAGTAGTACGCTACTAGGGCAATTTATACACTAATATAAATAGTAATTAACTCCTATATAGAAGACTTTGTTTATTAATTAGGTACTTAAATAGGACTTATAAAGTTTTACTTGCTTATATATATAGTTATAGAAAAATAGTAACCTAAACCCTTGATTAAAATAGCGATACTAAGCCCCCTAGTAAAATATAGGTAATTAGCTATTTTAAATGAATTTTTTATATGGAATTTTTATTTACTAAGTTAATAGAAAGTATAGAAATTAATATGGCACAACTAAAGTAACTTTAAAAATTCTATAACCTTTATAAAAAG
>Ga0307515_10025028_pt1 | contig 10355 bp, 5 predicted proteins | sample 17_EM_MG_FD_194513 | JGI IMG/M metagenome (GOLD analysis project Ga0307515, IMG submission 194513) | Populus trichocarpa ectomycorrhiza microbial communities from riparian zone in the Pacific Northwest, United States - 17_EM | ecosystem: Host-associated > Plants > Roots > Unclassified | place...
ACGGTGCGGAGACTTATTTGGGCAGACCGTTTTGTTTGGCAAGTGAAATAATCAATCAAGCCCCGATAATTGATTTCAGTAAAAAAGCAAACCATGTGAGATTCAAGTCTTTCTATGTAGTTTCTGTCATTATGATTGTTGGTTAAAGTGGATTGTTTTTTTTTAATTATTTTGTTTTTTTTTTAATTTTATTGTTTAGAGTTGGATTTTTATTTAATTTTATCTTTTATTATTGGATTGATAATAAATTACTTTTTATATTTTTATCATATAGTAAAATAAAAAATAGATCAACCAAGTAAAGTCGATAACAGGAGTCGCGGGTTTGACGGATTGACTCGATATTAATTAAAGAGTCGGGTTGGGATTGTTTTGCCCTTTGTTATATCTTTAGTTTTTTTTCAATTTCATTATATAGTGTGGGGTTTTTATTGAATTTTATCTTTCGGTATTGAGTTAATGATGAATTAATTTTTTTTGTATTTTTATCATAAAATAAAATAAAATAAAAAATTGACTTAATAGAATTTATAATTTGGATCACGGGTTTGACAAGTTTAATAAATATTAATCAAAGAATCAAGTTGTATTTTTTAGCCTTTTCATTTATATCTTTAGATTGTTTGTTTTTTAATTCCATCATTTTGCGTGGGATTTTTATTAAAGTTTATCATTCGAATATGTTTGTCCACTATTACTGTGCATTGTTTCTTTTTATTTGAAATTAATTTTGTATTAATATTTGTTTTGTTTCATAATCAAATAAGATGTTATTCTACAATAAGAAACTATTTTTTAATTAAATAAATCATTTTTTAAGTGTTATTTGAAATGCTTGCAATACATTGATTGATATTATAGCACCTCCTTTTTTTTCCACTTAATCATAGAAAAAAACCATTTAGTAAAAGAAATAATTTTTGTTTTTTTTGCATTGGAACTCACTTGTAATTGCGTATCAAACTTTGATTTTATAGAAGTTGAAACGACCTACTTTTTATTCATGAAAACCTACTTTTTTTATTTATTTTGCATGCAAAAAATCAATTTCTTAGTAGTTTTAACTAAATATTTATTTTTTAAAACCTGGTTTTTAAAATTACAATTAAAATTGTTTCCTTAAACCTACTTTTTTTAAAACTGTAATCGCAAAACTACTATGGTGCCAAATACATACTGAAATAGTAATATAGTATTACAAACACTTCATTTCTTATTATATAGACAATTATTAGGTTCCTACTCGCGTTGCGCTGTAGGTTAAATTAATTTTATTTTTCTTAACCTAAAAAATGTCCACGTCACAAATAATTATTTGGTATTGATATTAAATCCGATCCAGCAGATTAACTTTAAAAACTTCTAACTCATGGCTTGATTTCAAATTAAATCGTATGAGAATTCCTCGACGTGAGTCGGTCAGCTCGACAAATCCAAATACAATCTGAATTAACGGTAAAAAAACATGATTTGATTTTAAAAAAAATTTCAAGATGATTTTTTTTTTATATTGAGACATTGATATGTTATAATGATCTCAGTTTCGCGGTTTAACATGTCAAACCCATAACCCAGATCATGAACTCTACCGAGTTTAACAACTTTATTTTTTAAACTATTTTTTACTTAATGAAGTGATAACAAAAATAGACAATTGAAAAATTAAATATCAACCAAATATTGATATGCTAATTTGAGACTTCGAGTAAAATTAATAATAACAAAAAAAAGCCAAGAATGATTCAATTGAAAGAAAAATAATTGGAAGATGAGATCTTTTTTAAAAAATATATATTTTGTATTGTTATTAAACTCAACCCAATATGTCAACTTTGAAACTTTTCAACCCAACTCCTTGTTTAGCCCGTGTTTAAAATTAACCCACATAAAAATTGACTCTAGATAACTTCGTTGACTTGATAGATCCAAAAACAACCTAGACGATCAGTTAAAGTATGATTTAGCCTTAAAAAATTTAAGATGATATATTTTTTAATATTGAAATAGCGACATATTGAAACTCAGGCTTCATAGTCTAACTCACAAAACTTGCGATATGTATTATAGACTCTACTAGTTTTAAAAACTTTGTTTTTTAAAATTATTTTTTATTTAATGATACGATAACAAAAATAAACGTTTATAAAAATTGAGCATCAACTAACCAAATGCAAGGATGTTTGTTTAAGAATGCAAAAATATCCTCATAGAAAGTAAATCAATAGAACTTATGATGAAAAACTCAAAATTAAAAAAAAATATTTTAAGCGTAGAATTAAAAAAAAATAATTTTTTTAAAAAAAACTAAAGTATATGAACAATGAACCACCATAGCCAGTGATAGTAGAAAACTAGCTACGTGACCCGTGCTCCGCCGCAAGTCAAGTATTTTTATTTTTCATAAAAAAAATATATGCAAGTTTTTCAATGTATTTTTGTAGTTCAAAAAATGTAACAAATTAAAAAGTTGATGCATACATGTAATCAAATAAACTAAGAGTTATGTGTGCTTATAAATAAATAAAACATTATTAATAACACCTAAAAATAAAACTTGAAAAACCAAGAGACAGAAATAAATCAAGATATTTAATCTTGAAAAATAGAACATTAAATTAATTGAATAAAATAAAAAGACAAAAGGAATAACATGTAAGACTACACTTATTAAAAATATCATCTGAAAATAAATATTTTTTATTTTAAGAAATATAGTTTATCTGTATAAAAGATTAAAACAAAACTATAGATGAACCAGAAAAACTTCTTCAAAAATTAAATGCATAATAATAATAAAAATCAATATTATTTAAAAGAGGTCTTCTGAACAAAATAAAAGAGATGAGGTTTTTTTTATTTTTCCAGTTTTTAATTTTTTAACCGGTCACGTCACTTTATCTATTTTCAATTGCATTCTTTAAAGTTATATTTTTATGGTAATCATGTCAGATCCAGGCGCCTTGGGTCTGACAGCCATGTCAGACCCAATATACTGGACAACCATGCCAAATCCAAAATGTTTGAGTCTAGCAGTCATGCCAGCAACAAACAACACATCACCTGTCGAGACAGATAACATGTCGCCAGTTTTGCCCAGATTCTGGTCATTGTGGTGGCTGGAAAATTAAGGTCTATACTTTTTTTACTGAAAAACCTGTTTTGCAATCTATTTTTTACCCAAAACACCCTAGAAACCATGACAAATTCATTCATGGCCTTAAAAAACCACCCACAAAACCAAACTCAACCCGGAACAAAAAATCAACTCGAGTTCAAATCTATTTTTTCACAAACTTTTAAGGTGCAAAAACACCTAATATGAACTCCTCGCTTCAAATTAAATAATTTGACACAAAAATCTTTCATGTCAGTGGCCTAAATCAATGTCTACAACAAGCTTTTCTTTTCAGTCGAAATCCAGCAACTCCTTTCTCTCTCCTCTCTTAACCAGAGATCAAAAAATAATAAAAATAAACCTCGATATCAAAATAAAATTAGAAAAATTTTGAGGGACCACAATTGTATAATTTACATGATTATTTAAATCGGAAAACCAAAGTGACTGTTTTTGAAACTTATAATATGTCACCTATGTTTGCCACATTTTTCATTTCAATCCCCCCTCTTTCAATCCTACCCTTTCATAAGAACTTGAAAATAATTGCTCCTTAAATAGGACTTAATCGCCCAAAAACAAAGTTTGAGGATCAAATTGAAAAATAATAAATAATGGCAGAGTAACAAAAATACAATTAAAACCCGCTCGTTTTAGTATATAAGTAATGTTGGGGAAGGTACATTGATCGCCCCTTAGTTTTACTGTATTTACAATAATCGATCCTGTTTCATGTTTTTCATCACATTTGACTACTCTGAAATTTTAATATCAGGTGTGATTAACGCCATTTCAACTAAAAATACAGGTGGTGATTGTGTTAACGTAAAATATAGTTTTTACCTAATATACACCAGAACGCAAGAGGTATACGAATGCACGCACAAGCTCTCCTGCAGTAAATCTCCAGTACCACACGCCTTCCTCTTTCAAGGTCCTGTACGTATACTTTCAGTCATCATACACCCAATGAGAGACACGAGAACCTGCACCTCTCTCTTGGTGTTGTACAGCCATGTTTAAATCAAGCAATTGGATTTGTCTTTTTACCCAAGGGGGATCATTAGGACTCAACCAAAGAGCTTCACCAGTATCCTTGTGCTTAAAATCTGGAGACGCTGAGTTTTTCTTATTTTTCCTGTTATCCCACCATTCATGCGGGCTGGCGAAGAACACTTGCCACAAGTAAAGGTGGTTTTTGTGCCTTTCCTCTTCACAATGTTCTCCCGCTTTCCAATCAAGCAATTGAAGTTTTGTTTTGATCCACGGTGGATCATCTGGTCTCAACCACAGAGCATCACCACTAATCTTGTGCTTAAAATCAGGTAACTTTGAATTTTTCTTAAATTTCCTGTTATCCCACCACTCATGTGGGCTGCTGAAAAATGCTTTCCATAAGCAAAGATGGTTTTTGTCCTTTTCCATGCCAGTTCCAGCTGAATTTGTTACAAGAGATAAAAATGTATAAAGCATGGGAAGAGAGAACAAAATAAAATGAGTAAAACAAAGTTAAATCAGTCACTGCTATTCATCATATAAGAAACCATGGCCAGCCCAACCAAACAGTCCGTTCCTTAGTCCCCCCACACTAATGCAGTCAGATCAGGTAACTTCATATATGTGTTTTGATTCTTAATCCCCACACACTAAGGCAGTCAGATCAGGCAACTTCATATGAGTGTGAATGTGTGTAGCTTAGTTGAACATGCTAGCATTAGCAACTCAACAAACTAGTAGACAAAATAATAAATGAGCTAACAATAAATTCCAAGCTTTCAAGTGACAGACACCTAGATATGCCAAAGACTTGGAAGTCATGTGTTAAGAAATAACCTAACTAAACCATCTCCCTTGTTAATTGAACTACAAGCCATTTGTGACCTTCAATGCAGCTGTGTATTGTGCAGCAGCCGGGTGAGTGGGAGATAGGCTTTGCTTGAAAATAAGCTGCAATGCATGAAAGAAAAAACCATACCTCCTGAATATGGCTCCGTGTATTTTTGACAAGCACTTGATTCTGGTTCCTTGAATTTTACGCAGGTCTCTGACTCTGGTTCCTCAAGGCTTTGGCAGTCTGACCGTTGATTATGTTGTGCAATGTAACACAATTCATTCGCAATTATCTATACATACATATAAAAAAAAATCATTCTGTACTCACATATGTAAGGGTGAGTGAGAGAGTGAGTGCACAGGTGCGTGACTGTGTTTGCTAATCTCTATGCTGACTCATCAAAGTGTTTAGAATAGAAATCTACTGGTATGGTTCAATCCCTTCAGAAACATAAAAATGTTTAATACTGCCTGATATAATCAATTCAATATCAGTAGACAAAGAAGTAGAGAAAATCTCAAATTGATTCTTCACAACGTAATCAGAGAAACACATGTGAACGCTTAAAAACACCATCATCATCGTTCCTTTTAAACATTTAATTTAAGTGCACATTACTCCAACTTTACTCTGTTGTATCTGTGTTGATCTTCTTATACGCAGGGAAAAAAAATTAACCACTCCATAACTAATCATTAACAGTTTCATGCACTAATCAAAGGTTTAAATGATATATCAAAGCAAACTGACAGTGAGTGTGGACACATCGAAAATCTAATACAATTCAAATTCGAACCTTGTAACTGGAACTTGGATTTCCAGTCCTGTCAAAACTGAGGTAAGATTCTAAATGACCCGAAACATAGATAATATCGTTTGGCTTTACATGTTGAATGCACATTTTCGCCATTTCACACCACGTCTCCACTAGAATCCTGTTCACAAAACCTAACTCTTAGTTAAAGGGACACAAAATATGCTTAACAAGTAACAAACTTTCCTTTAAAAGCTGACCTGAACCAGCGATTCGAATCATGTGGATCTCTTGCGTAGAGTAGAGTGTAACAACCAAATCCACCGCCTTTAGTTTTGTAGATTACCGGGGACCGATCCACTGTACCGATAAATCTAACCAAATTCACCAAGCTCGGTTTCCATTCTACGGTGGACGGCCGCTGGGTTGAGATAGTGTGTCGATAAACTGCGCTATCATTGATTTCGTCTAACTCGTCTTCATCCGTAGAGGAATTCGAAAATCTAAGGTTTGCAGCAGACGATGAAGAGAAGGGAGCGAGTCTTTGAAGTGAAAATCGGGACAGGTTCCTAATCAGGAACCCGATACGATACGGCTTAATCATGCATTCAAAGTGTGGTTAGAGCTATTAGGCAGTGTGTTGTTTCTGGTTAGGTATTTTCCGAAGATGAAGAGGGGATTTTCAGGCGGTATTTGAAGGGAGGAGTTTGGCGGGGGGGTTTTCCGAATGTCTGGTTTAAAAACCCTAACAATTAGGGTTAATTATAACTACATACTTCGAATTTTGACGTGGGTAAGATATTTTTCTATCAAATAAAAAAAATTATATATAAATTTTTTTAACATGTTTATATATTTACAAGTTAAAAAATTTATATATATAATTAAATAAATAAAAAAACATAAACGATAACTAAAAATAAAAATTAAAAAATTAAAAGACAAATATAAATCAAGATATTTAATCTCGCAAGACAGAACACTTACTTGGTTGTGTTTGCTAAATTTTTTTATTACAATAATATTTTTATTCAATCAAACGATAATAAAAATAAAGATATAAATTAAATTAATTGAATAAAATTATTAGAAAAAACACTATGTATGGTTGCACATATTACAAATATTAATTGAAAATAAAAAAAATATTCTAAAAAATAAAATTCATCTATACAATAGATTAAAAAAATATAGATAAATTATAAAAACTCTTAAAAAATAGAGAAGAAAACCATATAAAATAAGAATTAATTTTTAAAAAATAGAAAAAAATATTTTTTTAAAAAAAACACAAAGGCAAGACATTATTAGGCTTGACTCATTTCATCAGGGCCCATGCTCGGGCATGCCCTAGCAACCCGCGCCACTAGACTCTTATTTTTTTTGTTGCAACTGAAAAGGATAATATGTCGTCTATCCAATTTTTTTTTTAAAAAATAATATGATATGTCGTCTGATTTATCCAGATTACGATTATTATGGTAACTGAGAAATCAAGATTTAAGTTTTTTTTGATATAAAAATTGGTTTTTCAATAAATTGTTTTTACCCAAAACACCTTTGGTACCATTATAAACATATTAAAGGCCTCAAAAATTCAAAAAAAAACATCCTAAAAATCAAAATCAACTCGAAACCAAAAATCAAAATGAGCTCAAATATGTTTTCTCATGAATTTTACATGTAAAAAAAAAAAAACAGCTGATATGAACTTTACTCGTCAAATGAAATCATTCGACACAAATATCGACAGTTTTGGTGATATAAATTGATGTCAATGATATTTTTCTCTTTTTATAACCAGGATTCGGTGACCTTTCTTTCTCTCGTCTCTCAACAGGGACTAAAAAAATAACAAAAATGATTTTTTATATCAAAATTAAACTTGAAAACAATTAAGGCACATAAATTATATAATTTGTGTTATTTTAAAAGTTAGAGGATCAAAGTGTATATTTTCTGAAATTTCTAGCACGTCATCAATATTTGATATACCTTTTCATTTCAGTCTTTATTTTTCTAATTTTACCCTTGAGCAACTGGTTTTGAATTAGAATTAAATCGTTTAAAATAAAACTTTGATTGCTAAAATAAATTGTTAAAAAATAAACAAAATCATTCATAATGATTTGTGTATACGTGGAAAGTGTTGGCATCTACGGATAATACCCGATGCGTTTTAATGTTTAGTACAATTTAAAGTGGAAGAAAGAGGGATTAGAGTTTGGGCCTTTGGAGATTTAGGGTTAGGGGGCTATTGCCTGGGGCTTGAATTTAGTGAAAAATGACGGGCCGTTGTAGGCCCATAGTTGTTGTATTTTTTTATAAGCACTTCTAACACAATTTTTTTAAAAATAAAAATCGATTACAATAGTTTTATCCATGAATATTTTAATTTTTTTTGGTATGATAACATATAAAAGCATTACGATTATATTATCTATAAATATTTTATTCATAGGATTTTTAATTTCAATTATAAGTGATAGAAATTAACAATATAGGCATGAATAAGAACTGCATAAGTTCTTTTTGTTAATATGTTTAATTAAAGAAATTATCAAAGGAATAGTATAAATTTCATGAATATTTTTCTTTGAAGGATTTAAAATTAAATTAATACAATAACTAAAAATCTTGTAAGAAAAACTAAAAATTTTGAAGGATTTTTCTTTATGCACATAACTAGAGTATTTTTCAAAAATATTTTTTATTTTAAAATATTGTTTTCATATTATTTTTTACATGGACAAATCAAAATCATTTAAAAAAAATTAAAAAAATTAATTTAATATTTTTAAAAAAACAAATATATTTTTGAAACAAAACTAAACACAGTTTGAAACGATCAACCAAGCACCTACTCGGGACCAGCAATAGTGCAATTAGATTCCGAGATTCAAAGGCATATCCCTAAATTACTTGATACATTTCAATGTAGTGAGCTGGCTTTCAACTACCATGAATCTTTCCACACCATCCCTCCAGGCGCTTCATTATGCACCTTGAATAAATTGACAAAAAGGTAAGAAACTACTGTGTCATTGCTTTCCTGATGAACAAACAAAAGTAGGGCATCGAAACTAACTTATCGAGATTGAAATTGTGGTTCGAGTGAACAAAATCTTACATCAACTTGAGATAATGATTTTATTTTTTTGGAAAAGTAAAGGGACGAGAATCCAAGGAGTATATCTTACTTCAGGACTTCATTTTTATTAACAGGGGCAACAACAAGGGTAATAAAGCAATTATTTCTTTATAGTTTTATTGTTGATGAAGAAACTATATAAGTAATGACAAATAATCTAGAACATGTACGGAATAATCTCAATTAAATAATATTATTGATGAAGCTCTAGAAATTAGTCTTGTAATAGAATATCCAGGTTGAATAATTAGTTAATTAATTACTCCTATCAATCTCATCTATTCTTCCTAATCAAGGTAGTTGATAACTCATACTTAGTAGAGCAAGATGGCTTGTGACTAATACTTGTAAAAGATCTTTTTTGATAAAGGTAAAGATTCTCCAATGCTTTAATAAGTATATTTTTAAAGAGAGAAAATACAAGAATGTTCTAGAGAGAAATGTTCTAAAAACATACATGCAGTAAAGAATGAAGATTGTGAACCTTTGTTTTAAAAGTCTCATTGTGTATTCATAAATCATGAGTCTTGTCCTTTTGTGAAAAGAAGAGTATAAGTGTAATCTTACCCTGATATTATTTAATGAAAGATAAACATCCCTTACATCTGTATTAATATTTTATAGGAATATGGTGTGGGACTTTTTTACACATAAAAGGCGTAGTGAGATTAGGGTTCAAAACGTCAAATGTACCTAAACCCAATGAAGTTGAGTTCTTCTCCGGGGCTAGAACCAGGAAGGTTGGTCATTACTTTAGACGTGCCAAGGGAGGATGATTATTCACTTGGACTCAAGTGTCTCGGGTCTGACATGTTTGCTAGACCAACATGCCAAGGGAGGATGATCATTCCCTTGAACTTAACTAACTGCCAAGTCCAATTACCTTGGGTTTGACATGTTTGTCAGACAACCGTTACCTTGGACTTGGTTGACTGTCAAGTCCAAGTACTTTAGGTGTGACATGTTTGTCATATCCATATTATCTCATTTTCTTGAGCGTGCCAATGGAGAATGATCATTTTACCGCGTGTGCCAAGGGAGGATGATCATTATCTTGGACTTGGCGGACTATCAGGTTCACATGTTTGCCAGACCCACATTACCTCATTCCCTTGGGCATACCAAGAGAGGATGATCATTCTCTTTGGCGTTTTAAGGGAGGATGCGCATTCCCATAAACGTGTAAGGGGCTTGACACACTACCAAGCTCAATAGCGTCTGGGTGTGGCTGACACCGGACCTAGCGTGCCGGGGCTTGGCAGACTGCTGGGTCTGGCGTGGCTAAGCTTGATACACTATCATGCCCCCACTCAAGGCATGCTCAAGGAAGGAGGGTCGAGTGATTTTTTTAGATCCGTTAAAAATAGATTTATCAAATTTTATTTGATTTCAACTTAAATTTAAAATTTAAATGATATCTTGATTAAATAATATCTTGATTGATTGATTAATTAATTAAATCTTCCTGGTATTAATTTATAGAGAGATTTAAATGTATGTA